>OOIF01002919.1_pt1 | contig 10852 bp, 9 predicted proteins | sample 1691961 | NCBI WGS metagenome assembly OOIF01 (sample SAMN06348146, study PRJEB24527) | human gut metagenome | biome: human gut; feature: ankylosing spondylitis patient; material: feces | host: Homo sapiens | place: China | collected 2015-10 | reverse complement strand
AGGTAATCAAAAAATTTTCCCTTTCCACGGCCTACGCCAACAAGAGTGTCTATCTTCTGTGGTCACAGGTATGGGCTGTAATTATTTTTCATGAAAATCTGTCGATTCAGAACATCATCGGTATCATGGTCGTTCTGGTCGGAGTCTGGATGGTGCAGAGATATGAATAGAACATTTATTTTAATCATGTTGAGCGGAACATTTTTTTCCGCTGTTTCACAGATACTTCTGAAACAGAGCGCAAATATCAGATACGAAAACCGAATCAGGGAATATCTCAATTTCCGGGTGATTCTCTCATACACCATATATATGCTGATCCTCCTCCTCAATACATGGTGTTATACAAAAGTAGATATGCGCTATGGTCCTGTCATTGATACTGCCGCCTATGTGTTTGTCCTGCTTCTCTCTCATTTCATTCTGAAGGAAAAAATCACGAAAGGAAAAATCATGGGAAACCTGATCATCATTGCAGGTATCCTGATCTATACGCTTTAATTACGGCAATTTCATAAAAAGATCCCGAAGCTGTTGCAGAATTTCCATCAGTGCCACAGCTACAGGATCTTTTTATATGTTTCAATATTTTTTACTGCTTTTTATATTGTCTGGTACACACTCCATTTCCATCAAACACAGATACAATCCTGTTTGAACTGGTCAGTGTAATGTTCTCGGCACGCGTACCGGAAAGTGCGGAACTGCCTTTGTAAAAATAGTATTTTTTACCATTCAGTGTCAGCCATCCCTTATACGCTTTTCCGTTTTTCTGGAAATAATAGGTGTGTTCCCCACTTTTTTCCCTGATTTTGTACATTCCATTCTCGCAACGTACACCGTCGCTTCCAAAATAGTAGATATCGCCGGTAGATCTGGTCACGCGGCGGTTTTTAAACATATATCCGGACTTTGTATGGAACCAGTAACATTTCCCGTCTACTTTCTTCATTCCCATCAGAGCATAACCATCAGAACTGATATAATAGGTCTTTCCATTTACAGTTACCCACTGATCTGACACACGTTCGCCATTTTCATTGACATAATAGTATTTTCCATTTTCCTGATGAAGTCCTGTCTGTTCCTGGCTTCCATCATTGCTGCCTGTATCGGGTTTCATTGCCGGAATATAGGAATGCAGAGATTTCCATCTCGGCGTAATTTTCTTTGTATAGTCCACATAGCCAAAATCCATATCAACATCATTGCCTGCAGGAATTCCTGCTACCAGTCCGCTGGTACTGTTCAGTCCGCTTTCCCGGTTACCGTCTGTGGACTGCCATATTGTATAATTGTACCGTTCCTTATCAGGTGCCTGAATCGTGTCCCCATATCTTGCGATCCATACATCCACTCCTGATAATAAGGACCAGTCTATGTAATTATCATACCAGTTGGTATTGCAGTAAACCATTGGATAATATCCGGCCCTGCGCACTTCATTGCAGAAGGTCAATGCCATCTCTGAGACTGTTTTTGCAGAAAGCTTACTTGCTTTTGCATACTCCAGATCATATACGACCGGATAGGAAACCTTGTAACCCTGCATTTTGCTGATGGCAAGCTGTGCTTCCTTTAATGCGGTAGTTGTCGATAAGGCTGTACTGTACACATAGGTGCCTGTGGGTACTCCGGCAAGTTCTGCATTTGTCATATTCTCATCATAGGTATAATCTTCGTGAGTCAGGCCATAGGAGATCCGGACAAACGCAAAATCTATGTCAGACTTCTTCACCTGTTTCCAGTCAATATTGCCCTGCCATTCAGAGACATCCATGCCTCTGGTTATCGCACCCGGAATGATTTCACCACTTCCGTTATAGCAGACACCGTTGATCTTTTTCCATGCTTTGGAGTTCACTTTTTTTCTTGATGACTCTGTACCGGAAGTTCTTGCAGAATAAATAAATTCCTCCTCAGCCACTGTATCACGTCTGTCATAATGCGGATTTGCAAAAACAGAGCTTACAGGCTGCGCTACAGCTATCACAGCTGCCAGACAACCAACAATAAACCTTTTTCTGATTTTTAAAAAATCTCTTTTCATCTTTCTACTCCTGTCTTCTAACAAGCGTCTATTTTATTACAATACTATTAACATATTATACACACTATATTACATTTTCGCAAGATAATCCCTGATATATACCCAAAAACGGCTGCACATTTCTTGCTCTGTGCAGCCGTTTTGTATATTTCGTTTCTATAGCAATTCTGTTTATCCTGGCAGAAACATCCGGATCAGACAGCAGGATCTGTAGGATCGAAATTAGCAGCTCCCCTTAACGGAGTCAGTGCTTTCTTTCCAAGAGGTCCTTTCATTGCATCATCTGCTTTATATTGACCGTCAATAATACTGATGGATGCGCCATTACAGTTCTCATAAACCCACTTCGCATCTGCCACACAGGTTCTGATACATCCATGTGATGCGGGAGATCCAAGCTTATTGTACTCTCCTGCCGGAAGATTATATGAGTTTGCCTGACCGCAGGCTACAGAATGAACAAAGATTCCTCCCTGTCCGGCACCGTCTACATGAGTTCCATACTGTCCCCAGGATGGTCCCATAAGAGGCTGCCACCTCAGGCTTCTGCTCAGTGTAAAGTTACCGGTCGGAGTTGGTGTTCCCGCTAAACCTACAGATACTCTGATCGTCTTAACAGGAATTGTTCTGGCTGAATCAGCATAAACAGTCATAACTCCGTTTACTCTGTCCACCTGAACAGAATACGGTCCTCTGTATCTGTTTGTCAGATCAGTGATGCGGTATCCGTTACTGTCAAAGTAATACAGAATTCCATTAACTCTCATACTCTTATTTCTTGCAAATCCGTTTCCTGATGGATCAATATATCTCACCAGATTTTTAGCATTACTTACAATTACCCATCCTCTTGTATATTTACCGTTTGCATCCAGATAACCGTTTACTCCATTCTTTTTCATAAACTGATTTGTCTGAACCACACATTCTTTAAGATAATAGTAATTGCCGCTGTATTTTCTCCATCCACTCTTATACAGACTTCCCTTAGAGGATGCGATATACCATTTCTTTTTATAGCGCACCATTGTGCTCTTATATACTTTACCTTTATGTTCTGTGGATGTAGATGATTCAAATATATATTTCTTTCCATCGATTTCTGTCAAACCGCTTGCAAGCTTTCCTGATGGTTTAAAATAATAACCTGCGGAAGTCCACTTATCCGTATAATGATTTCCATTGGAATCAAAATACAGCCAGCCAAGGAATTTGCCACTGGTGCTGACAAGTTTCTGCCAGCCATGTTTCTCAACAACACGACCCGGAGTACTTCCAAAGTAATAGTAATGATCGCCTGCTTTTGCCCATCTCTTTGTCCAGGTTGCCCGCTTTCCGTTTGAACCAAAATAATATCTGAAATTGCCGTATTTTACAAGTTTATTTCTATAAATCTGGCCGTTACTGTCGGTACAGTAATATGCACCATTCTGAGCCTTCTTCATCACTGATTTCAGAACATATCCATTGGCATCCAGCAAGTAAGCTCCGGTTCCTTTCTCCGGGATAGCTGTGGCAACTACGCCACGCTTATAATATTTACCGATGTCTGCCGGAACATTTCCCTTTTTAAAATACAGCCAGCGCTCTCCCTTAGTGGTATCTGAACGAAGCCATCCATTGTGGAACATTTTTCCGGGAATGTCGCTGCTTGCAGGATCAAAATAATACAGGTTTGATTCGCCGTTAACTGTGAGGGTGATCTCTCCTGTCTGTGGCTTACCTTCAGGATCAAGGCAGTAATAATCCTCATTGATCTTGAAATATCCGGTATATGTACCTGCTGCTTTTGCTTTCGCTTCAAGCTGTGCAATTGTCTCCAGATTACCATTCTCATCGTAGTACTGGAAATATGTTCCTGTCCATTTCCATACGCTCTTCTCCTGCTGGCCTACTGTAGATGTATATGGAGTTATCGCTTCTCCTTCACATCCGGTATAAACAACAGCCTCATCTGCAGTTGTAAAATAGGACTGATTTGCCTGGGCTTCTGTTTCTTCCCCTGCGGCATCTTCTCCTGCTGACTGAGCTGCATCTGATGTCGGTTCTTCATCAGCTGAAGATTTTTCTTTTACCTCAGCCTGTCCAGTTACAAGGATTCCCTCTTCATCAAACAGATAATATCCTGTATGGATTTCCCCTTTATACTCTGTGCTGATCTTTACAATTCCGTCTGCCGCTGTATAAAATTCTTCATTTGTTACAGACACTGTATCCGTTGCTGCTGGTGTTTCCATTGCTGTAACCTCTGCTGTCACAGCTGTTGTATCTGTTTCAGCCACTGCTGTTTCAGATGAGTCTGATCTCCTGAGAATCCGTCAGTCTCAGACGGCATCTCCTCATCGGGTAGTGCTGCTGTTGCTGCTTTCTGATCATCTGTATTTGCTGTATCCTGATTTTTTGCAGGTTTGCGCAGTTTAAAGCCCTTCTCTGTGCTTACCCAGTCCTCAGCTTTCACTACAGCGGCTCCAACGGCATCCGTAGCATCTGCTGTTGACGGCGTCTCGTCCGGCAATGCAGCAGCCGTATCCGTTCCCGCTGTAAATTCGTCGTCTGTCTGTTCCTGTGATGGTACTGCTGTCCCATCATCTCCATCTGAAAAAGCGTCTGCTTCTGTTTCAGAAGTTCCTGTTTCAGAAGTTTCTTCTGTAACATTTACTTCTTCTGCATCTGTCTGTGTGGCAACAGCCGGAGCTGTATCAGGTGAAGTAAATGCAGCAGCACCTGCTTCACTGACAGTTGCCATTGTCATAATAAGACTCAATGTAACCGCAACTAATCTTCTTTTCACAATAAGTTCCTCCTCTTTTAGTCATGTTACTTTATGGTTACTGTTCACTCTGTTTGTGCACAGCAGCTTTCTACTCGCCAAGGCCGCTATCAATAGCAGTAACAAGATGATCCAGGGCTTCCTGTTCATCAACACCTTCACAGGTAAGTTCTATCTCATTTCCGCATTTTACGCATGCACCAAGTACACTCAGTACACTCTTTGCATTTGCCATGCCCCCATCGTAGACAAATGTTATCTGTGACTGGTATTTCATTGCCTCATTGCACAAAATCCCCGCAGGTCTCAGATGAAGACCTGTGGGATTTTTAACTGTCACTTTTTTACTGACCATTTCACTGTTCCTCTTATATTGTTACTACCCCTTCTGTAAGTGGAGAATTCTTTTATTCCTTGTTTTCCTTACTGTCATCAACAGCAGTCCCTGATGAAATCACTACTTCCGTAGTCACATCTTCCACTGTCTCATAACCATCCGGCAAGACTATCTCAACCGGGACTTCATAACTTCCTTCTTTTTTGCCATCCAGATCTATAGATGCCTTAATGTCTTTGTCATTATTCAGATCATCCAGATCTTTGTTATCTGATTTGATCCGCACTTCTATCTGTGCAGTCTCAAATGTTACCTGCAGATCTTTCGGTTTATTCTTAACCTCTATATTCTTAGTCGGAAATTCAAACTCTCTGCTTCCGGCCGGAAGAATACTTACAGTTACCCATACATCTTCACTGGAGTCACTGGTAAGTTTCACATTGTCCGGCAGAAGATTCGTAAGACTGATTTTTTTCTCCACATCTTCGGATTCACCGGAAATATCAATACTGTCTTCCGGTATAGTGATCACATTATTATTATCCGCAAGACTTTCAAGACCTTCTGCACTGCCTGCTACACTGATCGTATCCGGCACTGTTCTCACAGCCCCAACCTGATATCCTTCAGCCGGTGTCCCTACATAATCTGCAGATATCTGCACTCCCTGACGGATTTTCCATAATTTTGCAGTCACTGTTACTTTTGCATTATTCTCAATCCGCAATGAATTCATTTCAGAATCGGTAAGTACCTCCTGATTCTTATCAATGATCGTAAGGTTTACATCCTGTGTAAAATCCTCTGTATTCCCATCCAGTTCAATGGAAGCATTTACCTTATCTATTTTATTGATCAGCGTCTTCGGGCCTGTAATCCTTACTTTCTCCGGACTGGCAGTCAGACTTCCTACTTCATAATCTTTGCCCGGTTTCGTATCACCTCTGCTGACATTTACCACAAACTCCTGTGTCTCTTTTTCATCAAGATTTACACTGAGATTCTGAGGAGTAACTTTGATATCACTGGGAGATACCCCCGGTACAGAACAGGTAACGGTAATAGGAACCATAACCGGATTTGTATCCAGGCTTACCGCCTGCTGAAGATCAGCTACCGCAGAGATGTCTGTGACTTTGATCTTGTCTCTGATCTTCTTGGTTGCAGTGATCGCAACTTTTATGGAATCCTGGTTCTGTTCCGGCATACACATCTTACCGATGGTATCTGAAGATTCCACATATTCCTTGTTGATCAGTTCCACATCATTGAGCGTATAGTAATTGGTTCCTGTCGGATTATCTATATTTACAACGATCAGCCATAGCACAACAGCTATTGCGACAGACATGATTTTCAGAGGTATATTATCTGTTATTTTTCGCTTCTTCATGCTTCACTCTTCCTTTCAGTAAATGGCGAAGTTTGCTGTTGTCTACAACCTGCTTATTCTGCGCTCTGACCAGGATTTCTCTGAGTTTTGCACTGTTTACACCTCTGGTCAGCTTTCCTCCCTGCGCTACAGATACCTGACCGGTTTCCTCTGATACAATGATCGTAACAGAATCTGTCTGCTCACTGATCCCCACACCTGCCCTGTGCCGCGTTCCAAGCTGTTTGCTCAGTTCCATATTATCAGACAGTGGAAGATAGCATGTTGCAGCCACAATCCTGTTCTCTCTTACAATAACAGCTCCGTCATGAAGTGGTGTGTTATGTTCAAATATATTGATCAGAAGCTGACTGGTAAGGATTGCATCCAGATTAATACCTGTTCTTATATAATCGGTCAGCAGCTCATTCTGCTCAATTACGATCAGTGCTCCGGTCTTAACTTCTCCCATATCAAAACATGCTTTGACCAGCTCACTGATGGTTTTATCCGTAAATCTTTCCTTCACCTCTTTACCTGCATCAAAAGGTATCAGTGAAGCCATGATCCGCTTTTGTCCAAGCTGTTCCAGAACTTTTCTGAGCTCCGGCTGAAAAATAACGATCACACCTACGATCAGTGTACTTGCCAGATTTGAAAAAATCCACAGAATCGTATTCATCCTGAAAATATACGCGATCAGAATGAAGAGGAGAACGACCAGTATTCCTTTCAGAAGTGTATATGCATGAGTATATTTGATCCATACCATGAACTGATATACAAAAAAAGCGATCAGTGCAATCTGTATGATATCTATAATCCCAATCTTAGGAAATGCCAGTCTTGATAATGTTTCTATCAAATTTCCTGAAAATTCCTGCATATGGCTCTCCTTTCCTTATCATTTTTATATACCTTATCGTTGAAAATGTTTTCAGTGGATTTTGTGTTACTGTTCACTCCGTTCACAGTAACGATTTTGTCTCATCGTTACCGGAAACTGCTTTTTACAGATTTTTTAATGATTCTTCCAGTTTCTTCTCAAAATCCACGCTGTCAATATCTTTCTTTCTCTCTACAGGTGCTGCAGCCTCATCTGTCGTCACTGCTTTCTCATCACCATGAAAAATAGGATTCGCATAAGAAACAACGTTATCCTGTGCCGGTCTTTCATCCTTTGCGGAACTTCCGTTAATCTTCTTTATACTTCTTTCAGATGTTGTGACACAGGCTTTCGGCACTGCTTTTACATAATAATAATATTCATCATCCTCATATTCCAGTCTCTCGGTACGGGTATAGTCACCACCAAATACAAAGAATTCAAGAAGTAATCCTATCACCACAGAGATCACTGTATAAATGATCAGCGTAACAACATCAATATCCAGTCTAAAATAAAATCCACCTGCAATAATCATCAGAACATACACAACTCCACCTGCAATAATGGCAATTCTCCATGCATAGTCAAAAGAGCGGGTACGTATCAGATTCACCAGCAGAATCACTGCGATAAAGGCAATCACTGTGATCCACATTCCCCAGTTCTGCACGATTCCATCTGTCAGAAGTTTTAATTTGTCAGCTATGGCAACATCCGGGTTTTCCAGAAGTTTATGCTGTACACGTATAAAACGGATAAAATAGTAAATAATCACTCCGCAGCCTGCAGGAAGTGCAGAAAACGCATTGCACAAAAGTCCGCTTCCGATAGGAAGAAGCGTCGGAACACTGAACCCAAAGGAAAGCGGTGTAAATACAAGTACTAAATTATTGTCTGAACTGAATCTCAGGAAGAGAATTGCCATAAACAGGATCAGCACAAGCATAAAACCTGCAACTTCTATCCCCAGTGCATAACCATGTGCGACCATCAGGGCAAATCCTACAAAAATCATTACACCCGAAGGAAGAATGGAACAGATCAGTGCAAGGATCAGAACAATAAATATATTATCGATCTGCTTCATATATCCCATATTGGTATTGATCCATATGAAATAAGCCATTGCCAGAACAAAACGTAAGACAGGCAGGATATAAATCTCATACTGGCTGTATAAATTCTTTATTCGCTGTTTTAATTCGAGTAATGCTGTCATTTTTTATATCCTCCTGTAACTCCTCTGGCTGAAGATTTTTTCTTCGCGACCGTAGATTTTACTTAATTGTGTAAGTTCTTCATAATAATTTTTCACACTTTTCTTTGCTTTGTGGTATTTCACCGTATATTGGATATATGTCAGGACAGAAAACAGTACCAGCACTGCCACATACCCCAGAATAACTTCCACGCCCAGTGAAACAAGGTTCATCTTATGAACATTATCTATCAGATATTCAGCAAAATATGCTGCGATACCGGCCAGAATCAGGCAATACCCAATCGTAACAAGGAAAAAATTCTTAATCATGGCAAGTCCGATATAATCACTACGGTAGTACCTGCTGACCGGAAGATATTTCTTTCCTTCACCCTGTTCATACATGGCAAGTTTATTCATGATTTTTATCTTCTCTTCATTTAACATAAATTACTCCTTACTGTATGCTTTTCCTTTTGCTATAATCCGCTATTACTGTTCACTCTGTTCTCAGCAACAACCTGATATCATTCATATAATCATACAGATTAATTGTAACATATATCATTATGTATGAAAAGTGTTTTTTCTTATCTCCTGCCTGTGCAAACCGTAAGAAAATAAACATTTCCGGCACCTTTTCTCTTCAGGCATCCGGCCATTGCATCGATCGTACTTCCTGTTGTATACACATCATCTATCACCAGGATATTCTTTCCCCTGACATCTCCGGTCACGCAGAACGCTTTTTCCAGGTTTTTTCTTCTCTGCAAAGCATTCAGTTTTTTCTGCGACTTTGTCTTTAAAACTTTCTGCACAATATTGACATCTGTGGAAATCCCGGTATAATGACCGAGTTTCTCCGCCAGATATGCAGCCTGATTAAAACCTCTCTGCCGCTCCTTCGACCTGTGTACCGGAACCGGCACGATCAGATCCGGCTTCCATTCCCGCAATTCTTTCTGTGCATATCGATACATTGCTCTGGCATAAAAATCACCGTATTCTCTGCATCCATAGTACTTATATCTGGTAACAGATCTTCTCATTATGCCATCATAGACAAAAATACCTCTTCCCTGTTCATACATATGCCTGTGTTTCTGACAGTCCCTGCAGTATTCCCCTGTTTCTATGGGCTTTCCACATTTATAACATCTGGGATGACCAATCGGGCGAAGTTCTTTCTCGCATTCCGGACAGATCATCCTTCGCTGGTCTGCCAGTATTTTCTGACAGACCGGACAGCATCTCGGGTAAAAAATATCAGCAACCATGTTCAGAAACCGTTTCATTTCCATTTCCTTCCGCTATTTTACTCTCTATTTTGCTATCCTCTGTATTTCTGTTTTTCTCATATTATCAAGATAAATTTTTTCTCTGTTATTATTCAGGCATCAGATCACAGTCTGCAATATCATTCTTCACCATCTGTATTATTATCCCCTGTAGTCTCACTCAGTTCTCTGATCCGTTCATCCAGTGCACTGTATCTCTTCTGCTGTTTTTCATTGCGTATCATCTCTGCAAAGGTCTCCTCATTTCCCACAACCGTCACACATTTTCTTGCTCTGGTAACTGCGGTATAAAGAAGGTTCCTGTTTAAAAGCATCTGTGGTCCGGAAAGCAATGGAAGTATGACTGCCGGATACTCAGATCCCTGAGACTTGTGGATTGTAATAGCATATGCAAGTTCCAGTTCCTCCAGCTGTTTGAACGAGTACATTGCAAAACGTCCATCCTCAAATTCCACTTCTGCTGTCTCAGCAAATTCATTGATTTCCCTGAGGATTCCGGTGTCTCCGTTAAATACTCCCACGCCTTTCTCAATGACAACCCCATATCGTCCCCGGATTTCCCATTCCATCTGATAATTATTTCTGATCTGCATGACCTTGTCCCCTGTGCGGAACAGCCGGTCTCCAACCGCCCTCTCGGATTTTCCGTCTTCCGGCGGATTCAGGTATCTCTGCAGGATCTGATTCAGCCGCTCTACTCCCAGAAGCCCCTTTCTCATAGGCGTCAGTACCTGTATCTCAGAGGGTTTGGCATTTACATAGCGCGGCAGTTTCTCCTGGATCAGCGCGATCACTACTCTTATAATGATATCTGCATCATATCTCTTCAGAAAAAAGAAATCCCTGCTCTTATTATTGATCTGAACCTGTTCTCCCTTATTTATCTTATGAGCATTTACAACAATATCACTCTCTGATGCCTGTCTGAATATCTT
>OOIF01002913.1_pt1 | contig 10874 bp, 10 predicted proteins | sample 1691961 | NCBI WGS metagenome assembly OOIF01 (sample SAMN06348146, study PRJEB24527) | human gut metagenome | biome: human gut; feature: ankylosing spondylitis patient; material: feces | host: Homo sapiens | place: China | collected 2015-10 | reverse complement strand
GGTATTCGCAGCCGATGTCGCAATGCACGCCGAAATTGCTGATGGAGCGTTTGTCATAGTGACGGCCGAGGTGTTCCGGGCGTGTCGGCAACTCCCCGCGGTCAGAAGAGCGAAGCCTCTCCGTCGCGCGGGTGGGTGAATCCGAGGTGCTGGTAGGCCAGCGGCGTCGCCTCGCGGCCGCGGGGCGTGCGTTTGAGGAAGCCCTCCTTGATCAGGAACGGCTCGTAGACCTCCTCGATCGTCCCGGCCTCTTCGCCCACGGCCGTGGCCACGGTGTTCAGGCCCACGGGACCGCCGTTGAATTTCTCGATGATCGTTCCGAGAATCTTGTTGTCCATCTGGTCCAGTCCGCGCGAGTCGATGTTCAGCGCCGCGAGGGCGATGCGCGTGATTTCCAGGTCGATGTGCCCTTCGCCCTTGACCATCGCGAAGTCGCGCACGCGGCGCAGCAGGGCGTTGGCGATACGCGGCGTGCCGCGCGAACGCAGGGCCACTTCGTGGGCCGCGTCGTCGTCGATCGAGACGTCGAGGATGCGCGCCGAGCGTCGCACGATGCCCGCAAGCACCGGGGCGTCGTAGTATTCGAGGTGGCACTGGATGCCGAAACGCGCCCTGAGGGGCGAAGTCAGCAGGCCGCTGCGCGTTGTGGCGCCGATGAGCGTGAAGGGCGCCAGCTCGATCTGGATCGAGCGGGCCGAGGGGCCTTTGTCCAGCACGATGTCGATTTTATAGTCCTCCATCGCCGAGTAGAGATACTCCTCGACGATCGGGCTGAGGCGGTGGATCTCGTCGATGAAAAGCACGTCGCCCGGATTGAGGTTGGTCAGCAGGCCCGCCAGGTCGCCCGGCTTGTCGAGCACCGGCCCCGACGTGACGCGCAGCTGCGCCCCCATTTCGTTGGCGATGATGTTCGCGAGGGTCGTCTTGCCCAGTCCCGGGGGGCCGTGCAGCAGGACGTGGTCGAGCGAGTCGCCGCGCATGAGCGCCGCCTTGATGAAGATATGGAGGTTTTCGACGATCTTGTCCTGCCCGGAGAAGGTTTCCAGCTCCTGCGGGCGGATTTTGTTCTCGAATTCGAGATCGCTCTCCGTGTTGCGTACGATTGACATGATGCAAAGATAGCGATTTTCGGCAAATCTGCGCCCTCGGGGCGAAAAAACAATGCGCCGGGAGGCGGGCCGGAGGCCGGTTCGGGGCGCACGGCCGGTGTGGGAACGCACGGCTGGTGTTGGAGCGCGATCCGGGGCATGGCCCGGGAAGGGCCGGCTCGCTTCGCCCGGGGGAGGCCTGCCCGCAACGCAGTGGCGGGCGGACCCCCGGGAGCTGCCGCCTGAAAACGGAGTCGAGGTTCCGGAGAACGAATCTTCCGACCACACGCGCCTCTGCGGGGCGCTGCGGCAGGACGCAAAAAATCCGGTCCGCAGAGTGGCGGACCGGAGCAGCTGCCGTGAGGGAGTGGCTACTTCTTCTGCGGCAGGTCGAGTTTGATCTCCTGGGGACCGTTTTTGTTGGTCTCGATATGCAGGACGACGCCCTTCTTGCCTTCGAGCCGTTCGGCGAGCGGCGTGAGGTTGAACGAAACGTAATAGCCGTCGGTATAGCCCTGCGTGTCGCCGCCGGGGTTGTGGCGCAACTCCAGTTGCAGGTAATCCGTTTCGGCCGCTTCGGACTGTTCGGCGCCTCCGTCACCCTTTTCGCCTTCGTCTTTCACCTCGTTGACGATCACCGTGAACGTGTGTTTCGAATTGTCCGATACGGGGTAGAGCGCATAGAAGGTCAGCCACTCTTTCGTGAGGTTGAACGTATTGCCCTGGAAGCCCGTTTTGGCGCTGCCCAGCTCTTCGAGCCGAGCCGCGTCGGTCACGATCTCCGAAGTGCCGGTGTAGATGTTTTCCACGAAATAGAGGTCGATGTTGTAATCGTAATCGGCAATGCCGTTCTGCAATGTGAACCAGATGATGACCCGCTGCGTTTTGTCGGGATCGGGCTTGTAGCCCGGGACGCGGGACTTGTTGCCGGGGTAGAGCGTCTCCCCGTTGTCGCGCTGGAAATAGTAGTCTCCGCCGTCGAGCGTGCGGACGGTGGTGATGAGCGTACGGAGCGGTTCGCCGCCGTCGTCGTCGTTGCAGGAGGTAAAAGCGGTGACAGCTATAGCTGCGATGAGGAATAAACCGAATTTTTTCATAATATCCATATTTTATGTTACCTTTCGCTCTTAAAACGTCCGGCAGGGCCGAATACTGCATGCGAAATAAATTTTTTTCACCCATGCAGTCTTTTGCCTTCCGCGGCATTTATAGAGTGTATTGAGTAATGCAAATGGAGGAACAGATACTGGCCGAAGGGTGCAGGAAGGGGGACGATATGGCCCGCAAGGAGCTGTACGACCGCTATGCAGGCCGTCTGTTGTCGATTTGCATGCGTTACGCCGGAGACCGCGCGACGGCCGAAGACCTGCTTCACGACGCTTTCCTGAAGATCTACGGGGCGTTCGACCGTTTCACCTACCGGGGAACCGGCTCGCTGCGCGCCTGGATCGAGCGGATCACGGTCAACGTGGCGCTGGAGTGGATACGCAGCCGCAGCAAGCTGGGAAGCGTGACGCTCGACGAGGGAAAGGCTGCGGCGGAGGTGGCGGAACCGGACGTGGCGGAGATGGCCCGCGTTCCGCGCGAGGTGCTGATGCGGTTCATCGGCGAGCTGCCCGAGGGTTACCGGGCGGTGTTCAACCTCTACTGCATCGAGGAGTATTCCCACCGCGACATCGCCCGGATGCTGGGAATCAACGAGAAAAGCTCCTCTTCGCAGTTGTTTCGCGCCCGGGCCATGCTGGCCCGCAGGATCAGGGCTTATTTGGAGACGCATTGAAATCGAGAGGATGCAGCTCCGGAATATCAGAAAAAGGTGGATCATCCGGCGCTGCCGGACTCACATAGAACTATGAAACAAGACAAGGATTGGATCAAAGCCATGCGGAACGCGCTTCGCGACGCCGAACTCCCGCCTCCGGCGGGGGGATGGGAGCGTTTGCAGCGCGAGTTGGGCGGTGCGGCTCCGGGGCCGGAGGTTTCCGGGACAAAACCCCGCGGGTCCGTATGGCGGATCTACCGGCCGCGGATTGCCGCCGCAGCCGCTGCCGTGCTGATCTTGGCTGTTGCGGGTGAATTTCTGCTCCGGCCGGACAAGGCGTTGGAAAATGATGGGACTGTTATCGCATCGGTGGCGGAAGACGGAGCAACCGCGGTTGCCATACCGCAGCCCGCGGAGCCGGAAACCGTACGGGACGCCCTTGCAAAGGCGGTGGGGCTGCCCCGGGAGCAGGTTGCCGGGGAGGTGTCCTCCGCGGGGCGGCGGTCGCTCCTCGCTGCGGCCGCAGGGCAGCCTGCGCAGACGGCGGCCCTGAAAGATCTCCGGACGGACGGTGAGCCTGCGGTCCGGGCCGGAGAGGTCGCGGCGGCGGAAGTTTCCGGAGAGGCGGCGAAGGCGTCGTCCGGTGAAACCGCAAAGGCGGCCTCCGGAGATACTGCAAAGGCGGAGGCTTCCGGCGAAAGGGTTTCGAAGCAGGCTTCCGGGCGGCCCGCAACGCGGTCGGCGGCCGGCGCGGCCGGTCGTGCGGGGTTCTCCGACGAGCCGTTCGTAGCCTACACCAAACCGCATAAAAAGGCGTCGTTCTCCCTGTTTGCCGGCGGCGGCGTGGCGGGCGGAAACAGCGAAGGTCTGGCTCCCCGGATGCTCAACACCTCGATAAAGAACGATGCTTCGTCGGTGATCGGCAACGGCAACAGCCTGGCGCCCCTGCGCAGCAGCGGATACGGCGAGAGTTCGTTCCGCCACCACCAGCCGTTGAGCTTCGGCATCGCCGTGCGCAAGGAGTTCGCCCACGGACTGTCGCTGGAAAGCGGCGTGAACTACACCCTGCTGCGTTCGGACGTGAGGATGCAGTACACCTCGGACGACGTGGCGCAAAAACTCCATTTCATAGGGGTTCCCCTCCGCTTCAACTGGCAGTTCCTCGAGCGCGGCCGCTTCTCGTTATATATGGGTGCGGGCGGCATGGTCGAGAAATGCGTTTCGGCCCGGCTCGGCTCCGAGACCGTCGACGAACCGGGCGTGCAGTGGTCGGCGCTTGCAGCCGTGGGGGCGCAATACCGTGTAGGCGGTATGGTGGGGCTTTATTTCGAGCCAGAAGGATCGTATTACTTCACCGAAACCGGATTGCGTACGTCGCGTACGGATTCACCTCTGACGCTGACCTTGAGACTGGGCGTGCGCCTCTCTTTTTGAAGTCTGATTTTATAAATCGCACATTTATTGTATAAGAGGAGTTCGCACCGGGAGTGCGGATTCCTTTTATCGTATTACGGGCAGGCGTGTCTAAAAGTGGCATTCGGACGATTAAATATGCTATTTTTTGTTGTATGATCGAAATTTGTTACTATTTTTGTTGAATAAAATAAGTGACGCCCGACTTTGCATTCGCCCAGATACGATAAAAAAAAGTACAAGTGCGCTTGTTGCGCACCTGTGCCTGGTAGTCCCGACGGGAATCGAACCCATATCGTAAGAACCGGAATCTTATATTCTATCCATTGAACTACGGGACCGGGTGTGCAAAGATGCAAAAATTTTTTTAATATTCGAAAAAAAAATGCGAGAAAAGCAGAATAATTGGCAAAGAATCGAGGCCGTAATCAAGTGGGCGAATATGTCGACCAACTATTTTGCGCTATATATCGGCCTGGCGCGCGGCGAAAACCTCTATCAGATAAAGCGGGGCAACAACGGCATTTCGCTGGACGTCGCCGACCGTATCGTCAGCAAATTCCCCCAGGTCGACAAACTCTGGCTGCTGACGGGGGAGGGGCAGATGTTCTCCGAGGAGCGGATACGCGGCGCGCAGATACCTTATTATAATATGGATGTCGAACAGGGCATCGCACATCTGGAACATCTCGAGGCCGAGAGCAACCTCGTCGTGCCTCCGGTGGGGGCGTGCGACCTGGCGATGTGCTATACGGGGCGTGCGATGGGAAACATCGTGCCGCCCGGAACGGTCGTGCTGCTGAAAGCCGTGGACCGCGATGCAATTATTCCCGGGGGTGAATATGTGATAGTCTGCCGAAAAATTGTAACTTTGCGGATAGTTCGGGCCGCCGACGAGGAGGGCAAAGTCCGCCTGGTGGCCGGGGATCGGGAGAATTACGATGACATCGTTTTGAACGTCAACGATATAGTCTCGGTCTACAAAGTGAAGGGAAAATTGATCATAAACAGTTGAAGAGTATGTTTTCAGGCATCGTGGAACGTACGGCGGAAGTGGTTTCGATCCGCACGGACCGTCAGAACAAGGATTTCACGCTCCGGGCGGATTTCTGCAAGGAGTTGAAAATCGACCAGAGCATAGCACATAACGGCGTATGTTTGACAGTTGTGGACATCACGGAGGACACCTACACCGTGACGGCCATGAAGGAGACGCTCGACAGGAGCAACCTCGGGTTGCTGCGCGAAGGCGATCTGGTCAACCTCGAACGGTCGATGAAACCCGATGCCCTGCTCGACGGGCACATCGTGCAGGGGCACGTCGACCAGACGGCGGTCTGCACGGCGAAGGAGGATGCCGACGGAAGCTGGTACTTCACCTTCGAGTACGAGCCGCAGGGCGCCGGACTTTGCACGGTCGAGAAAGGTTCGGTGACGGTCAACGGCGTGAGCCTCACGGTCTGCGACTCGAAAGAGAGCAGTTTCCGGGTGGCGATCATTCCCTACACCTTCGAGCACACGAATTTTTGCCGCATCGAAGTCGGTTCGGTCGTGAACCTCGAATTCGACATCGTCGGCAAATACATCGCCCGGCTGATGCAAAACTACATGAAGTAAGCCTATGGTACACATCAAGACAAAGGAGGGCGCGTCGCTGTGGATCGCCCTGCTCGCCACGGCGATCGTCGCCGTGGGTATGGTTATACAGCATATCGAATGGTGGATCACGCTCTGCACGTCGGTCGGGGTGTTCGTCGTGGTGGCGCTCGCGGCGCTGTTCATCATCCGCAAGTACGTGGCTTACAAACTCAAGCCGATCTATTCGATCGTGCTTTCGCGCGACGTGCACACCAACGAGATCTTCTCGGAACTGAAGGACAAGCGCGTCGAGAACATCGGCGAGGAGCTGACGGCCTGGGCCGACACCAACGACCGGGAGATCGCCCGGCTGAAAGAGGCCGAGTGCTTCCGCAAGCAATATCTGGGCAACGTGGCCCACGAACTGAAAACCCCGATATTCAATATCCAGGGATATATTTCGACGCTGCTGGACGGAGGGCTGGAGGACGAACTGATCAACCGCAAATACCTCGAACGCGCCGAGAAGAGCATCGACCGTCTGATCAACATCGTCAACGACCTCGACACCATTTCGAAACTCGAAAGCAGCATGAACAAGCTCAATCTGGAGCGATTCGACGTGGTGGCGCTGGCCAAGGAGATCGCCGAGCAGGCCGAGATGGAGGCCGACAGGAAGGAGATCCGGATTTCGGTCAAGGGGACCGACAACCTGCCTTCGCCCTTCTGGGTGCTGGCCGACAAACACTACATCGGGCAGGTGTTCGTCAACCTGATCATCAACTCGATCCGCTACGGCAAGGAGGGCGGGCAGACCCGCATCCGCTTCCGCGACATGCTGGACAAAATTCTGATCGAGGTGGAGGATAACGGTTCGGGCATCGCCAAGGAGGACCTGCCGCGTGTGTTCGAACGTTTCTACCGTACGGACAAGGGGCGGTCGCGGGAGCAGGGCGGCACGGGACTCGGGCTGGCCATCGTCAAACATATCGTCGAAGCGCACGGCGAACGGATCACGGTCCGCAGCGAACTCGGCGTGGGCAGCACGTTCTCCTTCACGCTGAAGAAGGTGAATTTGCAGGAGATGAAATAGAATGTACGAAATCCGGAGTAAGATCCGTTAGCATTTCGGTCTGAATTCCGGTTGCGTCGCGACAAGTCCTTTACGTGGGTCGTTTGAGAGACGGCTTTCGGACGAGAGGCGCGGGGCGTACGCCGTCTCCCTCCCCGAAAGAGGGGTGGGGTGGCAGATTCGAATGCGACGCCGGAGGCGGCGACTGTGACCGCCCGAAAAGGAATCGGGGCTGAATAATAAAGAAACAACTTAAATAAATGATTCTACAACCTCTTTCCGTTGTCTGGAATTTCGATCCGGTGCTGTTCAGCATCGGGTCGCTCGACATCCGTTATTATGGGCTGATGTGGGCGCTGGCCATTCTGATCGGCGCGAAATTCTTCGATAACTTCGTCAATCGAGAAGGACTTCCCGCAAAGGTCTCGGAGTCGATTTTCATTTACGGAACACTCGCCACGATCCTCGGCGCGCGGCTCGGCCACTGTCTGTTCTACGACACGATGGAATACCTTTCGAAGCCGTGGACCATCATCACGGGATTCCGCGACGGAGGAATGGCCAGCCACGGCGCGGCCATAGGCCTGCTGATCGGGTTGTGGCTCTTCTCGCGCCGCAACAAACTGCCTTATATCTGGTCGCTGGACCGCATTATGATTCCGGTGGGCATTGGCGGTGCGATCGTGCGGTTGGGCAACCTGTTCAACTCGGAGATTTTCGGCCAGGCGACGACCCTGCCGTGGGGCTTCGAGTTCGTCCGTTCGCACAAGTGGGTGGCCGAGTTCGCCCCTGCGGCGGTGCACCCGACGCAGATTTACGAGGCGCTCTGCTACCTGGCGACTTTCGGCATCCTTTGCTGGCTCTATTACAGGAGGGACATCGCGCGCCGCCGTCCGGGCATTCTGTTCGGAATCGGCCTGATCGGTACGTTCCTCACGCGCTTTTTCATCGAGTACATCAAAACCGAGCAGGAGCCTTTCGAAGTGGGCTGGGCTTTGGACATGGGCCAGTGGCTCAGCATTCCCTTCATCCTGCTGGGAATCTATATGATCTGGCGGGGCGCGACCCGGCCCGGAACGGTTCCGGCCCCGGTGCCGAAAGCCCCGGCCGCAACGCCTAAAAAGAAGAAAAAATGAACGCGAACCCGATGGAAGAGCAGATCGGCAGGCTTGTCGGCAACCTGCTGGCCGGCGGCGGGGAGATTTTTCTGCCCGGCGTAGGCTCGCTCTACACCGAGCGGCAGGGAGCCAGGCGGCTCAACCGGCGAACCGTACTGCCGCCGAGCCGCACGGTGGCCTTCACCTCGCAGCAGCGGGGCGTGTCGCTGGTCGACGAGATTGCCCGCGTCATGCGTGAGGCCGGCGGATACGAAAATCCCGAAGCCGAGGCGCAGGCCGTTTACGACCGCTGGATCGCCCGGGTGCACCGGGCCGACCTGCTGACCGTCGAGGGCGTCGGAGAGCTGAAATTCAAGAATTTTATCCCCGACGAGGCGTTCGACCTCCGGCTGAATCCGCAGGGGCGCGAACCCGTGCGGGTTCGTGTGCAGCGTCGTTTCGACTGGCCGCTGTGGGTCGGCATCGCGGCAATCGGGATTGCGGCGGTCTACGGCGGGCGGGAGTTCCTGCTGCTCTATCCGGAGGCGCCGGAAGCGGCGGCCGTGACGGAGATTCCCGCTGCGTCCGACAGCTTCGGGACCGTCGAAGCGCCCGATGCTTTGGTCGAGGCTCCTCCGACGGAACGGTCTGTGGCCGGGGAGTCCGCTGCGCAGGCGGGGGGCGCGGCTTCGGGGGCTTCCGTTCCCGACGCAGCCCCGGAACCGGAGATCGCCGAAACGCATCCGGCGCAGGAGCAGGACGCCCCGACGGCGTTGCTTTCGGGCCGCCACTATGTCGTGCTGGGGGTTTTCAGCACCGAAGAGAACGCCCGGCGCGCCGTGCGGGAGACCGAGGCCAGGGAGTCGGCGCTCCGTTGCCGGATTTACCGTTTCGGGGGGAAATTCATGGTTTCGCCCTTCTCGTCGGACGATGCCGGAGCCTGTGCGCAGTTCATCCGCGTGCAGGACGGGCGTTTCCCCGACATGTGGACCTACACCGCCCGCTGATGGCCCTTGCGGAGTTGATAATCCGGGCAATCGACTGGTTTTACATCCGGCCCGTCGCCGCGGTCCTGCCCCGGCAGGTGTTCCGTTACGTGGTCTGCGGCGGTGTGACCTACATCCTGTTCGATCCCGTCTGCTATTTCCTCTTTTACAATTTCATCGTGGCGCACCGCTACGTCGACCTGGGATTCGTGGTCGTCTCCCCGCACATCGCGGCGATGATTCTCGTCTTTCCGTTCACCTTCTTCGTGGGCTTCTGGCTCAACCGTTACGTGGCGTTCCGCCGGTCGCCGATCGGGGCCGGGACGCAGCTTCTGCGCTACCTGCTTTCGGTGGCGGGGTCGGTGCTGCTGACCTATGCGGGGCTGAAGTTCTTCGTGGAAGTCTGCGGCGTGTGGCCCACGCCGGCGAAGATGGTCACGACGCTGCTGACGACGGTTTACAGTTTCCTCGCAGCCAAATATTTCACCTTCCGCCACGCGGAAAAACCGGAATAGACAAGAACCTGAATTCCATTCATAGCCGAATGACTTTTCGTGTCGTCGGGAGCGGACTTTCAGGCCGATTTTTGCAGAATGCCCGATTATGAATTGTGAATTGTGAATTTTGAATTCTGATTCCGGTTCTCCTCCCGCAGTTTCTGGAGTTCGTACATCCGGTCGCGGAATTTCGCCGCGGCGAGGAAATCCAGCGATTTGGCCGCGCGTTCCATCTCCTCGCGGGCCTTGTCGATCAGCGCGTCGATGTTCTCGCTGGCCGTGTAGCTTTTCTGCACGTCGGCCGCCGCTGCGTAGTGGTCTTCGGCGATGGGGTAGGCCGTCATGTTGACCTCCGACGTGTCGACGCGGCCCGCCAGCAGCGCGCTCTGTCCCGAGCCGCTCTTCTGCGCCTGCCGCGGCAGCATTTCGTGCTCCATGTTGTAGCGCACCTGCTTCTCGCGGCGGCGGTTGCTCTGCTCGATGGCGTAGCGCATCGAGTCGGTGCAGGTGTCGGCGTAGAGGATCACGTTGCCCTGCGAGTGGCGCGCGGCGCGTCCGGCGATCTGCGTGAGCGACCGGACGTTGCGCAGGAATCCCTCCTTGTCGGCGTCGAGGATCGCCACGAGCGCCACCTCCGGCAGGTCGAGTCCCTCGCGCAGCAGGTTCACGCCCACCAGCACGTCGAACATCCCGGCCCGCAGGTCTTCGAGAATCTGGATGCGCTCCAGCGTGTCGACGTCCGAGTGGATGTAGCGGTTGCGCACGCCCACGCGGTCGAAGTATTTCGAAAGCTCCTCGGCCATGCGTTTGGTGATGGTCGTCACGAGCACCTTGTCGTCGTTCTTCACGCGCTTGTCGATCTCCCCGATCAGGTCGTCGATCTGGTTCAGCGTCACGCGCACCTCCAGCGGCGGGTCCACCAGCCCCGTGGGCCGGATGATCTGCTCGGAAATGATGCCCTGGGACTGGTCCATCTCGTATTTGCCCGGTGTGGCCGAAACGTAGACCACCTGATGCAGCAGGGAACGGAATTCGTCGAACTGCAGGGGACGGTTGTCCAGGGCAGAGGGCAGGCGGAAGCCGTAGTCCACAAGGGTCTGCTTACGCGAGCGATCGCCTTTGAACATGCCGCCCACCTGCGGCACGGTGATGTGGGACTCGTCCACGAACAGGATGAAATCCTCGGGGAAATAGTTGAGCAGGCAGGACGGCGGTTCCCCGGCCTTGCGGCCGTCCAGATGGCGGGAATAATTCTCAATGCCGTTGCAGTAACCCAGCTCCTCGATCATCTCCAGATCAAGCTGTGTCCGCTGCTCCAGACGCTGCGCCTCCACCAGGCGCCCGCTGGCCTTGAAGGCCGTCAGCCGTTCCAGCAGCTCCT
>OOIF01002912.1_pt1 | contig 10875 bp, 8 predicted proteins | sample 1691961 | NCBI WGS metagenome assembly OOIF01 (sample SAMN06348146, study PRJEB24527) | human gut metagenome | biome: human gut; feature: ankylosing spondylitis patient; material: feces | host: Homo sapiens | place: China | collected 2015-10 | reverse complement strand
GTTGTGGAAGTGAAGGAGAAGCGCGGCTGGGAGTGCATCGTCTGCAAGAAGGCGTGAAATTATAGAGCAGGCTCGCCCTCTCCGTCACCTTCGGTGCCACCTCCCCCAAAGGGGGAGGCCTTGGCAAAGAGATGAAGTTTGCGTGGACTGCCAAGGGCTCTCCCCTTGGGAGAGCTGGCGCGTTAGCGACTGAGAGGGCGAGGATGTTTCAGGAGGAACTATGCCGCACCGTTATTTTACCACTGAGATCGCCGACGGCACGGCTGTGCTGCGCGGCACCGATGCCCATCATCTGGCCCGCGTGATGCGTGCCCGCATGGGCGATACTGTCATTCTATGCGACGGCAGCGCCGTGGAATACACCGCCACCATCACCGGCTTCGGGGATGACTGCGTGGAATTCTCGGTAGAGCCGGGCTACCCCAGCGCCGCCGAGCCCAGCGTGGAGGTCACCCTGCTGGCCGGTTACCCCAAACAGGACAAGCTGGAGCAGATCATCAAGCACGGCGTGGAACTGGGGGCCGCCCATGTGGTGCCCTTCTTCAGCCGGTATTGCGTGGCCGCCCCCAAAAAAGAGGAGCAGAAGAACGAGCGCTACAACCGCATCGCGCTGGAAGCCGCCAAGCAGTGCGGCCGGGGCGTGCTGCCGGACGTGGCCCTGCCGCTGCCCAACTTCGGGGCCGTGTGCCGCACCTTTGACCAGTACGACCTGGTGCTGTTCTGCTACGAGTGCGGCGGCGCGCCGGTGCGCCAGCTGCTGGCCGAGGCCGCACCCGCCGACGGCAAAAAGCTAAAGATCGCCATTGTGACCGGGGCCGAGGGCGGCTTTGCCGCCGAGGAGGCCGAAATGGCCGCCAAAGCCGGAGCCAAAACGGTTGGCCTTGGCCCCCGCATCCTGCGGTGCGAGACCGCCCCGCTGGCCGTGCTTGCCGCCGTGATGACCCTGACCGGCAATCTGGAATAACCGGGGCTCCGGGCGGCGCACCTTTCATCAAAGAAAAATTCCGACCCACGGGTTCGGGAAAGTCTGGGGGCTTTCCCGGGCCCGTTTTTTATTTTTTGCCTCGTATAAAGATCTCCCGGATTTTTGTGCAGCATTGCCCTGTCATTCTACCTCAAATTCTCAGCTGTTTTTATGCTTATTTTACAAAATTGCTTACCCCCCCCCCGAAAATTCAGCGTTTTGTCTTGACATTCTCCACGGCACAGTACTATACTTGCGCCACAAAGAGACGCCGGGCATGAAAATGCACAGCCATGTGATTTTCTGCCCCGAAGTTCCGGTTTTTGCCGGTTTTCGGTATCGTTCCCGGTAACGTTCATGTCTCTGTAAGTTTTTTTGTTTGGAGGGTTTTGTAATGCGGAAAAACGTGAAACAACAGCTTGCCTTGCGGGTACTTTCTACAGCTGCGTTGATGGCAATGGTCTCTTCCATCGCCACGGCAGCCTTTGCGGACACTTACGATCTGAACACGGGCAGTGTGACGGTAGAGACCAAAGATGACGGCTTCACTTATGTGACCCAGCTGGACAATACGCAGACGGACGGCTACGCCCGGAACGACAAGGATGATGTCCTGTGCGACTATAAGGACACGACCGGCGTCACCATCACCAGCAACGGCAAACAGACCGAAAATACCATCACAGTGGATACGGCGAAAGATCAGACCACCGATGTGACCTTGCAGGATGTGAATATCAAAAAAGACCAGTGGGACAGCAGATCTGCCGCAATGACCATCAAAGGAGAGGGCGATACCGAAATCGAACTGAACGGGGATAATACTCTTATCAGCGGAAACCGGCATGCGGGTCTGGAAAAAGCCGATGATGTAAGTCATGGTTCCCTGACCATCAAGGATGATCTGAACAACGACGGCACCGAAAAAGAAAAAGACGAGTCCGGCTATTCCACCGGCGGCAATACCGGGACCTTAAAAGCTGCCGGTGGCTTTGCCGGTGCTGGCATTGGCGGTCGCAAAAAGAAGGATGGAGAAGAATCGGATACCTGTGCCGGTGCTTCCAACATCACCATCACGGGCGGTACGATCAAGGCAGGGTCCACCGATGAAATGGTGAAAGAATATCCGCAGACGGAACTAGGCGGTGCCGGCATCGGCGGCGCTGCCGGTTACGGCAATGCCACCAATATCACCATCACCGGCAATGCCGATGTGACTGCTGCGGGCGGCTACTATTCTGCCGGTATCGGCGGCGGCGAAGACGGCAATGCCACCAACATCACCATTTCCGGCAACGCCAAGGTCGCTGCAGCCGGTTCAAACTCCGGCGGTGCCGGCATCGGCGGCGGTGACTACGGCGTAGGCAAAAACATCCGCATTACCGACCATGCCGATGTGACCGCCTACGGCGGAAATCAGGGTGCCGGAATTGGCGGCGGTGGTTACCGCGGCGGCTCTGTGGAAATTTCCGGCAACGCGAAGGTCTTCGCCAAGGGCGCTAACGGCAGTGCCGGGATTGGTTCCGGCGAGGACTGCCGTAGCAACCGTCCGGAATTAGTGGATACCAGCGTCACCATCTCCGAAAACGCTGAGGTGATGGCTGTCGGCTCCTACGGAGCAGCAGCGATCGGAAACGGAGTTTCTTCCGAGCAGGGGAAAACAACGGTCACCATTACCGGTGGTACGGTAACTGCTATTGGCGGAGAATCCAGCATTAATTACTGGAATGGAAACTGCTACAAACATCTTGCATCTGCCATCGGCGGCGGCAACTCCGACAAAGTGCAGGATGTCACCGTTACCATCAACGGCACCACGGGCAACACCACCGTCAATGCGTCCTGCTGGCTGGATCAGGAAAGCGCCATCAGTACCGGTGAGGGTGCTGCCGATATCATCGGCTATGACAAAGACGGAAAATCTCCCTTCGGCGAAGACGGCAGCGTCATTGTCCGGATGTATAACCACGGTTCGTATACTACGGGACATGGTTCTATCAGCAAAATTGATGGGGATTTGACCGGTTACACCCTCGGCACCCTTTACCAGACCGTCCACAACCGCAAGTACATGGACGAGAGCCCCGACATCGACACCAGCGACCTGAAGGACGAGGACCTGCACGACTGGAAGCTGGTGGGCAAGGTCGTGGAGCCCACGCTGGAAAAGGACGGCTATGCAGACTACATCTGCAGCATTGACAAGTGCGGGCAGACCAAGCATGTGGTGCTGCCCAAAATCGTGCCGGACACGCCCAGCACCCCGGAAACTCCGGACACGCCTGACACGCCTGACACGCCCAGCACGCCCGACACCCCGGACGTCCCGTCCACCCCGGAGGTGACCCCGGCAGACCCCGCCGTGACCCCGGATGCCCCGGTGCAGGATGCTGTGCCGGACACTGCCCCGGCAGATGCCGCTGTGACCCCTGCGGCTGCCCAGAACGTCGTGCAGGACGCAAAGCCGGAAGCTGCTGCCACAGCTGCCGTTTCTGCCGCCGCCCTGCCCCAGACCGGTGCAAACTGGCTGGCAGTGGTGGGCAGTGCCCTGAGCGGCCTGTTCCTGCTGGCAGCGGGCTTTGTGCTGGACCGCAAAGGCCGCCGCATGAACTGAGAAACCATTTTTATAAAAGCCATCTCCCCCTGCCGTGCAGTTCCGCAAGCTGCACGGCAGGTTCCCCAAACAAAGGGGGCTGCTGCACAGCGTGCAGCAGCCCCTTTCTTTTATCGCTTTATTCCAGCTCGGTGTCGTCCGGGTGGGCGTCGGCTTCCAGCAGAGCCTTTTTGGTGTGCAGCAGGTTCTGCGGGCTCACCGAGAAGCTGCGCAGGCCCATCTGCAGATACTGCACCGTATTCACCGGGTTGCCCACGGCAAGGCCGCAGATGGTCACCGGCACGCTGCCGGCCTTTGCCGTCTCCATGACCATGGCGATGAGCTTTTTCATGGCCGGGCTGGCGGGGCGGTAATACCGCTCCGCGCTGGCCAGCTCCCGGTCGGCGGCGTGGGTGTACTGGGTCAGGTCGTTGGTGCCGATGACCAGAAAATCGCAGCCGTGGGCTACAAAGTCCTCCACGGTCAGGCAGGCGGCAGGGATGCTCAGCATCACGCCGAACGGGGTGTTCTCGTTAAAGGGCACGCCCCGCTCCCGCAGGCTCTGGCGGCAGTGCTCCACAATGCTCATGGCGGCGTCCCAGTCCTCCACCTCGGTCACCATGGGGAACATCACCCGCAGCGGCCCCCGGGCGGCGGCGCGCAGCAAGGCGCAGATCTGGGTCTGGAACTGCTGGGGCTGGCGCAGGCTGTTGCGGATGCCGCGCAGGCCAAGCTTGGAGGACTGCGGCCCCTGATTGGCGTCGGCCACGGTGCGGTCGGAGCCAAAGTCGAAGGTGCGCACGGTCACCGGGCAGCCGTTTGCGGCGGCCAGACAGGAGCAATAGAAGAAATACTGCTCCTGCTCGTCCAGAATGCGCCCGGGCAGCATCATATAGCCGCTGCGCAGCAGCCCCACGCCCTTGGCGCCGGACTGCATGGCGGTGTCGATATCCTCCGGGCCGAAGCAGTTGGCCAGCAGCTCAAAGGGTTCGCCGTCCCGCGTCTCGTCCGGCAGGCTGTGCAGCTGCTTCATCTCCGCGTCCTCGCGTTGGAGCTGGCAGATGCTGGCTTCCGCCTGCTGGCGGGCGACGGCATCCGGGTCAAGGATGCAGTTGCCGTTGGTTGCGTCCAGAATGACGGTGCGGCCGTCGCAGTCGTCCAGAAAATCCTTGCCCACCTGCACGATGCCCGGGATGTTCATTGCCCGGGCAATGATGGCGGCATGGCTCTGGCCGCTGCCCTCGGCGGTGATGACGCCCAGGATCATGCCGGAGGGCACGCTGAACAGGTCGGTAGGCATCAGCCGGTCGGCGGCAAGGATCACCGGATGATCCAGCGCTAGCCACACCCGGGGACGGTTGGTCAGGATGTTGATCACCCGGCGGGTGGCGTCCAGAATATCCACGCTGCGCAGCTGCATATAGGGGTTATCCTTCATGTTGGCAAGCTGGTCGGCGTAGCGCTGCCCCACCTGATGCATCGCCGCCGAGGCGCTGATGCCCGCATTGATGCAAAAGCGCACCTCGTTCATCATGCCCTCGTCGTCCAGCATCATGCTCTGGAACAAAAAGATGGCCTGCTCGGTGGGCGCGGCGCGCTCCGCCATGGAGTCCAGTTCATTCTGCGCCGTGTGCACGGCATTTGCCAGCAGCCGCAGCTCCCGCTCCGGGTTGAAAGGCCCGTGGCTGAAGGTCTCCACATGGTGCTCCAGACGGCTCACCTGACCCAGCACCAGCCCCGGGGATGCGGATACGCCTTTATAAACCTTCATCTTCTGTCACCTCCGGCAAAGCCGATGCGGTCAAAGTGCGCCACACCAGCGCCTGTAAGAATGTATTGGGCAGCAAAGCGGCCAGCGCCGCCTGCCCGGCGGTGCTGCTGCCCGTAAACAGCGGGGTAAAGCTTTCCATACGCTCTTTGTCGCACGCCGCCAGAAACGCCTCGGCCAGCGTCCGGGTGGTGTAGAAGTGGGTGGGGTCTACCCCGGCGTCCTCGGCGGCGGCTTCCAGCGGGGCAAGCTGGGCGTCCTTCATCCGTGCCAGCAGCAAAGCGGCATCGGCGGTCAGGGTGACGGGGTACTTCTCCCGCACCTCCTTCTGCACGGCGTCAAAGGCTGCGCGGAAGGCTTCGGCATCGGCGCTGCTGTCCGCACCGCTGTCCACCGCGTAGGCACAGCCCCGGATACGTCCAAAGGCGCGCAGGGTGTCGTAGTAGCCCAGCTCCATGTTGCGCTTTGCGGTGTCGGGGTCGAAGTGGAGGATATCCCCCAGCTCCCAGTAGCTGCGGATCATGGTGGTGGGCAGGCCGGTCAGGTTGGGGCGGGTGATGCCCACGCCCTCAAGATCCACACAGACCAGTTCCTCTGCACCCATGGTCTTGGCAAGGCCGGTGGGCATATTATCGCTGTACCCACCGTCCAGAAACTTTACCCCGTCGATCTGCCGCGCCCGCAGGGCGGGGAAGCAGGCCGCTGAAGCCATCAGGTAGTCCCGCACCTGCCCGGCAGGGATATCCTCCAGCGTCAGCTCCCGGGGGCGCAGCCCGCGCCGCTCCACCGTCACGATGCCGAACCGGATGGGCGCTGCCCGCAGCGCGTCCTCGTCCAGCACCCGCTCCACGATCTCCTCCAGCGGGGTCACGTCCATGCCGCCTTCCTTTACCACCCGGCGCAGAAACTGGTGCAGGGCGGAAAGGTCTGCGTTTTCCTCCGGCAGTTCCATCACATCCCGGCTGCGGATGGTCAGCCACATATCCCGGGCAGTCTCGTACAGGTCCAGCACGAACATGGCACCGTTCAGCCCGCCCACGCTGGTACCGGTAATGATCTGCGGGTGCCAGTCCAGCTCCATCAAAGCCCGCCAGACGCCTACCTGATAGCTGCCGCGCGCACCGCCGCCTGCCAGCACCAGCGCCTTTTGCGTGGGTTCTCTGCGTTCCATATCAAGCCCTCCCGTGCACGTTCCCGGTATTTTCTAAAATTGTTATAATTATACCATACTTTCAGGTAAAATTCTCCCGAATTTTCAGAGATCATGCCTTTTTCCTGTGAAAGTTTCGTGCTATACTAGCCGGAGATAAGGATAGAGGCCGCCCGGAGGGGCGCACAACAGGAGGAAAGTATGCACTGCAAACAATGGATCTTTGATATGGACGGCACCCTGACCGACAGCATGGTGGTGGTGTGGGAGGGTGCCCCGGAGGCGCTGCTGGCGCGCTTTGGCCGCACCCCGAAGGCAGACCTGCACGAGACCCTGCTGACCATGGGCATGGAGGACGGCGCACAGTATCTTATCCGGGAATATGCGCTGCCGCTGGATATGGACAGCTACCGGGACGTGATGTACGAGGTGATTGCCCAGTTGTACGAGAAGGTAGAGCTGAAGCCCGGCGTGCGGGACACTCTTGCCCGGCTGCGGGCCGAGGGCGCGCGGATGTGCGTGTGCTCCAACACATGGAGCAGTCAGTGCCGCACCGTGCTGACCCGCCTTGGCATTGACGGATACTTTGATTTTTACATCGAGGCGCGGGGTGCTATGAGCAAGAGCAGCCCCGCCCCCTTTATGGAGGCGCTGCACCGCCTTGGCGGCACGGAGCCCGCCGGGTGCGCCGTGTGCGAGGATGCCCTTTATGCTGCCCAGACTGCCCACGACGCCGGCTTTTATCTGGTGGGCATTCAGGACACCACCAGCGCCGCCGATGCTCCCGCCCTGCGCCGGGTATGCAATCAGTTTTTGCCGGACTGGACTGCGCTGGACTGGGCGCAGGTATAAACTGCCTGCTCCCGGATGGATAAAACGCCCATCCCCTTGCATTTTGCGTGCCGCAGGAGTATGATAATATAAATAATTACGTCTTTTTTACAAAGACGTGCTTTGGTGAAGCGAAAGAACCAAACCTTATCGTCAAAAGGAGATCCCTGTCATGACAAACCCGCTCGTCAGCATTATCGTGCCTGTGTATAACGCGCAGAATAGTGTTGCCCGCTGTCTGGAAAGTATTTGCAGCCAGACCTATCAGGAGCTGGAGATTATCGTGCTGAATGATGGCTCTACGGATGACAGCCTTACGGTCTGCAATCAGTTTTGTGCAAAAGACCCCCGCGTGACGGTGGTGGACAAGGAAAACGAGGGCCTTTCCATCACCCGCAATGTGGGCATGCGGCTGGCACAGGGCAAATATTTGCAGTTCGTGGACAGTGATGACCACCTTGCCCCGGATTTTACCCAGCGTATGGTGACGGCTGCCGAGCAGCACGATGCCACACTGGTCATCTCGCCCTACTGGATGGAGATCCCCCGGGATATCCAGAAGGAGCAGCTGCGGGAAAAGGTCAAGGCAAGCAACCCGGAGGACATCGCCAAAAAGAAGCTGCGCCGGAAAAAGCCGGAGGTGGAGTACCGGGAGTATGGTTTTCTGCCCGCCGGTGTCTACGACCAGAAAAGCTACGCGCTGCACCTGATGGAAAAGCCCGTGACCTTTTTCTATAATGTGGTGTGGAACAAGCTCTACCGCCGGGACGTATTGAACGCCCACGGGCTGGAGTTTACCAACGAGCTGATCCACGCCGAGGATCAGCAGTTCAACATCCGGTATCTGGAATTTGTGGAACGGGTGGTCTCGCTGGAGGAGCCGGGTTATTACTATGTCCAGAACCCGCAGAGCATCTGCCACACCCAGATCAATCTTTCTACCATCATGCAGAACCGTCTGCAAATGATAGACTATTATAAGGCTCTTTACACGAAACTGGGCCTCTACGAGGAGGTGCAGACCCAGCTGCACGCCTCGCTGCTGGGGCTGGCGGAAAGCGTAAGCCCCACGATTGGCATCCAGAAGGCGCTGAACGATGCGGCAGAGTACTGGTACGCCTTTTTTGCCGGCAGCGACGAGGAAGCGGAGCTTGCCGCCGAGCGCAGCGGACGAAAGGCTGCCGCCAAGAAAAAGCAGAAACTCGGAACGGAGTAAGTCTGTGAAGGAGGAAACCCATGAACACCCCGCTCGTCAGCGTGATCGTGCCTGTTTACAACGTGGAAAAGACCCTTGCCCGCTGTCTGGAAAGCATCTGCGGCCAGAGCTACCAGAACCTTGAGATCATCGTGGTGAACGATGGCTCCCCGGATGGCAGCCTTGCCATCTGTGAGCAGTTCCAGGCAAAAGACCCCCGCGTGGTGGTCATCAGCAAAGAGAACGAGGGGCTTTCTCTCACCCGCAACGCCGGGATGCGCGCTGCCCACGGCAAGTATTTGCAGTTCGTGGACAGTGATGATTATATCGAACCCACCTTTACCGCCCGCATGGTGGAAGCCGCCGAGAAGAACTATGCCGATCTGGTCATTGCGCCCTATTGGATGGTGATCCCGCTGGCTTCCAGCAAAAGCGGCCAGCGCACCGAAAAGCTGCTGGCGCAGCTGGGCGTACAGACCGACACCGCCGAGCCGGAGGTGAACGTTTACAGCTTTCTGCCCGCCGGGAACTACGGCCAGAAGGAGTTTATGCAGGAGTACATGAAAAAGCCCTCCTCCTTCTATTTCAATATCGTGTGCAACAAGCTGTACCGCCGCAGCCTTTTGATGAACGCGGGGCTCTGGTTCACCCGCGAGATCTACAACGAGGATCAGCTGTTCAATGTGCGGTATTTCCGGCTGGCAAAGGCCTATACCGCCCTTGCCGACCCGGGTTATTACTACATCCAGAACCCTCAGAGCCTGCTGCACACCAATGTGGATCTTGGCAAGATCGTGAACAGCCGTTTGCAGATGTTCCCCCATTACAAGCAGATGCTGTCCGAACTGGGGATCGCCCGTGGCAATCAGCTGCGGCTGTACCACACCCTCATTGCCCAGTCGGAGCGCTTCATGCCCGCAGGCCCTGTCCAGACCCTGCTGAAGCGCAGAACCCAGTCCCGGTGAACATTCCGACAATTTTCCGTAAAACAAAAGCCGCTGCACGAATGTGCAGCGACTTTTTACTTTTTACCCTACCCGGGCGCAGAAAGCTTCCCGGACGGCGGCTTCCCGCCCGCGGGGAATGGGAATGCGCGCCCCGCTGCGCATCCGTACCTCGCCGGGGGACAGCAGCTGTACTGCTTCCAGATTGACCACATAGGAGCGGTGCGGCTGCACAAAGCGGCCGTCCGCCAATAGCGGCTGCGCCACAGCAGAAAAGGGTACCCGCAGCGAGAGGGAGGCTACATCCTCTCCGGTGGTCAGGTGGAAGTGCACGATGTGGTGGGTGCATTCCAGATATTCAATTTCGGCATAGGTCAGCGCCCGCACGCCGTCCGCGGTGGTCACGGTAAGGGTGGGGCCGTATTCCGGCTCCACCGCCCGCTTGAGCAGGGCAGAAACTTCCGGCTGGTGCACCGGCTGCAGCAAATACTGCATGGCGTCCACCCGGTAGGCGCTGTATGCGTGGGCCGGGGTGCGTGCCACAAAGGCCAGCGGCGCGCGGCGGCCCCGGCGGCGCAGCTCTGCCGCCGCCGTAAGCCCTTCGGGCCGGGCTACCGCCGCAAGCTCGATGAGGTACAGCTCGTACCGCAGCCCGGCGGCATCCTGCTGCAAAAGCGCTTCCGGGTTTTGCAGCTGCTCCACGATGCAGGCGTCCTCCCGCCGGGCGAAGAACTCCATGCACTGGTGCTCCAGCCTGCTGCGCAGCACCCCGTCCGGGCTGCAGATCGCAATGTGAAAGATCATGGTTTGGCTTCCTTTGCAGGGTAGACGATTTGGAATGGCCTCCGCGTTGCGCGCCGAACCCTCTCAGTCATCGCTGCGCGATGCCAGATTCCCCCTTTTGTCACCAAAGGTGACATTTTCCCCCGGCCGGGGGAAGTCTTTCCTCTCAGGGAGAGCTTTATTTGCACTGATCGGAAGGTTCATAAAAGCTCCCCCTTTCGGGGGAGCTGGCGCGTCAGCGCCTGAGAGGGTTTATCCTCAGCAGCCGATGGCGGCGCACTTCTCGGCCAGCCATGCGCGCTCGTCCTCGGTCAGGCGGGGTGCCAGCTGCTCGAACACCTTGCGGTGGTAGTCGTTCAGCCAAGCGATCTGCTCCTTGTCCAGCACGCCGGGCACGATGGGAGAAGTAGCGATGGGCACAAAGGTGAGGGGACGGAAGGCAAGGAAGGTGCCGTACTGGTTGTCGGCCTTATGGTAGCACTCGATCTCGTTCTCGATGCGGATGCCCACCTCTCCGGCCTCGTACACGCCGGGCTCGTCGGTAACGATCATGCCCGGGCGCATCAGGGTGGTGTTGCGGCCGTTCAAAGCGTGGGGGCCCTCATGGACGTTGCCCACAAAGCTGACGCTGTGGCCGGTGCCGCAGC
>OOIF01002907.1_pt1 | contig 10890 bp, 8 predicted proteins | sample 1691961 | NCBI WGS metagenome assembly OOIF01 (sample SAMN06348146, study PRJEB24527) | human gut metagenome | biome: human gut; feature: ankylosing spondylitis patient; material: feces | host: Homo sapiens | place: China | collected 2015-10 | reverse complement strand
GCCAGCGGGCCACCACCTGCTCATCGCTCCAGCCCATCCGCTTGCGCACATGGTCGTGCAGCGGGGTCAGCGTTTTTTTCAGGATGCTGATGTGCAAAAACCGCTTGAAGCTGATTTTGAGGATGCCCAGACTGCCGTCCACGATAAAGACCAGTGCCGCCAGCAGGAATGCGAACGGGTGATTGCTCTTGAGGGCCAGGATGGCCAGGAAGAAGCCCATGGCGCGGCTGCCGGCGTCCCCCATCAACAGGGTGGAGGGTTTGGCATTGGACCACAGGTAGGCCAGCAGGGCACCGATGAAGATGACGCCTGCCGTGGCATACTCGCCCAGCTCCTCCCAATAGGCCAGCAGGAACGTGCCGATGGACACCACTGCCAGGCTGGCCGAGAGGCCGTCCACACCGTCGGTACAGTTGACCACATTGATGCTGGCCCAGATGAGCACGACGATGAGCAGCAGGTAGACCGGGTACGGGATGCTGAACGCCCAGTTCAGCAGCTGCACGCCGGTGCCGTTGAAGTTGAGGTAGGTGACACCTGCCACCACCGCGATGACAAAATCAATGAGGCCCTTTTTGTATTCGTTCCAGGCCGTATCCGCCGCATCGTCAAAATAACCCGAGAGCATGGAGGCGATGAGGAGGGCGGTATAGATCAGGTACTCCACCCGGAACGGGACGACAGCCAGCGTCACCAGCGCGATGCAGAGCACAAAGATGAGGCCGGAACCACGGGCCTTTCCCTTGGACAGCTCGCCGTTGACAGCGAACGCGCGGCCATGGTCATGGGGCAGCCGCTCCCGGAACATGGAGTCCATCAGGGCGGTCAATGCAAACGCCAGCAGAAAGCCCAGCGCGTCCACGGCACGGGTGCCGATGGTATCAGAAAGCATTTCGATCATAAGATTCAATTCCTCTTTCATAGTATTCTTCCCATGGTGAGAGTGTATCACGCGGAACAGTAAAAATCAATTGCCCTGCCGCAAAATCGCCCTTGATTGACAATCCTCTTCCCTCTTATTATAATAGGTATCGGCTTTTCCATTTTGTATTTGCAGAGGAGACCTCATGACACTTTCACTTGATATTCTCGCGGCCCGGATGCGGCAGGGCGAGAGCATCCCGCTGGGCGACACAGCCCGCGTTGCCGTTGCCCTGAGCGTGCCCGCCATCCTGCAGCAGCTGGTGGTCACGGCGATGGAGTACATTGACGCGGCCATGGTGGGCCACATCGGGGCCGAGGCCACGGCGGCCATCGGCATCGTCAGCTCCAGCACCTGGCTGCTCCACGGCATTCTGGTGGGGCTGTTCACGTCTTTTGCCATCCAGATCGCGCAGTATCTCGGGGCCGACCGCCAGGATGATGCCCGGGGCGTGCTGCGGCAGTCCATGATCTTCAACATCCTCCTCGGCTGCGGCATGGCGGCGCTGGGCATCGGCATCTGCCGGTTCCTGCCCGGGTGGGTGCGGACCCGTCTTTGCAGGGCAATGCTTCGGCCTACTTTGGCATCTGGTCCGCAGCCCTGCCGTTCAGCATGGCCATGGGGATGTACTCCGCCATGCTGCGGGCCACGGGTGACGCCCTGACGCCCAGCCTCATCAGCGTGCTGGTCTGCGTGCTGGACATCTTCTTCAACTTTTTCCTCATCAATCCCACCCGGGAGATGGAGCTGTTTGGCCAGACCGTCACGATGTTCGGTTTTGGCTGGGGTGTTCCGGGCGCGGCGCTGGGCACGGCCCTTGCTACCATGATCGGCGGGCTGGCCGCACTGGCGGTGCTCCTGCTGCGGGAGAGCCCACTGGCCATCCGCTACCCCGGCAGCTGGAAGATCACCCGCTCCTGCCTGATCAACCTGTGGCGGGTGGGTGTGCCGCTGGCGGCAGAGCGCGCCGCCCTCTCCTCGGCTCAGGTGCTTCTCGTCCGCATCGTGTCCCAGCTGGGCACTGTGGCCATTGCGGCCAACAGCCTGGCCGTAAGCGCCGAGGGCCTGTGCTACATGGCGGGCTACGGCATCCAGGATGCTTCCATCGCACTGGTAGGGCAGGCCGTGGGTGCCCACCGCCGGGACATGTCCAAGCGGTTTGCCTGGCTCTGCACCGGGATGGGCATGGGCATCATGGCTCTTTCCGGCGTCTTGATGTGGCTGTTTGCCCCGGCACTGATGAGCATTTTTACGGCCGACGCGGCTGTCATTGCACTCGGGGCCCAAATGCTCCGCATTGAGGCTTTTGCCGAGCCCATGTTCGGGGCCTCCATCGTGGCCAGCGGTGCCATGCAGGGGGCTGGCGACAGCACCGCCTGCTTTGTACTCAACCTGTTCAGCATGTGGGGCGTCCGGCTGACGCTGGCATTCCTGCTGGCTCCCCGCTTCGGGCTGGCCGGTGTCTGGACGGCCATGTGCGTGGAGCTGTGCACCCGGGGTGTGCTGTTTCTGCTCCGCCTTGCCCGGGGCAAGTGGCTGGAGAGAGGCGCGCTGGCATAAGCGATATAAAAAATGCTCCTGTGCGGATGCACAGGAGCATTTTTCTTTCTGATCGAGTGGAATCAGCGGCGGCCATGCAGGATGGGCGACAGCGGCTTATAGATCAACATACAGAGCACAGCGTCCAGCAGGCCCTTGACCAGCGTGAACGGCAGGTTGAAGATGATGAGGCACTTGATGAGGCTGTCTGCCGAGGGCAGGATCGCCTGATACATGCCCAGGATGGCTTCCAGCGGCATGTGGTAGAACTGCACATAGGCCGGGTAAACGACGAAGTAGTTGGAGGGCACGCTCAACACACCCATGGCCACGGCGCCTGCCACGGCACCGATGATGGCCGTCTTGCGGCTCTTGTGGTGCTTGTAAATATAGCCGGCCACGGCAGAGAAGATGGCACCCAGGATAAAGTTGGAGAGCTCACCCACACAGGCCGTGGAGGTGCCCTTGATGACGATGTGGAGCAGGTTCTTCATAAAGCTGATGATCACACCATACACCGGGCCCAGGGCAAACGCGCCCAGCAGGGCGGGCAGGTCCGAGAAGTCCATCTTGATAAATGCCGGAATCAGCATCGGGATGGGAAACTCGATGAACATGAGGATGAATGCCACCGCGCTGAGCATGGCGGCAACGGTCAGGTTGTGGGTCGTGTCTTTTTTCATGATTTTCCTCCCGGGGCGGCTGGCCCCACTCAAAATAAACTGTGGAAAGCCCTTTTCGCACCGATGGGAACCGGGAAGACAAACCAAAAGCGCCCTGCTGCAAAAACACTGCAACAGGGCGCGTAGACAAGCAATTTGTCTGCCGTTTCTTGCATCCGGACTATACCGTCGGCCTCGGAGTCTCACCGAGTCAGCACCCCATAGGGGTGGTCGCGGGCTATACCGCCGGTGGGGAATTGCACCCCGCCCTGAAACGAACTTTCTGGCACACAGTATAGCGCGGCAGCCTGCTGTTGTCAACCCTTATCCGCAAAAGTTTGTTTTCTTTTTCACAAGTGTGACGTTTGCTTCTGGACTACTGTCCCTGCACTGCGGCAAAGAAAATTTGAACCCTCTGCCGGAGTATGCTATACTGAGACCAATGTGTTCGACACAATTCACCCGAAAGGAACAATTTCTGTATGATCTTCACCATCCAAAACCTGGGCTTTGCCATTGGCGGCTTTTTGCTGGAGGGCTGGCTGGCCTTTGCGGCCCGGTGCGTCTGCGCTCTGGTGCTGCTGGCACTGGGCGCTGTGGCCCGTGCCCTGCTCCGCAAAAAGATCTTCCCGAAGCTGCTGGCCCACAGCTGGCACTTTGAGGCCACCGGCATCCTGCTCCGCAGCTTTGAGCTGCCTGCCGAGTGGATGGTCTGGCTCACGGGCATTTACTTTGCCCTGGCCAGCCTGCCCTGGGCCATTGCCCCCGTGCCCAAATTCCTGCTCGTCGTCTACCAGATGGCCATGACCCTCTGCATCTGCAAAGGCCTGTACCACGCCTCGGATGTCGCCACCCTGCTGCTGAAATCCTGCGGCGAGGAGATCCGCTCCAATAAGACGCTGCTCTCCCTGCTGGACACCACCTATAAGGTGCTGGTGGTCATTCTGGGCGTGGCGACCATCGCGCAGGAGAGCGGCTTCCCCATCGGCAGCATCGTTGCCGGTGCCGGCCTCATCGGCCTGACCATCTCCCTGGCTGCCCAGGAGACGGCCAGCAACATCTTCAGCGGCATCGTCATCCTCATTGACAAGCCCTTTGCCGTGGGCGACTGGATCCTTGTGGGCGATGTGGAGGGCGAGGTCATCGACATCAACTTCCGCTCCATCAAGATCCGCTCCCTGGATAAGACCGTGAGCGTCATCACCAACAGCAAGGTGTGCAGCTCCATCATCGTCAACTGCGCCATGCGCTCCACCCGGCCTTATAAGTTCACGCTGGGCGTCACTTACAATACCTCCCGTGCCAAGCTTGAGCAGCTGATGGCCGACCTGACCGCCATGCTGGAAGCCAGCCCTTATGTGGAAAAGGGCTCTGCCCTTGTCCGGCTCACCAGCTTTGGCGATTCCAGCATCAATCTCCTCGTCTCCGCCTACCTGCTCACCAATCAGGCCGGAACGTTCCTCCAGATGCAGAACGACCTGAACCTGAATGTCATGGACGTGATGCAGAAAAACAATGTGGACTTCGCATTCCCCTCCACCACCGTCTATCTCTCCAAATAATTCTTTGCTCCTCCGTGCGGAGGAGCTTTTTTGTTTACAATGCCACATCCAGCGCCATCATCAAAGCAAACCCTAACACAATGCTGATGACCCCCGCCGATTCATCCGGTTCAACGGCCTGCGGGATCATCTCCTGCGCCGTCACGCAGACCATGCACCCGGCGGCCGCACTCATCAGCCAGGGCAGAGCCGCGCTCACCCAGCCTGCCACCGCAAGGGCCAGCAGCCCGCCCAGCGGCTCCACCAGCCCGGAGGCTGCCCCGGCCAGAAAGGCCCTGCCCCGGCTCTGACCAGATCTCAGAAGCGGCAGGCTCACCGCCGCGCCCTCCGGGATGTTCTGTAACCCGATGCCAAGGGAAAGGGCCAGCGCCCCGCTTACGGCTTCCGGGCTGCCCTCCAGCGCCAGCGCGGCGGCAAGGCCCACTACCATCCCCTCCGGCAGGTTGTGCAGGGTGACAGCCAGCACCATGTGCCCGCAGTGCCCCGGCCCGGCCGCAAACCAGCGCCCGGCCAACGCTTCCAGCCGCAGCAGCCCCACGGCCCCCACAACAAGCCCCGCCGTGGGCGGGAACCACCCGGGCCAGACGCCCTGCTCCGCCCGCTCAATGGCGGGCAGCAGCAGGCTCCACACACTGGCCGCCAGCATGATGCCTGCCGCCATGCCGGAGGTCATCCGCTGGGTGCGGGGCTCCTGCGCGCGCCGAAACAAAAAGGCACCTGCCGCCCCTACCGTGGTGCACACGGCAGGCAGCAGCAGAATGCCCGCTGTAAAGATGATTTTTTCCACACCGCATTCCTCCTCTTCCCGCTGATGTATGCGGGAAAAGCGGCGGATGTGCAGCTTTTGGGTTATTTTGCCCAGGTGGGTTCCTGATCTTTGCCGGAGTAATCAAACAGACCGTCGTTTTTCTCCTCCAGCGCCTTGATCATGTGGTAGGTGTACTCGTTGTAGGGGGTAGGGATGCCCAGCTCTTTGCCCATCCGCATCAGCGCCCCGGAGAACATGTCGATCTCCGTATGGCGGCCCGCGTCAATGTCCTGCAGAGTAGAGTACCGGGCGTCCGGCGGCACCGCACTGCCCCGGCCGGAGTTTTTGTCCACAATGGAGAGGTCGATGCCCTTGGCGGCGGCAATGGCCATCAGCTCTTTGCGGAGGCCGTCACTGATGGCTTTCATGTGGACGCTGTCGCGGTAGCAGCCCACACCGGCTCCCAGAATGGCCTGGGGCAGGTTGTTGCAGACGTTGAGCCGGAATTTGCTCCACATCTCCTCCCGGATGTGCTCGGTGGCGCGGAAATGAACGTCCGTGCCCTCAAACAGGGCCGCGACGGCCTGTACCCGCTCACTTTCAAAGGGTGCGGCCAGCTCGCCGTAAATGATGCCCAGTGTGGTGTCCGGGTCAAAGCGGAAGCCGTCCGCCTCCTTGTGGGAGACCACCTTGATGAGCGAGTAGAGCAGGTGATCCGCTCCTACCCCGGCCGCAATGATCTCCTCGCTGTCCACGCCGTTCATCAGGCTCATGACGATGGTGTGTTCCCCCACCACCTGCCGGATGCTGTCCAGCGCCCCGGGCAGGGCACCGTATTTCAGGGCCACGACGAGCAGATCGGCCCCGTGGGCCTCCTCCGGGGTCCAGACCTCCGGGTGATACACCTTGCCGTTGATGCCGATGCCGTTTTGCAACCGCCGGGCACGCTCGCCCTCGGCCACCACGCCCAGACGGATGCCCGGTTTCTCAGACAGCCCCCAGAGGACATAGGCCCCCACGGCTCCCGCGCCCAGAACGGCCACTTTTTCGAGTTTCATACTGCTTCCTCCCCACTGTTTTGACGATTTTGTTCTGACTGCCAGGATAACATATTTCTCCGGTTCCGAAAACCGGGTACACATCCCTGTCCGATGGCAGGAGCAGACGCTCTTTTTGCTTGCGCTTATTTGCGGCGGGGCTTTTTCCGCCGGGGGAACGCGGCATAGGTGTAGCCGAACACCGTACCGCACACGCCGCCCACGATGTGCATAAAGTTGGCGACGTTGTCCCGCACAAAGATGACATCATACACCTGCTGGCCCAGGTAGAGCACCGCCACCAGCAGCATCGTGACCGGAATGCCACCCGAGAAACCGGACAGGGACGCCAGCATGATGAGCATGAACACGATGCCCGACGCCCCCAGCAGGGCCGAGTGGGGGAAGAGCGCGCACTGCAGAATGCCCGAGATGAGGGCCGTGAGCAGGATGCCCCTCAGCAGCGGGATGCTGCCGTATTTTTCCTCCATGGGCGGGCCGATGACCAGCAGCAGGAGCATATTGTTCAAAAAATGGTCCCAGCTGCCGTGGCCCAGCACATGGCCGAACAGCCGGACATAGAACAGCGGATCTTTCAAAGAAGAGCGGTAGACACAGAACAGATGGGTCGTTGTCCAGCCGCCGGTCCACTGCCCCAGGAACAGCACCCCCAGCGAGAGCAGAAAAAACGTGAGGATGACCGGGGAGTTGTATTGCAGCTGCAGCGTAAATTTTGGCTTTTTCGTAAGCGTTTCATCCTTTCGCAGCCCACAGCGCTGCCGCAGGCCCTTAAATTTGGTCTTAACAGATTTATTGTAGCACACTCCGGGTAGGTTTTCCACGGGTTTCTCTGCCGGGCGTTCCGCTCTGCTGTACAGCCGCTCTTCCTGTTCAGTAAGATTAAACATCCATTTTTGTCTTTTTCTGGGATGAAAATTGTATTTTCGGGAAGTATCTGTTATATTCGGCCTGAAATTTTTCACTTCTACCACATCGTTCGAGCACTTTGCACAACATATCTGTTCATTATTTGTTTACAACATGCATTGTAATTTAACAGATATGCAGTATAATTAAACACAGAATAAGCGTCGCTTAACGGTAGGTATGATGCACGACCTCAAACAGCGCCCCGGCCCGGTGCTGCGCCGTGCAGACGTGAAAGGAGAAGTTTTTCCATGGCAATCAAAGAGTATGCAGCAAAGCTGATCGAGCAGGACGCTACTTTAAAGGAGATCGCGGAGCAGAAAGAGACTCTGTGGGTCAACCCCAAGTTCCTGCCCTTTGAAATGACCGACGCTGTGTGCCAGCTGGTCGTCTCGGACGCAGACATTGCAGATGCAGAGGCGCGTCTGGAGCGGTTTGCCCCGTTCATCCGCAAGTGCTTCCCGGAGACCGAGTGCACCAATGGCATCATCGAGTCCCCGCTGAAGCCCATCCCCGAGATGCAGAAAGGCCTGATTGAAGCAACGGGCAGCCCCATCTCCGGCAATCTGTTCCTCAAGATGGACAGCCATCTGGCGGTGGCAGGCTCCGTCAAGGCCCGCGGCGGCATCTATGAGGTGCTGAAACACGCCGAGGATCTGGCCATTGCAGCTGGCAAGCTGAAAGTGACGGACAACTACGAGAAGCTGTGCAGCGACGAGATGCGCGCATTCTTCAACCAGTACACCGTGCAGGTGGGCTCCACCGGCAACCTGGGCCTGTCCATCGGCATCAGCAGCGCCGCCATCGGCTTCAAGGTCAAGGTGCACATGTCCGCCGACGCCCGCCAGTGGAAGAAAGACCTGCTGCGCAGCAAGGGCGTTGAAGTCATTGAGTATGCCGACGACTACTCCAAGGCCGTGGCCGAGGGCCGCAAGCTCTCTGACGCCGACCCCATGAGCTACTTTGTGGACGACGAGAAATCCGTCAACCTGTTCCTGGGCTATGCCGTGGCCGCTTCCCGCCTGAAGAAGCAGCTGGATGAGCAGGGCGTTGTGGTGGACGAGCAGCACCCGCTGATCGTTTACATTCCCACCGGTGTGGGCGGTGCTCCCGGCGGCGTGGCTTATGGCCTGAAGCGGGTGTACAAGAACGCTGTCCATTGCTTCTTTGCGGAGCCCACCCTCTGCCCCTCTGTCCTGCTGGGCTTTGCCACCAACCTGTACGAGGCCGTCAATGTGCATGACTTTGGCATCGACGGCCTGACCGAGGCCGACGGCCTGGCCTGCGCAAGCCCCTCCGGCTTTGTCACCCGCATTGACTCCAACCTCATCTCCGGTGATTTCACCATCGAGGATGCAAAGCTGTACGACTTTATGCGTCTGCTCCACAAGACCGAGGACGTCCTCATTGAGCCCTCCAGCTGCGCCGCGTTCATCGGCCCTGTCCATCTGGAGAGCACCGAGGCTGGCAAGGGCTACCTGGCAAAGCAGGGCCTGACCGCCGACGTGATGAAGAACGCCACCCAGATCTGCTGGGCAACCGGCGGCCGTCTGGTTCCCGATGAGGTCTGGAAAGAGTACCTCGTCAAGGTCGTCAAGTAAGAGGAGGTTTGTTTATGGGCTCTACTGTATCTGTGATCCTCGGCCTGGTATTGGCCGTTCTGGTGTTGGTCCTCTTCACCGTTAAACTGAAGATCCACCCGTTCTTCGCACTGATCGCCACCTCCGCCACCTTTGCCATCGTGGCCGGCATGAACATGCAGGACATGCTCAGCGCCTTTACCAGCGGCATGGGCGGCACCATCGCCGATATCGGCCTGGTCATCGCACTGGGCACCGTTACCGGTACCCTGCTGGAGAAATCCGGCGCTGCCGAGACCATGGCCAAGACCATCCTCAAGATCACGGGCAAAAAGCACGCTGCTCTTGGCCTGGCCATCACCGGCTACTTCGTCTCTATCCCCGTCTTCTGTGATTCCGCATTCGTTCTGCTGAGCCCCATCGCCCGCCGCCTGTCCAAGGACACCAAGATCTCCATGACCACCATGGCCATCTCGCTGGCAATGGGCCTGCACGCCACCCACATGTTCGTGCCTCCCACGCCGGGCCCTCTGGCTGTGGCCGGCATCCTGAACGCGGACTTGGGCATGGTCATCCTGTTTGGTGCATTGGTCTCCATCCCTGTCATGCTGGTGGGTTACTTTGCTTCCCTGACCGCAGGCAAGAAATACTACTACATCCCCGAGGATGACAGCGACGTGACCGAGGAAGAGGACGAGAACGCCAAGCTGCCCAGCGCGCTGGCTTCGTTTATGCCCATCCTGGTCCCCATCCTGCTCATGCTCCTCAAGACCGTGGGCGACATGGTCGCTTCCGAGAACATCCTGCTCTCCATCCTGAACGTCATCGGCACTCCTGCCGTCGCTCTGCTGATCGGCATGCTGCTCGCTGCTTACACCTACCACAACATCCACCCCGAAGACAAGCTGGCCTGGAGCTTTGACGGCCTGGTGGCCGACTCTCTGAGGACCGCTGGCCAGATCGTCCTGATCGTTGGCGCGGGCGGCGCGTTCGGCGGCGTGCTGAAAGCTTCCGCCATGCAGTCCGTCCTGACCAATGCATTCTCCGGCCTGACCATCGGCATCCTGGCTCCGTTCCTCATCGGCTTCATCTTCCGTACCTGCGTTGGTTCCGCTACCATCGCCATGGTCACGGCAGCCACCATGATCACCCCGCTCATCGACGTGCTGGGCTTCTCCAGCCCCATGGGCCGCGTCATCGCCATGCTGGCCTGCGCCGCTGGCGGCATGATGGTCTTCCATGGCAACGATGACTTCTTCTGGGTCACTACCACCACCTCCAAGATGGATACCTCCGTGGCTTACAAGACCATCCCCATCATCAGCGTTCTGCAGTCCCTCACCGCTCTGGTCGTCGTCTTTGTCCTGAGCCTGATCTTCCTGCACTAAGTGCTGATTTTCCGGGAGCATCCCATTCTGCTTCCGGTTGCTGAGACTGCTTTCCACAACAAAATCGGCAGACATGGCTGTACCTCTCCATGTCTGCCGATTTTTTATATTTTATTGTGTTTTCTACTCCGTTTTGTCATCGCTTTGCCACTTGGTCTTCCCGGCCAAACATGCTATAATGATAGTATTGAGGAGTATGCCCCTCTGCCGGGGCTGCTGCCGCAAATACAACAGTAAGGAACATGTTATGGTCAATCTGAACATCGGACAAAAGATTCAAAAATACAGGACCCAGCGGGGGCTGAGTCTCCGCGGGCTGGCGGAAAAGACAGGCATCACCGCCTCCATGATCAGCCAAATCGAAAACAATGCTGTCAATCCTTCCATCAACACCCTGAAGACCCTGGCCGAGACACTGGATTTCCCGCTCTATGTTCTCTTCCAGGAGGACAGCGACCCCGAGCAGGAACTCATCGTCCGCAAAGGCGAATACCGCTCCATCGGGAACCGGAACAGTGAGGTAGC
>OOIF01002906.1_pt1 | contig 10892 bp, 9 predicted proteins | sample 1691961 | NCBI WGS metagenome assembly OOIF01 (sample SAMN06348146, study PRJEB24527) | human gut metagenome | biome: human gut; feature: ankylosing spondylitis patient; material: feces | host: Homo sapiens | place: China | collected 2015-10 | reverse complement strand
TCAACGGAAAGGGTACGGGAGACTGATGATCTGTAATCTCTGCCCCCGCCGCTGCGGTGTGGAGCGAACGCCGGACAAGGCGGCGGGTGTGTGCGCCATGCCCGCGTGGCCGGTGGCGGCACGGGCCATGCTGCATCAGTGGGAGGAACCCTGTCTGGTGGGGGAGCACGGCGCGGGCGCCGTGTTTTTCTCCGGGTGCAATCTCCGGTGCAAATTTTGTCAGAACGGCGTGATCTCTCAGGAAGGCTACGGCAAGCCCATCACCCCCCAGCGGCTCCGGGAGATTTTTGAGGAACTGGTGGAGCAGGGGGCGGCCTGCTTGGATTTAGTGACGCCCACTCACTTCACGGACGCGGTGCTGGAGGCCTTGGGCGAGGAGCGCTGGCCGGTGCCGGTGGTTTGGAACTGCGGCGGGTATGAGTCCGTGGAGACCCTGAAACGCTTGGAGAACCGGGTACAGGTGTACCTGCCGGACCTGAAATATGCCCTGACGGAGCCGGCCAAAGCGTATTCCGGTGCGGCGGATTACCCAGAGACGGCGAAAGCGGCCATTTTAGAGATGTTCCGCCAGACCGGGCCATATAGAATGGAAAACGGCCAACTGAAAAGCGGCGTTCTCATCCGGCATATGGTGCTGCCGGGAGAATTGGAAAACACGAAGGCCGTCATCGACTGGGTGGCGGAGACCTTCCGCCCCGGCGAAGTGCTGTTCTCCCTTATGAGCCAGTACACGCCCCAGCCGGGGGCCGAGGGCAAGCTGGCCCGGAGGGTGACAAAGGCGGAATACCGGGCGGCGGAACGGTACATGGCGGACTGCGGCATTGCCGACGGTTTCACTCAGGAGCGAACCTCCGCCAAGGAGGAGTATACCCCGGATTTCCATTTGCAGGGGATTTGAGAAGATAGGACGGACGGGCCAAAATTTAGGGGGCCATAATATGAAGGTAAAAAAGCTGATCATTGTCCTTGCGCCACTAGGGATTCTGTTCGTTGTAATATGTGCGGTAGTATCTTTGACAAGACCATATTTTCCACCAAGACCAAAGAATACAACTCTGGAATTTTGGATATGTGACGATGTGTCATCCGTTGACTGGAACGGACATGATGAAATAACCGGCTGGATGGGTGCGCGGGAGTTTTTGGGAAAAGATTACCACATGAGCACGCAGGGGGGAAAACCCAATGTGCGGGTGTCCTATCTTCTGACCGCTTGGCCGGACTATGCCGATGATGGACAATATGTTACAACAATAGAAATAACCGACCCGGCTGTATTTGTATATGGACTAACAGTAGAATCGGAGCCTACAGAATTTGAGCGGGTGATGATGTCTATGGGATATAAAGTCGAATTGGCAGATAATAGCATTCAAAGAGCCGTTAGGGATGGGTTTACCTTTTCCATTTGTCGTGGCGATACTCCGAAGCTTGTTATTTCCGCAGAGGTAAGTAACCGCGAAGAGATTTGCTTTTGACTGAAAACGTCCAGCTTGCTGGATTCCACATAAAGAGCGCCCCTGTATGACGCAGCCATACAGGGGCGCTTTCCTATACGTTTTAGATGCCCAGCAGGAAAGAGGCGAAGCGGAAGTAGATCAGCAGGGAGAGGGCATCCACGATGGTGGTGATGAAGGGAGAGGCCATCACCGCCGGGTCAAAGCCGATCTTTTTAGCCAGCAGCGGCAGCATACAGCCTACGATCTTGGCGGCGAACACGGTGCACACCAGCGTCAGGCAGATGACGGCGGCTACGGTGACGGTGATGGGATTGTGGAATACCATCCGGTCCAGCAGCATCAGCTTGGCAAAGTTGGCGCCGGCCAGAACGGTGCCGCACAGCAGCGCCACCCGGCACTCCTTCCAGACCACCTGGATCAGGTCGGAAAATTCGATCTCGCCCAGAGACAGGCCGCGGATCACTGTGACGCTGGCCTGAGAGCCGCAGTTGCCGCCGGTGTCCATCAGCATGGGAATATAGGCGGTGAGGATGGTGAAGGCGCTGAGGGCGTCCTCAAAGCTGGAGATGATCTGGCCGGTAAAGGTGGCGGAGACCATCAGCAGCAGCAGCCACGGAATACGGGATTTGAAGGTGTCAAAGGCACTGGTGCGGAGGTAGGGCTTGTCCGTCGGCAGCATAGCCGCCATCTTTTCCATATCCTCCGTGGTCTCTTCCTGCAAAACGTCAATGGCGTCATCGACGGTGACAATACCCACCAGGCGGTTTTCCGTGTCCACCACGGGGAGGGCCAGAAAGTCATACTTGCCTAAAGCACGGGCGGTCTCCTCCTGATCATCCAGGGTCTGGACGCAGATGTAGTTCCGCTCCATGATGTCCCCGATGATGTCATCCTCCTCCGCCAGCAGCAGAGTACGGATGGAGAGGACGCCGATGAGGTGCCGCCAGTCATCAATGACATAGCAGACGTTGATGGTCTCCTTGTCCGGTCCGGTCCGGCGGATGCGCTTCAGGGCGTCCTCCACCGTCATGGTCTCCTTCAGATCCACAAACTCCGTGGTCATAATGGAGCCGGTGGAGTCCTCCGGATATTTCAGAATTTCGTTGATGCTTTTGCGCATATCCGGGTCGGAGTGCTTCAGAATCCGCTTGACCACGTTGGCGGGCATTTCCTCCACGATGTCAACGGTATCGTCCAGATACAGCTCGTCCAGCACTTCCTTCAGCTCCGTGTTGGAAAAGCCGCGGATCAGCAGCTCCTGCTGGTCACTTTCCAGCTCTACGAACACCTCTGCCGCCTGCTCCTTAGGCAGCAGACGGAACAGCAGGGGCAGGGTCTTTTCATCGTCCAGATCGTCCGCCAGAATGGCAATGTCCGCAGGCTCTAACGGCAATAGAAGGTCCCGCAGTTCTGTATATCGTTTTCGGTTCACCAGATCCTCAATTTTTTCGACCAGTTCCCCACGGCTTTCCATTTCAAACATAGCGTGACCTCCTTTCCGGGCCTTCCGCCCGGTATTTCTGCATGGCGCGGAGCAAAATAAAAGACCTCGCCGCGTCCCATTCCGGTGCGGTGAAGTCCTGCTTCCAGGAGCGTCTCAGAGGACAGCATCCCTACCGTTCAAGCTTTAGCTTCACAGGGCGGTGAAATCGCGTTAGATGATACCTTGTTGTTCGATATCGCCTGTTCAAACCCTCTCATGATGTCTCCATCACTCCGCGGCAGCGATCCATATCCCTGTGGTAGCCTTACCTACCGGAACTCTATGCGGTTGTCATTTGATAACACATTTATAGTATGCCAAAAAACAGGCGCTGTCAACCCGGACGGACGAAAAAATTTCACAGAACCAGGAGAGCGGCCATCTGGCCGGTCTCCCGGATTCAGTTCAGACTGTTTTCACTCTGCTGAAACAGCTTTCGTACCCGTTCCGCCGTGGCGGGGTGGTGTGTCAGCGCCGGGTCCTCCGCCAGCAGTCCGTCGGCGGCGGACTGCGCCTCCGCCAGCAGCCGGGTGTCGCAGCCGAGATCTGCCACCTGCAGCCCCGGCAGTCCGTGCTGCCGGAGACCGAAGAAGTCGCCGGGGCCACGGAGCCGGAGATCCTCCTCGGCGATCTTGAAGCCGTCGGCGGTTTTCGTCATGGCCTTCAGCCGCTGGCGGGTCTCGTCATTTTTATTGTCGGACACCAGTACACAGTAGGATTGGTGCTGCCCTCGGCCCACCCGTCCCCGAAGCTGATGGAGCTGGCTGAGGCCGAAGCGCTCCGCGTTCTCCACCACCATCAGATTGGCGTTGGGCACATCCACGCCCACCTCGATCACGGTGGTGGACACCAGAATGTCCGTTTTCCCGGCGGCGAAGGCGGACATGACGGCGTCCTTCTCCCTGGCCTTCATCTTGCCGTGGACGAAGGCCACCTTCAAGTCAGGGAAGATCTCCGTTTGCAGCTTTTGGGCGTATTCCGTCACGGCCTTCCGCTCGTCGGGCAGCTCGTCATTCTCACTGACCATGGGGCAGACGATGTACACCTGCCGCCCGGCCTCCACCTGCTTGCGGATAAAGGCGTACAGCCGGGGGTGATAGGCGGAGGTGACGGCATAGGTTTCAATAGGCTTCCGTCCCGGTGGGAGCTGGTCGATGACGGACACATCCAGATCGCCGTACAAAATCAGGGCCAGCGTCCGGGGGATGGGCGTGGCGGACATGACTAAGGTGTGGGGGTGCTCTCCCTTTTCTGCCAGCGCCGTCCGCTGGGCCACGCCAAAGCGGTGCTGTTCATCCGTCACCACCAACCCCAGGTCAGCGTAGGCCACGCCGCCAGAGATCAGGGCGTGGGTGCCGATGGCGAAGTCGATCTCGCCTGTGGCCAGTTGGGCGGTGACGGAGCGTTTTGTTTTGGCGGTGGTGGAGCCGGTGAGCAGGGCGCAGCGGATATTCAGCCGTTCCAGCAGCGGGGCAAGGCCCCGGTAGTGCTGCTCTGCCAGCAGCTCCGTGGGGGCCATCAACGCCGCCTGACGGCCATTTTTGACGCAGAAATACACGCAGGCGGCGGCCACCATCGTTTTGCCGGAGCCGACATCCCCCTGACAGAGACGGTTCATGGGCTTGCCGCTTTGCATATCGGCAATGGCTTCCTCTACACAGCGGCGCTGGGCGTCGGTGAGGGTAAAGGGGAGGGCGTTGTAAAACGGGGCCATATCCACCGGCTGAAACGGTTCCACGGAGACGGTCTCCCGCCGGGAGCGCAGCAGCTTCAATCCAATGGCGAAGAAAAATAGCTCCTCGAAAGCCAGTCGCCTCCGGGCAATGTCCAGCGCCTCCGGGGCCTCCGGGAAGTGGATGTTCTCGTAGGCATAATTCACCCGGCACAGCTGATGCGCCTGACGGACGCCGTCCGGCAGGCAGTCCGGCAGAATATCGGCGCAGCTGTCCAAACCCTGCCGGATGGCCCGGGACAACAGCAGCTGGCTGATCCCGGCAGTAAGGGGATAGATGGGCACGATGCGGCCGGTGTGCTCCCGCCGTCCCTCTGGCTCTACAATGGGACTTGCCATACTTTTCCGCAGGAGGCTTCCCTCCGCCCTGCCGTAAAAGGTGTAGGTCTCACCTACCCGCAGTTGATTTTTCAGCCAGGACTGGTTGAAAAAGGTAACATCCAGCGCACCGGTGTCGTCCACGGCCCGGACCTTCACCAGATCCATGCCCTTGCGGATGTGGGACAGCTTAGGCTCCGAGGCGATCATGGCGGAGACGCAGGCCGGTTCGCCGGGGATGAGCTGGCTGATGGGCTTTATTTCCCGGCGGTCCTCATAGCGCCGGGGGAACCAGTTGATGAGGTCGCCCAGCGTGGCGATGCCCAGCTTGCTCAGGGATTTTGCCTTGGCCTCGCCAATGCCCTTGATGTACCGCACATTGGTGCTCAGATCCGCCATGCGACCGCCTCCTTTCCGCAACTTTCATAAGGCTATTATAAACGGCGGCGGCGGTTTTGAAAAGAGGGCAGAGAAAAGAACAGGGCTCCGCCGAGAAAACGGCGGAGCCTTGGCTTACAACAGCGCGGTATTCACATAGTCCACAAAGCGGTAGGTCAGGCCATTTTCCGTGACGGCCTCGCCGGTCCGCTCAATTTTCCAATTAGGGAGGGCGTCCAGATCGGGGAAAAAGGTGTCGGCATCCGATACGGTGCTGTCCACCCGGGTGACGGAGGCCCGCCGGCAGCGGCCCAGCAGCGCGGCGTAAATGCTGCCGCCGCCGATGAGCCAGACGTTTTCTTCATCTCCGGCCAGCGCCAGCGCATCCTCCGGCGTGGAGACAGTCTCGCAGCCCTCCCGGTGAAGGTCCGGGGACCGGGTGATGACGATATTCCGCCGCTTGGGCAACGGTCTGCCGCCGGGGAAGGAATCCAGGGTCTTGCGGCCCATGATGACGGTGCCGCCGGTGGTCAGCGTGCGGAAGTGCTTCATGTCCCCCGGCAGGGAGAACAGCAGATCACCGCTCCGGCCAATGGCCCACTGTTTATCTGTGACAACGATGGCGTTCATGGCACGGCTCCTTAAATGGCAATGGGGATTTTGTCCTCGAAGGGGGCGGGGGTGTAGCCCTCCATCGTAAAGCTGTTCCGGGTGAAGGCATAGAAATCCGTCACGGAGGGGTCTATGGCGAACTTCGGCGCGGGGGCGGGGGTCTGGGTCAGCATCTTCTCCACGATGGGCACATGGCGGTCGTAAATATGGGCGTCGGCGATGACGTGGACCAACTCGCCGGGCACAAGGCCGCTGACCTGAGCCATCATGTACACCAGCACGGCGTACTGCACCACGTTCCAGTTGTTGGCGGCCAGCATATCCTGGCTGCGCTGGTTCAGTATAGCGTTCAGGGTATGCCCGGACACGTTGAAGGTCATGGAGTAGGCGCAGGGGTACAGGGCCATCTCGCTCAGGTCGTGGTGGTTGTACAGGCTGGTGAGGATCCGGCGGGAGGCGGGGTCGTGCTTCAGATCCCACAGCACCTTGTCCACCTGGTCCATGTCCCCCTGGGGATAGTGGTGCTTCACCCCCAGCTGATAGCCATAGGCCTTGCCGATGGAGCCGTTCTCGTCGGCCCAGGAATCCCACACGTGGCTGTGCAGGTCGTGGATGTTGTTGGACTTCTTCTGCCAGATCCACAGCAGCTCGTCCACGGCGGACTTGAGATACTGCTTGCGCACGGTGAGCATGGGGAACTCCTCCCGCAGGTCATAGCGGTTCACCACGCCGAAGAGCTTGATGGTGTGGGCGGGGCTGCCGTCCTCCCAGCGGGGGCGGACCTCCCGGTCTGTGTCCCAAACGCCACGGCTTAAAATATCCTGACAGGTCTTGATAAACACCTGGTCTGCATAGCTCATGTAAAACGGCTCCTTTCAGCTTGAATATGTTCTATCATAGCACAGGGCCGCCGATCCTGTCCAGAAAAAGCATCTGGTCTTTTCCCCGCCGGGATGTTATAATACAAAACACGACGTCATATTCCGCCCACGGGCGCTTTTGGAGGTTTTTTATGTCCAGCAAAGAGGAGTTTATCGAGATTTTTACCAGCTGCATCACCCGGGACGGGGCGGACAAGCTGCTGGACTTTTTGGAGCACAAGTGCGACTTTTTCACCGCTCCCGCCTCCGCCAGGTATCACGGGGCCTATGAGGGCGGCCTGTGCGACCACAGCCTGAACGTGTACCACTGTCTGGTGGACTATCTCCAGCGGGAGCGGGTGCAGGAGCTCTATGGCCTGGAGTACAGCGACGAGTCCATCGCCATCGTGGCCCTGCTCCACGACCTGTGCAAGATCGGCTGCTATAAAAAGGGCATCCGCAACGTGAAGGACGAGTCGGGCAAGTGGCAGACCGTGCCCACCTATACTTTTGATGACCCCCTGCCCTATGGCCACGGGGAGAAGAGCGTGTACATCGCCAACGGCTATATCCGTCTCACCCGGGAGGAGGCCATGGCCATCCGCTGGCACATGGGTTTCTCCGGTTCGGAGGACCCCCGCACCGTGGGCCAGGCCCTGCAAAAATACCCCCTGGCCTTCGCCCTGGCCACGGCGGACATGGAGGCGTCCTACTTCCTGGAGAACGAAGATCGGCTGTAAACCCAATACAGATGGCAATATTAGAATGAAATAATACAAAAACAGGCCCTTCCGTTAAGAAACGGAGGGGCCTGTTTTTTATTCAGCCGCAGGGAACTTCTGATCCAAAATGGTAACGGAGCTCACCTGATTCGGGTCGATGATATCAGCCAGGCGGTAGATTACCCGCCCCTGGTCAAACATCCCCTCGGCAGGGTGGCTGATCTGGCAGAAATACCGAGCCGCCATGGTCACCTGGCTGCCGTCCGCCATGGTCAGCACCGCATTAGTCAGCTCCTCGTCCCCCATGACTGCCATCAGGCCATCCACCGTGTCCCCGTCAAAGGGCTGCCCCCGGAAGGGGAGACCAGACACGTCGTACAGGAAGGAGATGGGCGAGACATACAGCTGTTTCACTGGCAGCTCATACCCGGCGATGTTCAGAGGCTGCTCCGTGGTCAGGGTCCGGCCCGGGTCCTCCTCCGGAATGGTCAGCTTCACCGTCCAGCTCTCCTCCCGGAAGTCCGCCAGAGTGTGGAACTCCCAGTCGTTCTCCTCCTCCAGGCCCCACCAGCCCAGCTTCTCCGGAGTGAGCTTCAGTTTGATTCCCAGCAGGTCGCCGCTGGCCACCTCCAGGTGGATGTGCAGCAGCATGGAGATCCGGCCGTGGGCCAGGTCGCTGCTCTCCGGCAGGTATTCCCCGCCGATGCCGCCGCCCCAACCCTGGTTGGTCAGGTCCCGGTTGGTGGGCAGCACCCGGAAGTCCATGCGGTAGTCCTGCTCTGTCAAGACCGTACCCTCCGGCGCAGTCAGATCCACCAGGATCTCGCCGCAGTAGCGGTCAAACAGCAGCTGCTTCACCTCCACTGTCCAGCCGTTCTTGTAGGCGTGGGTCTTATCTACCTGAACTATGCCGTTGGAGACCAGAGTCAAGTCCTCCTGTCCGATTCCAAAGTAGTCCATCAGCCGCTGGTCCAGCCCCGCAGCCACTGCAAAGGCGGCAGTCATCATCAGGGCGGCGGCAACAAGGGCCACAAGGCCCCGCTTCATTCCTCGCTTCATGGTCTGCTCCTCTCTTTCCGTTCTGTGCAGTCTGTCCAGCATGGTCACCTCCTGCTCCTGAGTAGGGGCGATCTGATCAAACATCCGGCGCAGGTCAAGGTCATCCATGGTATTCCACCTCCAGAACTTCTTTCAGTTTTTTTCGTCCCTGGGCCAGCCAGGTGCGGACAGTAGAGGGATTCTTCCCCATGATCTCCGCCGCCTCCCGGGCGGTATAGCCCTGATAATAGCAGAGATACAGGGCCATTCGCTGGTGCTGCGGCAGGGTAAGGACCGCATCCCACAGCTCCCCATCCACCGGCTGTTCCCAGGTCAGCTTCTCCATTGCTTCTTCGCTCTCCCGGTGGGTGCGCCACCAGTGCTTCAGCTGATTTTTGCACTCGTTCCGGGCGGTGACGATGAGCCAAGCCTTTTCGTGCTCCGGATCACGGAATGGTTTGGGGTACTCCATCACCTTTCGAAAGACGGTCTGGGCGGCGTCCTCGGCGTCGGGTACATTTTTCATCAACATCAGACAGATCTGATAGACCATTTTGATATGCCGGTGGTAGATGGCCTCCACCTCCTCTGTGCTGCGGTTCCCCTTCACGAAAAGCGCCTCCCTTCTGTTCTCTCTGTCTATTACACAATCGGAGAGGGAAATTTGTTGAGGAATAAGAGAATATGATAGAGAAAGGGACCGCCGTTGGCTGTCCCTTCGAGATTGTCAAAAAAGCCTGTCATTGCGAGGAGGAGCATCGCCCAGACGTGCAATCCGTAACCCCCGTCCCTTGACCCCCTTGTGAAAGGCCGATTCCCCTTATCAAGGGGAAATGTCCCGAAGGGACAAAAGGGATAGGGCTAGCTGTCAGCTTAGATCAAATTTTGCTGAGATTCTATCACAGAACGGAGAAAATTGCAAAATTTGATTTCTATTTGTAATATTTTGCTTGAATAGTACGAAAGAAAGATAGAAAATATGTTCCAATCATGAAACAAATGTGCTATACTATAGGAAAGTCATGATCCCGCCCGCGGCGGGGGAGAGGGGCGTCTATGGACGGCAAGCATCAGGTTTTACAGGAATACTTCGGCTATGACGCCTTTCGCCCCGGGCAGGGGGAGCTAATCGACGCCCTGCTGGCGGGCCGGGACGCCTTTGGGGTGATGCCCACCGGGGGCGGCAAGAGCCTGTGCTATCAGGTGCCCGCCCTGCTGCTGCCGGGGGTGACGGTGGTGGTGTCCCCCCTGATCTCTCTGATGCAGGACCAGGTGACCGCCCTGAAAAAGGCGGGGGTGGCGGCGGCCTATTTAAACAGCGCCCTCACCCAGGCCCAGATCGACCAGGTGTGCCGCCGACTGCTGGCGGGGGAGTACCGCCTGCTGTATGTGGCCCCGGAGCGGCTGCTGGCGGACCGGTTCCTGGCCGTGGTCCAGCGGCTGGACATCGCCATGGTGGCGGTGGACGAGGCCCACTGCATCTCCCAGTGGGGCCAGGACTTCCGGCCCAGCTATCTGCGCATCGTGGAGTTTTTAGGCCGCCTGCCCCGGCGGCCTGTGGTGGCGGCCTTCACCGCCACGGCCACCGCTCAGGTGCGGGAGGACGTGCGCCGCATCCTGGCCCTCCGGGACCCGCTGGAGATCGTCACCGGCTTTGACCGGCCCAAACTGCGCTTTGAGGCGCTGCACTCCAAAAACAAGGCCGACGCCCTGCTGGCCCTGGTCCGGGACCGGGGGAGCAGATGCGGCGTGGTCTATTGCTCCACCCGGAAGGAGGTGGAGAACGTGTGCCGGATGCTCCAGGAGCACGGCCTGTCCGCCACCCGCTACCACGCGGGTCTGCCCGAGGAGGAGCGCCGGGAGAACCAGCAGGACTTTCTCTATGACCGCAAGACGGTGATGGTGGCCACCAACGCCTTTGGCATGGGCATCGACAAGTCCAACGTGGGCTATGTCCTCCACTATAACATGCCCCAGAGTTTAGAGGCCTACTACCAGGAGGCGGGCCGTGCCGGGCGGGACGGCTCTGATGCCGACTGCATCCTCCTCTTCTCCCAGGGGGACGTGCGCACTGCCCGGTTCCTGCTGGAGCACGGGGAGGACAACGAGGCCCTGTCCGACCGGGAGCGGCAGCAGGTGGAGGAGCAGGGCCGCCGGCGCTTGAACGCCATGGTGGGCTACTGCAAGACGAACTGCTGCCTGCGAGGATACATTCTGGACTATTTCGGCCAGGAGCACCAGGACGAGTGCGGCAACTGCGGCAACTGCTCTGCCGCCACAGTGGAGCGG
>OOIF01002897.1_pt1 | contig 10935 bp, 6 predicted proteins | sample 1691961 | NCBI WGS metagenome assembly OOIF01 (sample SAMN06348146, study PRJEB24527) | human gut metagenome | biome: human gut; feature: ankylosing spondylitis patient; material: feces | host: Homo sapiens | place: China | collected 2015-10 | reverse complement strand
GCTTCTTATGTGGGTTATATGTATTGTCATATTACATATTGGCTGTATGCTGCAGGCAGGCATTCGTGGCAAAAGGACAGGGTGGCGCAGAGAACTGCTGCTGATACTGATACTTGTCTATGCCTGCTTTGGTGCACAGCTCACATTATTCAGAAGAGAAGCAGGAAGCAGAGGTGTCATGTATACATATCTGCATATGGGCAATCTGTTTGGTGACTGGTATGAAAGGCAGCAGTTCTTCTATGCATTCCTCAATGTGTGCTTCTTTGTTCCCTGGGGCTTTCTGTGGGGCTTATGGAGATGGGAGGATAAGGCCTGGAGAAGAATGATCATGATCACAGGGTACAGCTTTCTTACGACTGCTTCGATAGAGATTACCCAGCTTATGACAGGCAGAGGATTCTTCGAAGTGACAGATATCGTGACCAATCTGATGGGCGGAATCATGGGCGGCATTCTGGCGTGTATCGTGATTCCTTTTATCCGGTATATATACAGAAAGACAACGAAGAGCGTGGATACAGTACAGGAAAGGCGTGGATAGAGACATGAAGAAGGATGGAAAAGGATTTTCAACAAAAGATGTGATAATGATCGTATTGTGCGTACTGGTACTGATCGTGCTGATATTGTTGTTGAAGCAATCAGGCAAGAATCAGAAGGAAGAACAGGCACAGCTGAACCAGATGCAGGAAGAGATTACCAAGACAGGAGAGACAGGCTCTTCAGTATCCGGAAAGAATAGCAGCTATGTGGTATGTAATGAGGTGAACCAGGAGGGCTGGCTAGAGCTGTATAATGCTGGAAAACAGGAAATCCATATGCAGGAAGCAGCCATTTATGTGAATGGTGAGTTAGTCAAGACTTACAAGGATGAATTCTCTATTCCGGCCAGAAGTCTGGTCGTACTGGAAGCCGGTATAAAGCTGGGACAGGAAGAAAATAATGTGATTTCTCTGGTAAATGGAGAGGAGAAGCTGTTCACCATGACATTCCCTAAGCTTGCAGTTCAGGAAAGCTATGGAAGAATAGGAACAGGCAATGATGAAATGGGCTATCAGACGCCTACCCGCGGGGAGAATAATGCACAGGAGGCTCTGAAAACAGAGGACAGGCTTACCTTCTCAGTGCCGGGTGGCTTCTATACGGATACGATTACACTTACCATGACAGATAAGCCCGGTGTGGATATCTATTATACAACAGATGGAAGTACACCTACGACAGCCTCCGAGAAATATACAGCGCCCGTTAAAATAGCGAATCGTTCAGGATCGGGTTATGTCTATGCAGATATCGTGAACGATGGCTATAAACCATCCGGCATAGAGATGGGAACTGTAGTCAGGGCAATTGCTGTGGATGCACAGGGCAATATTCTGGAGGAAAAGATAGAGTCTTATTTTATTGGAATCGCCAATAACAGTGATCTGGTAGATCTGCCTGTCATATCCTTATCAACAGATGCAGCCAATCTGTTTGATTATTTTCAGGGAATCTATGTACAGGGCCGCAATTATGAGGATGCACTTGCTTCTGGGCAGGATGGACTTTTTCAGGCGAATTATCAGATGGACTGGAAGAGAGAGGCGCATATAGAATTCTTTGATGGAAATAAAGGCAAGAGCTACGGCGGAGATATTGCATTATCCATACTGAGAGATTACAGCATGGAATCTCCTCAGAAATCCTTCTATGTAACAGGTGATGGCAATGGAGCGTGGACCGGTTCAGAATTGTGTGATTATTTTAACGATGTGAGCAATGTACTGGAGATTCAGACGAACAGACGTGATAATGAGAGCAAGGCAAGAGAGTATCTGGTGAATGATCTTTTAGAGGATACACAGGTCGGTACACAACAGCTTACTCCCTGCGTTCTCTTCATTAACGGAGAATACTGGGGCGGCTATATGTTAAGAAAGCCGCTGGACAGAGTATATTTTGAGGATAAATATGCGATACCTGAGGATAACAAGGTCATTCTGGCAAAGGATGGAATCATAGAAAATTATGATTATCTGAATGAATATGACGGGCTGATTCAGTTCATTACCTCAAATGATATGAGCCTGGAAAGTAACTATGAGCAGCTGCAGCTGCAAATGGATGTACAAAGCTATCTGGATTATCTGTGTGCCAATATGTATATTGCCAATATTGATTATGGCATTGAAGAGTCGTATGCATGGAAGACATCTATGACCGGTCAGGGAGAATATGAAGATGGCAGATGGAGATGGATCATTGGCAAGACCAACTGCTCCATGAATGCACTGATGGCAGATGGAAAAGCCACCAGTACAATAGATTCCTTCCTGATGCCGACAGTCAGAGAAGACAGGATTCTGCGTGCTCTCATACATAATGAAACCTTCAGAAAACAGCTTCAGGAAACCATGCATCGTATGGCAGAGCAGATTTTCACAGAGGAGAATGTAACAGCAGAGCTGGACAGTATATCTGCAAGGATTGGCAAGATGGCAGCCAGCAGCTATGGAAGATTCTATGCATATCCTAATACAGGCTTCTATCAGGGACAGACAGAGCGTATACAGGCTTTCTTCCAGAACAGAGCAGAATATATGCTTTATTATGTAGAGCATCTCGAGGAAATCGAGGACAGCTGGAATGCCATAGAAGCACCTGTACAGCTGCAGGAGCCGGATGAGGCGCAGCCACAGGAGACATTACCGCAGGAGGAAGCCCCGGATGCAGGTCAGGAGCAGTCACAGGCAGAGAGTGCAGAGAATGTGGAACAGTCAGGAGAGAGCAATGGACAATAGTAAAGATATCATTCTGATGCGATATTTAGGAGAACTGATCAGGGCACAGCTGGAGAACCGGACACCGCAGGCGATACCGGATACGATTACATATGAAGAACTGGAGCAGATCGCATATTCAGCCCAGATGCCATACATGATACTTGGTGCACTGATCAGACTTCCTCTCACACAGGAGCAGGCACAAAGCTGCCGCAATGCACTGAAGACAAGTACATTAAAGACACTGCTGCAGGTACAGATAGCAGATAGACTACAGGAGAAGCTGGAAGAGGCAGGAATCAGAAATCAGGTATTAAAGGGTGCTGTCATGAAGCACATTTATCCAAGACCTGAGCTGCGGGAAATGAGTGATATTGATTTTATGATCTACGAGGATGACTTCACTGATACGGACAGGATCGTGGAAGAAGCCGGATTTGTGAAGGTTCAGGCAATCAAGCATCATGTCATATATCAGAAAGCACCGTTTCTTACACTGGAGATGCACTGGGATCTTTATGAGAAGACAGTAGATAAGAGTCAGTATATGTATTATAAGGATCAGTTCAGGGCAGTGCCTGCGGAGGGAAAGAAATATACCTATGAATTTAGCAGGGAGAATTTTTATGTGTATATGATTTCACATATGGCCAAGCATTTTTATGAAAATGGCTGTGGTATCAGAAATCTTGTGGATATCTATGTATTTAACCAAAAGTACGGACACAGCATAGACCGTACACAGGTGGAACAGGAGCTGAAGAAATGCGGAATCCTGAATTTTGAGAGACAGATGTCTGAGCTGGCTCTAATATGGATGGAGAATAGAAAATGTTCAAAATTTTATGTAAACCTGTTCCGGTATATGATAGATTGCGGAATATACGGTAAGAGTGAGAACGGAATCTGGAGTCAGCTGTGCAAGCAGAATGCACCACAGCAGAAGAAGAGCTTCAATCTGACTTATTATTTCCCGACAGCACAGTATATGAAGGAATATTATCCGTGGCTGGAAGGAAAGGAAGGACTGCTTCCGCTTGCATGGCTCTGCCGAGGCGTACATGGCCTGCTTCACAGGGATTCCATGGAGAGAGCAAGGACACTCAAGGACAGGGAGAAATACCGCATGATGATGGAGATCTATCACAATCTGAATCTCAATTTCGTAAAATAGGGCAGAACAGAAAGGCAGAATAATGAAGATAAACGAAGGACGTGTGAAGCAGTCTGCTAAAAATATGATATCAGGCTTCCTCTATCAGACTGTGACACTCATATTAAGCTTTATATCCAGAACAGTATTTATCAATACCCTGGGGACAGAGTATCTGGGACTGAACGGAATATTTACAGATGTGCTGTCTCTTCTGTCCATGGCTGATCTTGGCTTTGGAACAGCTATGGCCTACAGCTTCTATAAGACGCTGTCAGAGCATGATGAGGACAGGATCGCAGCGCTGATTCATTTTTATAAGAAGGTTTACCATATCATAGCGGTTACGGTTACTGTACTGGGACTTCTATGTGTGCCTTTCCTGAAATACATTGTGAATACGCAGGAGGAGATTCCCAATCTTACATGGTATTATCTGTTCTCGCTGGCTAATATCGTAATTTCGTATCTTTTTGTATACAAGACTACCCTCATGACTGCAGACCAGAAGGATTATAAGATCGTCAATATCCGTATGTGGGCAACCCTGACAAAGACGATACTGCAGATTCTGGTGCTCTATCTGACTGCCAATTATATGCTTTATATCATAATTGGTGTGCTGACACAGTTTCTGACCAATGCGATTGCATCCTGGCAGACACAGAAGGAATATCCTTATATCAGAAATGCCAATACGCAGACCAGGGTGGAAAAGGAAGTAGAGCAGGGCATATTTAACAATATGAAATCAGTGTTCATCTATAAATTGAGTGGAACGCTTTTTTCGGCGACAGATAATCTGCTGATTTCCATGCTCATAGGAACGGCAGCAGTTGGTCTTTACAGTAATTATCTCATGTTAAGTAATAAGCTGCTTCTGATCGAGCAGATTATCTTTTCGTCTCTGGTGGCAAGTATTGGAAATGTCATAGCCAGGGACAGCCCGGAGAAAAGACGGCAGATTTTTCAGGCAATGCAGTCTGCAAGCTTTATCTTCTGCGGAATCATTACAGCAGGCTTTGGGTTACTTGCCAATGATGTGATCACAGTATGGCTGGGAAAGGAGTATACCTTCTCCATGCTGACGGTAATTGCAGTGACAGTGAACACGTATTTCTCCTGTGCATTGCAGCCTCTCTGGATCTACCGTGATGCGACAGGACTGTATATGAAGACCAAATATATGATGCTGGCGGGAGCCATTGTAAATATTGTCTTATCTGTCATTCTTGGCAGATTCATGGGAATTGCAGGTATTATTTTTGCGTCTGCCATTGCAAGACTAAGTACGTATTTCTGGTATGAGCCTAAGCTGCTTTTTCATGAATATTTTAACAGCAGGGCAACAGGATATTATATATCTATCCTGAAGAATATCGGTCTGCTTGCCTGTGTGATTGCTGTGCTGTCCTATGCCTTTTCCGGCTGGGTAGTGACAGACTGGATGACGCTGATTCTTAAGGTTGTAGTAACAGGAGCTGTATGCAGCAGCATATTCGGGCTGATATATTGCAGGACAGAAGGGTTTCAGGTCATAATGAATAAGGTACGGCAGATATGTGGACATACAGGGAGATAATGAGTCCCAAAATGAGGATATGGAGATAAGGATGAGAGAGAGACAAGGCTATATAACGGTAATTGTGCCTGTGTATAATGTAGAGAAATATCTGGACAGATGTATGGAATCCATTCTTGCACAGACCTATACGAAGCTGGAGATCATACTGGTAGATGACGGGGCTACGGACAGCTCTGGTGCGATATGTGATTTCTATGCACAAAAGGATGCGAGAGTGCAGGTCATTCACAAAGAGAATGGAGGACTCTCCAGTGCGAGAAATGCGGCACTGGATATTGCACAGGGGGAATATATCGGATTTGTAGACAGTGATGATTATATCAGTGTGGATATGTTCGAAAAATTATATCAGGCCTGTGTACAATATGAGAGTGAGATTGCAATATGCTGCCATTATACGGAGCGTGGAGATCGTCTGCTGATTGAAGAGCCGATTGTGGATGAGAGCATACAGTATACAGGTGTGGAAGCACTGGAGCTTCTGATACGGGATCAGGGTATCAGAAACTATGCCTGGGATAAACTGTACAAGGCATCTCTTTTTCAGAGTATCAGATATCCGGACGGAAGGAATTATGAAGACATTGCAACGACCTATCTTTTATTCTACCGTGCAAAACGTATCTGCAGCATTCCCCGGTATCTGTATTATTATCAGATCAGAGAGGGTAGTATCTCGAGTCATGTGGAAGATACGAAATGGCTGGAGAACTGCTATCAGATCATAGTGTCACAGACAGAACGCTATCATTTCATGAAGGAGCATAAGGAGGAGCGGCTCGCAGACCTGTGTCTGGCGCAGCTTGTGCCTTATCTGTATGAATATATCAGGCTGAGTCTGCGGCTTCATACATCACTGCACCGTACAGAGGTATTGGATTTGTTAAATATTGAAAGGGAGAACATTCAGAATAATTCCTTTCTTTCTGCTAAAGACAGAAGGCTGTATAAAATATATACAGCAGCTCCCATAGTTGTGCAGTCATATCAGAAAACGAAGGAAGCTGTAAAGAAAGTACAGGATTGCCGATATAAATTGAAGAATGCACTGGGAGAGGCAGGTATTTTATCTGTTGACCGGTTTGACTTTCAGCTTGCGAAAGGAAAAGAGAGAAGAATCATTTTCTTTGAACTGCCCTGCTTTGATAATCTTGGACAGAAGAAATACCTGGAAGCCTTGACCGCAAAGAGGCCGGAATACCAGCTTTATACAATAGATGGCTGGGACACAGTAGAGGCTGTGATACAGCTCACAAAGGAGATAGGCAAGAAGGATGTGATTGTATGTCAGGGAGGCGGCAATATGGGAAGTCTGTATGAATTTGCGGAGGTCTTCAGACAGAAGCTTTTGAAAGCTTTTGTGGACAACAGGATCATCATATTCCCACAGACCATCTATTTCTCACAGGATGAACAGGGAGAACGGACGAAGAGGAAGATGGTAAAGGTCTATAATAAATGCAAAAGGCTGACTATATGCGCCAGGGATGCAGTATCTGCACAGACTATGCAGTCCATGTTCACCGCTGATATCGAGAGTGTGAATGATATTGTGGCATATTTAAGCGGCAGAATACCGGTTCAGATGCAGAGAAAAGGCATTGTACTGTGTCTGCGCTCCGATCTGGAGAGCGCTCTGACAACCGTTGAAAAAAAGGCCTTGTGGCAGGCGTGTACAGAGAAAGCTTCAGATGTACGCATAACAGATACCTGTCTTGGAAGAGATATTGACAGACAGGACAGAGAAGCTATGCTTATGAAGAAATGGAGCGTATTTGCCGGGGCGCAGCTGGTTGTTACGGACAGACTGCACGGAATGATCTTTTCCCTGATCATGGGAACACCCTGTATCGTACTTGGCAATAATCACCATAAGGTAAAGGCAACCTATGCAACCTTCAAGGACTGCAAGTATCTGCAATATGCAGAAAATGTCAGGGAGGCCGTGCAGATGATTGCAGCATGGAAGCCTGATGAAATACCGGTCACACCATACAATACAGAAGAATATTATAAAAAACTGGAACAGTTAGTCATTATGCAATAGAACAGAGGGAAAAGAAGATGGGGAATAGAAAAGCAGGCAGAAGCAAGTTCATAGAATACAGGATATGGGCAGTCCTGCTGCTGGTCATTGCAGTTATGACGGCAAATATATGGGTGATGCAGGCAAGGGCACAGTCAAAGGCCTACGACATAACCGGCAAAGAGCTCAATGACATACAGAATTACAAGAAAGGCTGGTATAAGAGCTGGGGCGGTGAATTTGAAGAATCAGGCGGAAGTCTAAGCTCTATCATATGGTACAGAGTAGCCCAGCCATCCTACTATATTGTTGCGAACGATTCCAGAATACAGATTGCCATTTCAGAGTACGACAAGGATGGCAAATGGATCAAATATTCCGATAAATATCAGAATGGTAGCAAATTCACCAGGCAGACCAATACAGAATACGTCCATCTGACATTAAGCAGCTCTGTCTGGGGGACAGATATCCAGTCACTTTTTCAGAACGGACTGCAGATAGAATTCTCGACAGAACAGAGGGAAGCTTATCAGGTTCCGACCATAGCTATAAAGGATGCTGATTTTGGCAGAGCAGATAACTGGAAGGCCGGAGGCTATGTCTATCAGACAGGAGAATGCATCATTGACCAGACTAAGATTGCCTATCAGGCATACTGTATACCAGATACCGGAACCTATCAGGTATGGCTTCCGGGAGGATATCTGAAAATGAACATTCTGGAGCTGGACAGTCAGAATAAGGTAATAGCAGGTTCGGATCTTCACAGTGGACAGAAATGGAAGAAGAATGCAGGTACAGCCAAGATTGCACTGACAGTATATACCAATGACAAGCGACAGGGCAGCTATTCGATAGAAGAATATAAGAGTCTGATACAGAATTATCCTTCCTTCGGGTTACAGCCATATCAGTCTTACCAGGTAAAAGGCAGGATGGATGCACTCACGGCAGAAGCATTCATGCAGAAGATGAACGTAGGATGGAGCCTTGGTAATTCTCTGGATTCCAAATGCGATAAGAATAACCGGGGGGCAGACCGGAATCTGAAGCAGGAGCTGAACTGGGGAAATCCTTATGTGACGAAGGATCTGATAGACTATGTGGCACAGTGCGGCTTCAACACGATACGAATACCGGTCACCTGGTATTACAATACAGGAGTAGATGATTATGCGCTTGCCAATCAGATGTATGTCATATTGAATTCCCATCATGACCAGCCTATTCTGTATGCCGGTGTATCAGAGACCGAAATGCAGCAGGTACTGGCGAACTCCCAGAGTCTGTGGCAGCAGATCGCTACATATTTCAAGGATTATGATGAGCATCTGATATTTGAAGGCTTTAATGAAATCGATAATGTGGAGAAAAGCTGGAATTACAGTGCTCTGGCAGCAGATCAGATGAACCGTATGAACCAGATATTTGTCACAACAGTCAGACAGACAGGTGGAAACAATGCTTCCAGAATTCTGATGGTTCCTACTTTACTTGACGGAACGAGTGCAGATATCCTGCAGGCATTTGTACTGCCGCAGGACACAATAAGCAACAGACTGATCGTGCAGGTGCACTTCTATACGAAGAAATACAATCAGGACATTGAGAGTGATTTTGCTCAGCTGGAGGCTTTTTCCGACAGAATCGGTGCACCTGTTGTCATCGGAGAATTCGGAACGACTTCTTCCTATCCGGCAGCAGGTATCAGAGCCAGACAGGCTTCCAACTATGTTGCCAGAGCAGCAGAGTATGACATGAAATGTATCTGGTGGGACAATAATTCAGATTATGGAGTGATCAACCGACGCAATTTCGCAGAATCTGATACGGCAATGCTTCAGGCGCTGATGGATGGAGCCAGAGGAGTTGCATACCAGTCAGTGAATGCAGTGGTGCTTAACCAGCAGGCGCAATATGAGAATAAGATGCCCAATCTGAGCTCAGGAGTTCTGGAGAATGCTTACTGGGGAACGATTACTGCAACGATACCATGGCAACAGGCTTCGGTTTCACAGTGTATGCTGAGTCTGACCGCTACGGGAGAGGCAAGTGATATATGGCTGCAGAGAATCCTTTTCTATAATGCGTCAGGACAGTATCTGTCTGGTAAGGAGCTTCAGAAAAAGGACATCATAGTAGAAGTACCGCAGGGAACTGCACAGATTAAAATATCCCTGAACAGTCCCGGAAGAAATATATCCTGGGGTGACTATGGTACATATCTGACAACCGGGCAGCTGGCAATATCTGTATCAGGTACGGATGCAAGCCAGCTGCAGGCAGTATCAGTATTGGTGAAATAAGGGAAATGCATATGGAGAGAAAAATCAGCATTATTGTACCGGTATATAATGTTGCAGGATACCTGAAAGAAAGTATAGAAAGCATTATAAAACAGACCTATAGAAATCTGGAAATCATACTTGTAGATGATGGCTCTACAGACCAGAGTGGTACAATATGTGACCAGTATGCCAGAACAGATGACAGAATCGTGGTAATTCATCAGAAGAATCAGGGAATCTCTGCTTCAAGAAATGCGGCACTGGAGCTTGCAACAGGTGATTATATCGGCTTTGTGGATTCAGATGATGTGATTCATCCACAGATGTACCAGTGGCTTACAGAGGCAATAGAGGAGACAGGCGCAGATGTTGCGATCTGTCATGAGCTTGCATTCAGTGGGGACTTTTGTGACTTTTCACAGATTACGGCTTATCATATAGAAAGTGTAGAGGATAAAAGGCAGGTATTTGCTCATTTCATGGATAGCTGGACCGGTCCGGTTAATTTTGCATGGAACAAATTATACAGAAGAGAGCTGTTTTGCCAGGTGCGATTCCGTGAAAATATCAAAATGGAGGATATGTATATCCAGCCTGAGCTTATGAGCCGGATATCCAAAGCAGTATGGCTTAAAGAAGCCTTGTATGGCTACAGGCAGAGACCGGGAAGTACCATGAACTCAGGTAACGGGGATGTGTACAGCTTCTGGACGCAGGCTCTGTGGCACCAGAGAGAAATTATTTCCGGAAGTGATCTGGCAGATCTCAAAGCGCCCATGGATATATATGTGTTCAAGGAATTGGCCAGACTTCAATATATGGCGAAAAAAGCAGGATTCTCACAGCTGAGTGGAGAGCTGTATCAGACCTATAGTAAGAGACTTTATCCATGCATCGAATACAGCAGGTGTTCCATGAAGGACAGAGTGATCATACAACTGGCATATCGATGCAGGTCTGTGTACTTTCTGTATCAGAGAATAAGGGGTATATAAAGGGGGCTTTGTATGGAGAATGCACTGATCAGTGTCATAGTTCCTGTATACAATGTTGCAGCATACCTGGATGCGTGTGTAGGCAGCCTGACAGGACAGACCTATAAGAATCTGGAA
>OOIF01002896.1_pt1 | contig 10938 bp, 11 predicted proteins | sample 1691961 | NCBI WGS metagenome assembly OOIF01 (sample SAMN06348146, study PRJEB24527) | human gut metagenome | biome: human gut; feature: ankylosing spondylitis patient; material: feces | host: Homo sapiens | place: China | collected 2015-10 | reverse complement strand
CCCACTTATTAGATAGTATACCATACTGTCTAACAAATGGGGTGCAGTTCAAACCAGCGAGGGCTGTTTTTATTGTTTTTTGCTGTCGACCACGTCACGCCAGGGGCGGGCATCGGCCAACTGATTGCAGCGGTGGGTGCGCCAAGCGCGCAAGGCCAGGGTAAGCACCGCAAACAGCGCGGCGGCCACCACGTTGGGGATGCCAATGTTGGGCAGATTGGGGTAGACCCAGTTGTAAATCAGCCCAAACTCCACAAGCCACAACGCCAGCAGCACCGTCTGCGCACTGCCATAGCGCAGCCCCTTGCCGTAGGAAAGCCAGGACGCGGGAACGATGCGCTGCATCAGCCAAGCGCTGGGCATCATCACCACGATGCAAATCCCTAGCATGGCAGCGTCAAAATGGCTGTCCCAGGCACCACGCAGCAGCAGATAGGTCGTTGACATCGCCAGCCCGTAAATGCACATCCATACCAGGCTGTCCAGCATGTAGTCTATTAGTTTGGGGTGGGGAATGCTGGCCAGCAGGTCCAGCTTAAAAGTCTCCACGTCACCGATGACGGCGGGCAGGTATTGGCCGTCTGCCTCGGCGCTGGCCGCCATGGCGATCAGGTCCTTGCGCACCAGCTCCCCATCGTAATTGATGCCGCGGCTATTGCTGATGGTGTTCAGGATGTCGGTGATGGTGTCGCGGTCGCACTCGGCCAGCGTGGAAAAGATGAGGTTGTTTTCCTGTTTCAGTTGTTTGTACTCGTTGCGGAACTTCATGTTCAGTCCTCCTCGCCCTGTAAAATATGGTTGACGGCGGCGCTGGCGGCACGCCAGGCAGCCGTGAATTCCTGCAGATAGGTCTCTCCGTCCGGCGTGAGCTGGTAATATTTGCGGCTGGGCCCGCCGGAACCCGCGCGGTACTCGGCGCCAATCAGCCCCTTGCGCTCGAGCCGCAGCAGCAGGGGATAGAGTGTGCCCTCGGTCAGGTCGGCAAAGCCGCTGTCCCGCAAGGTGGTGGCAATGGCATAGCCGTAGGTCGGTTCCCGGTCAATGATCTTTAAAATGCAGCCTTCCAGCGTGCCCTTGCGCAACTGTGCTTGGTCGAACAAAGCTTGCCCTCCTTCCTCTACCTTGTATTACCATGGTGTTGTTTGAGTACATTGTAATACATAGTAGCAGCGTTGTCAATAGGTGTTGTGCAAAAGAAAAGAGCGCCAGTCTCCCGGCGCCCCAAAGGACGAAATCACTTTTTACGCAGCCTATACCAGACATTTGCCACAGCATCAAATGTCTTGCTCACCGGTGCGCTGGCCAGCAGGCAGACACAGCCCAAGGCCTCCAGCAGCACAAATACTACCGTGACCGGCAGCGGCTTTTCGTGGGCGAGCCGGAAAAAGCCCAGTTCGCTGTAAAACGCAAAAATCGGCATATGGAAAAGATAAACCGCCAGCGTCTTTTTGCCTAGGCCTGCAAAGGCCTTGCATCCGCCCAGGGCGGCGATCAGCGCCAGGCTGGTCACAATACCGATGGCGTAAAACCGTGCCCGGTCGGGCATGGCATACCCCTCGCCGTAGGCGACATCGTTAAAAATCTTGGCACTTTCCCGTAGCTGACCTTCCTGCAGCATCAGGCTGCGGAAATACAGCCCGTAGCATACCACCAGCGCCCCCGCCGGGGCCAGCCGCATCACAGGGCTGGTCGCGGCCAGGTCATCCAGCCGGTCGATCTGCGGGCGGAACAGCACACCGAACGCATAAAACGGGTAGTAAGCAAACACGCGCACCAGTGTGAACGGCCAATCCACATTGCCGGCCCACAGGCCCAGCGCCACGGCACCTGCCAGGCCCAGCAGGGCAAAAGGCAGGCCCTTATCTCGCAGACGAGTCAACAGCGGCAGGGTCAGATGCCAGAAGATCAGCGCGTACAGATACCACATGTGCCGCCAGGGCAGCAAAAACGCCAGCAGCAACCCGCCGGAGGCAGCAAAATCCTCCCGCAAAATTACGGCGCGGAACGCCAGCATGATTGCCTGTCCCACGGCGTACAGCCACACCTGCTGGGTGATAAGCTTCCACAAGCTGAAATGCGCCACCAGCCCGCTGCAAATGCAGAACAACGCCATATGGAACAGGTAGATGCAGATAAACGTCGCCCCGATGGGCTTGAAGCCGAAGCGGAACTGCTCCATAAAATGCCCCAGCACAACCAGCAGGATGCCCAGGCCTTTCATAATATCAATATAATCGCGGCGTGCGGTTTTGTTGTTTGGCATAGAACCTCCTTGGGATAGCAAAAGGCCCCCTCTGGGTGGGTGACTCCCCGCAGCGCGGGGAGATGTCGCAAAGCGTCAGAGGGGACCGGGCCCGAAGGACTCCGCTGATAGGCAGTGGGGGAGAGAGCCTAAAATTCAGCAGCCGCTCATTTATTTGTCTCTCCCTCCGCCCCTTCTGGGCACCTCCCTCACAGAGAGAAGCTTTTAAGGTCGCATCACTTTTTAATGATTTCCCCAGAATCCACCTTGGTTAGGGCTTCCACCTCGGCACCGGCCTTTACGATGCCGCCGGGAGCAACATGCACACCGCGGCCCAGGACCGCGTCGTGGTCCACGATGGCCCCGCCGTTGATGATGCAGCCCACGCCCAAATGCGCATCGGCACCCACATAAGCCTGGGGCAGGATCACACAGCCCGGCTCCAACACAGCACTGGGGCTGACGGCCGCCATATCACTGATAAACACCGGCGTGTCATACCCGGCCGCTGCCAGCTTTTGCAGCAGCTCGACGCGCAGCTTGTTGTCGCCCAGCGCCACAAAGGCGGGGCGTCCGCGCTTCAAAATCGCAGGGTCAACGTAATCCCGCAGGCCGCCCACGGCGTCGGGGGCGCTATCGTCGAGGAATTCCGCCTCACCCCAGCCTTCGGCCGAGAGCCAATCCGCCAGCTGGCGGCCAAAGCCGCCCTTGCCCAGGATCAGCGGGTGATTTTTGGTGATGCTGATAGAAATGAATGCCATACTTATCCCTCCTGTGCCGTTTCGGCAGTCTCACCGTTCAGGGTCTCCACAACATCCGGGTCCGCGCTTTCCAGGCTGGTGCGCGGGTGCACGGCCAGCGGGTCGGGCAGGGTGCCCGTCTCCAACTGCTGCAATGCCCGCGGTATGCCGGGGAAGAACCGTGCAATGCCGGTCCCGGCGCAGTGCAGGCCATCAAAAAAGTCTGTTTCCTCTAAGCCGTCGATGCACTCGGGGTCGTAGCTGCCATACAGCGGCACGTTATTTTGGGCGCAGTATTCGCGCAGCCAGTTCTCTACCTGGAAGAACCCCTTGTGCAGTTCCGGCTCGGTGATCAGGTAACCATAGAGGTACGGGTGCCAGGGCGACAGCACCAGAATCACGGTAGTGCCTTGCTCCCTGGCATAGTCCATAAAGGACTCAAACGCCTGGATCTGGGTGGCGCTCATCTCGTCGAAGCCCTCCATATGCACGCTGTTAAAGCTCATGCAGGCTTCGGCGGCCAGGGTGCGGATCTGATCCGCCGTCTGGGTACGGAACGCCACATCGTACAAAACGCTGCCGTCCGACCGCTTGATCGTCGTTGTCTGATCGTAGGGGTCGCCCTGCACAGGGTTGAACTCGATGGTATTGCCGTCGTCATCGGTGACGGTGGTCTGGCCGCGGTTCTTTATGTAGTAGTCCACGTTGCCCTGGAAGTAGGCCGGGTCGGCTAGCGCCTTCCACAGCTCCACCTTGTCCGGCTCCTCATAATCGGTGGGGACGTTCAGCACCTTGGTCAAAAACTCGTTGTACAGGTCAGCGTCGGCGCGGGAATCAAAGGCGTCCTCGCTGCCGTAAAAGACCCAGGGGTCGATACTCCACAGCAGCACCTTGGGCGTTTTGCCGTAGCTGACCATCTTGTAGTAGCTGGTCATATTGTCGCGCACGTCCGCGCCGGTAACGCCCATATTAAAGAAGGTATCCACGCCGGTGTTTTCCCGGTTGAACTGCAGCACGCGGCTGGAGCCAATGCCAATGGCCTCGGGGGCCTGCTCCACATCCTGCGCAAACAATTGTACCACCTGGCGCTCGTCCATCTGCTCGAAGTTGGTCACATCGTACCCCTGCAGCATCAGGTCCACGATGCGGCGGGGTGCCAGTGCGCCCTGGAACAGGCCGCTGCGGTCCACGTTATAGCTGAACGCCACCATGAACACAAGGATGGGTACCAGCAGCACCAGGCGGCTGGCGGTTTTCAGGCCAAAGTAGATGCGGCGGATCAGGCCGTGCAAAAACCACAGCAAAGGATTGCGGCGGCGCTTGCGGCGCTTTTGGGGGGCCGCCTTTTTCGGCTTTGCCGCTGGGGCAGCCGGGGCCGCGCCGTTGGTATCGCGCTGAATTTTAACCGGCGGCGCGGGGATCGGGGTAGGGGATTTAGCCATAATGCACCGCCTTTCGTTAATATTGCTGGTAGATGAACGCCGACTGGCCGAACGCCGCGAAGAACAAGATCGCGGCCGCCGCGGCGTAGTAGAGGGTCCAGCGCAGCGGCCAGACCTGCTCACGGATCCAGCGGGTCACACTGCGTCCGCCGTGCTCCACGGCCAGCACCACAAAGGTGCCAAACAGCAGCACCACCGGCAAACGACCATCGATGCCGCAATCCAGCAGCATCTGCTGCACCTGGTGCCAGCTGCCGGCCAGGCCGTTCCAGCCTTGCAGCATGCTGCTGTAGATGGCGAACGGGTCAGCGTTGTACAGCGCCGCCGCGAAGAACACAAGGGTCACGCAGAACAGAAAATCGGTGATGGTCACCTGGCAGACGGCCTTCAGCCAAGCCTGGCGGTACAGCAGATTGAATTTTTCAAGCTTCTTGCGGGCCTTGGCGGTCATGGCGCCAAAGGCAGCGCACAGGCCGCAGGCAAGGCCCCAGGCCAGGTACCGCCAATCGGCCCCGTGCCACAGGCCGCTGCACAAAAACACAATGACGATGTTTAAGTAGTGCCGCCAGGGCGCGCAGCGGCTGCCGCCCAGCGAGAAGTAGACGTAATCTCGGAACCAGCCGGTCATCGAGATATGCCAGCGGCGCCAGAAATCGTTGAAGCTGCGGGCCTCAAAGGGGGAGTTGAAGTTCTCGATCAGGTCATAGCCCAGGATGCGCGCCGCGCCCAGCACGATGTCGCAGCAGCCCGAAAAGTCCATATACAGCTGCATAGCAAACAGCACGGTGGCGGCAAACAGGTTAGGGCCGCTCATCTCCGACATATTACCGTAGACGAAGGAAACGTACTGGCTCAGGTTATCGGCGATGACCATCTTTTTGGTGTAGCCCCACAACATGCGGAACGCGCCGCCCGCGCAGCGGTTGTAGCTGAAGCGGCGGCTTTTTTGAATTTGCGGGCGCATCTGGGGGTAGCGCTCAATGGGGCCGGTGATGAGCGTGGGGAAGAAGCTGACGAACAGCGCATAGTGCAGCGGGTTTGTTTCGACCTTGCAGCGTCGTTTATACACATCGATGGTGTAGCTCATCGCCGCAAAGGTGAAGTAGCTTAACCCCAAGGGTGCCAGCAGATTGTCCCGGTGGCTGAGGATGCTGCCGCCGAGGGTATCGGCCAGCATGTTCCAGTATTTGTAGTAAACCAGGATGCCAACGCCGCCCAGCACCGTCACCAGCAGCGCCAACACCCGCACAGGTTTGACCTTGACTTTGCCGATGATGAGGCCGCACAGCCAGCTGACCGCCGTGGCCCCCAGCAGCACACCCACCAGCGGGCGGTTGACGGGGTCATAGCAGAAAAATCCATAACTGGCCGCCAGCAGAAAGTAGGGGCGCAACACCCGCGGCAACAGATAATGCACCAGCGCCACTGCCACAAAAAAAGCGATAAACAACAGCGATGTGACCGCCATTGACTGATCCTCGCACAGGAACGCGAGGATCTGCTCCCAAGTGATCGTCATAGTGGATACTCTCTCTTCCGCTTTTGTAACGTCTTTTTATAACGTATTATCGGTTCTTTTCTTCCAGGTCGCGCACACGCTTTTCCAAAATGGCGTTAGCCTGGGTCAGCCGCTTGCACTTTTCGGCCAACTGGGTGATAGCGATGCTCAACGAAAGCAGCACCACCAGCACAAAGCAGAACATCAGCAAAAATACCAGGTTGACCGGCATTTCAATGGACAAAACGTCCCGCAATACGTAAATTACGTAGGGGAACGCCGCCGCAATGACCAGCGCCACCGCCAGCAAAAGCCACAGCAGGCTGTACTTTACACTCATCAGCCCGCGCTTGAGCAGGGTAAAAATGATGCACAGCAGCATCAGCGCACCCAGCACCATAAACAGCTGCAATTGTGGGGTCATGCCTTGCCTCCTTTTACCTTATGGATGGAGAAGCGGTCGATGATGAGCGCCAGCGACACTTTGATCATGTAGTAGGCGCTTTTAAAGCTGTGGATGCTGGACACACCGCCCTGGCGTTCTTTCATGATAACGGGGGCCTCGCCCACCGAGAAACCCGCCAGGCTGGCGGCGAGGATAGCCTCCGGCTCCGGGTAATCAATGGCGTAGTGACGTGCAAAATAGGCGGTCATCCGGGCGTTGCAGGCACGGAAACCGCTGGTAACATCCAGCACGCGCTTGCCGCACAGCAGGTGGATCAGCCAGCTTAAAAAACGGATGCCCACCCGGCGCATGAAGCTGGTCTGGAAACCCTCCTTTTTAATAAAGCGGCTGCCGATGCACATATCGTAGGTGCCGTCCAGCACGGGCTGCACCACTTCCATCAGGTAGGCGGGGTCGTGCTGGCCGTCACCGTCCATCTGCACGGTCACGTCGTAGCCGTTGTGCACAGCGTACTGGTAGCCGCACTGCACGCCGCCGCCAATGCCCAGATTGACCGGCAGGTCCAAAAAAGGGTAATGGTGGGCGCGCAGGATGTCGGCACTATGGTCGGTAGAGCAATCGTTGATGACAAGGAAATCCACCTGCGGGCAGGTGGACTGCAGATGTTCCACCGTTGCCACGATGTTTTCTTCCTCGTTATAACAGGGGATCAACACCAAAATTTTTTTATCCAAAAGGGGGTACCTCGTGTTTTCTTATTCTCCCCGCAGGGTAAAGCTTTCCAGGCGGCGCAGCAGTTCAGTGCGGCGGTAGTGGGCTTCGTAGTAGGCTTTGGCTTTGGCGCCCAGGGCGGCGCGGCCCTCGGGAGCCATGCGGTACAGCGCCAGCAGGTTGGCCGCCAGCGCGGCCTGGTCGCAGGCAGGGCTGACAAGGCCGCCGCCGCTTTCCTTGACCGCCTCGTACCCGGCGCCGTTCATACTGGCCACCACCGGCTTACCCGCGGCCATATAGCTGGCCAGCTTGCCGGGCACTGTCAGGCCTAAGTCTGGGGAATCAGACAGGGAGATCAGCAGGGCATCGGCCAGGGTTGTAAAACTCGGCACCTTTTCTGCGGGTACACTGCCATAAAAGGTCACCGCATCCCCGGCGTGGAGTTCTTCAGTCAGGGCTTGCAAGCTCTCACGGCTCATGCCGTCGCCCACCAGCAGCAGATGCAGGTTTTCGGCCCCGGCAGCGCGGGCATCCAGCACGGCGCGCAGCACCATATCCAGGCTTTGTGCCGGGGTAAACGTGCCGGTGAACACCAGGTTGAACCGCCCGGAAAAGCGGGCTTCCAGCTCTGGGTCATGGCAGGGGACAGCGTAAAAATCCTCGCAGTACTGCGGGATCACAGCAATTTTTTGCGGCGGCATACCGGTGCGCTGGCACAGCCGCTGCTGCAGCGGCTCACTCATGGCAATCAGTCGGTCGGCCTTCTTATATAAAGCGTCGCTTACACCCTGGGCAATCGCGCGCAGGGCTTTGTTCTTCACATTCAGCACGCTGTACAGGTTTTCGGGCCAGATATCCAGCACATAGTTGGTAAAGGGAATGTGGTGCTTTTTGGCATAGCGGATGGCGGGCCAGCACATCAGTACCGGGCTGGTGTTAAAGCAGAACACCGCATCGTACCCGCCGGGCAGACGCTTTAACGCCCCCGCCGCGTAGAGCGGCCAGCTGACGTAGTTCAAAAAGATCGTCTTGCCGGTGTTTCCCTTGCGGGGAATCTCCCGTGCACGGAAAATGTGCGCCCCTTTGTAGGTTTCCCCAAAGGGGCCGTCCGCGCTGTAGCCGGGGAACCACTCGCCCTTGGGGTAGTTGGGCAGGCCGCAGAGCACGTCCACGTCCAGTCCATCCTGCACAAAGCCCTCGACAATATCATTGATTCGGAAATTTTCCGGCCAAAAATGCTGGGTCACGACCAAAATTCGCATAGGTTTGTTGTTCCAATCTTAATTCTTCCGCCACACCATCTTGTTGACCACGCCGGTGTAGCTCTGGATGATCTTGACCACCTTGGTGGAGACGTCCTCGGTGTAGTAAGGCACAGGGATGCCGTAATCGCCGTTGGCGTTCATGGCCACGGCGGTCTCAACGGCCTGCTCCACGCCGCCGGCGCGGATGCCGGCCAGCACAAAGCAGCCCTTGTCCAGCGCTTCGGGGCGCTCGGTGGAGGTGCGGATGCAGACCGCCGGGAAGGGATGCCCCACGCTGGTAAAGAAGCTGGATTCCTCCGGCAGCGTGCCGGAATCCGAGATGACCGCAAAGGCGTTCATCTGCAGGTGGTTGTAATCGTGGAAGCCGAGAGGCTCGTGCAGCTTGACGCGCTCGTCCAGCTTGAAGCCCATAGCATCCAGCCGCTTTTTGCTGCGGGGGTGGCAGCTGTACAAAATCGGCATGTCGTAGGTCTCGGCCAGATGGTTGATGGAGGTGAACAGGTCGATGAAATTCTTCTCTGTATCGATGTTTTCCTCGCGGTGGGCGGAGAGCAGCATGTACTTCTGCGGCTCCAGGCCCAGGCGCTCCAGCACATCGCTGGCCTCGATCTTGGCGAGGTTAGCGTGCAGCACTTCGGCCATCGGGGAACCGGTGACGAAGGTACGCTCCTTGGCGGTGCCCTCGGCGTTCAGGTAACGGCGGGCATGCTCGGAATAGCACATATTCACGTCAGAAATATGGTCCACAATGCGGCGGTTGGTCTCCTCGGGCAGGCACTCGTCAAAGCAGCGGTTTCCGGCCTCCATATGGAAGATGGGAATATGCAGGCGCTTGGCCGCAATGGCAGACAGGCAGCTGTTGGTGTCGCCCAGGATCAGCAGGGCGTCAGGCTTTTGCTCCACCATCAGAGCGTAGGATTTTGCAATAATGTTGCCGATGGTCTCGCCCAGGTCCTTTCCGACGGCGTCCAGGTAGAAGTTGGGCGCACGCAGGCCCAGGTCCTCAAAAAAGACCTGATTCAGGTTATAATCGTAGTTCTGGCCGGTGTGGACCAGGATCTGGTCAAAGTAGACATCGCACTTTTTGATAACGGCCGACAGCCGGATAATTTCCGGTCGGGTACCGATGATGGTCATGAGTTTGAGTTTGTTCATATTGCACCTCTCTTTTGAAGCCCCCTCTGGGAGGGTGACTCCCCACGGTGCGGGGAGATGTCGCGCCAGCGACAGAGGGGTCCGGCTACGAAGTCGTCCCGCGTAAGCGGGTGGGGGAGAGAACCTAATAAATGTCCGAAGTTTCGGGCCTCGGCACGGCTCTCTCCCTCTGCCCTTTCGGGGCACCTCCCTCGCAGAGGGAGGCATAAAAGCCGCATCACACTTTCAGCCCAAACGTATCCGGGTGGGCCGGGTCAAATGGCTCGTTGGCCCACATCAGGGTGATCAGGTCCTCGGTGTCGCTCAGGTTGATGATATTATGGGTATATCCCGGCAGCATCTGCACGGCCGTGGGGGCGTCGCCGCTCACGGTAAATTCCAGCACCTCATCGCTGTCCACACGGCGCTCCTGGATCAGGGCACGGCCCGCCACCACAATGAAAAACTCCCACTTGGTGTTGTGCCAGTGCTGGCCCTTGGTGATGCCGGGTTTCGAGACATTCACGCTGAACTGACCGCAGTTCTCGGTCTTGAGCAGCTCGGTAAAACTGCCGCGGGCATCCACATTCATTTTTAACGGGAAGGCAACCTTTTCTTTCGGCAGATAGGAAAGGTAGGTGGAGTACAGCTTTTTGGCAAAACTGCCCGCCGGGATGGCAGGCACTACCAACGTACGCGACTGGTCGTGGAATTTTTTCAGCAGGTCCACAATTTCTCCCAGCGTCACTTTATGGGTCACGGGCGCGGCACAGTAGCGGCCCTGGGCGCCAAAAACCGGCGTCAGGCCGTCATAATCACAGCGGTGGGGGCGCATTTCCAGCGCGTCCAGCATTTCCTCCACCAGATCATCGATGTACAGCAGTTCCAGCTCGGTGGCGCGGTCATTCACCGTGATGGGCAGATCGTGGGCAGTGTTGTAACAAAATGTCGCTACAGCGCTGTTATAATTCGGGCGGCACCATTTGCCGAACAGGTTCGGGAAGCGGTAGACCAGCACCGGCGCGCCGGTCTCCTGGGCGTAAGTAAAGAACAATTCCTCGCCCGCCAGTTTGCTTTTGCCGTAATCGCTCTGGCCGTAGCGGCCGATGAGCGTTGCCTGGATGCTGCTGGACAGCATGACCGGGCAGGTGTTGCCGTGGCGTTTCAGCATGTCCAGCAGGGTAGAGGCAAAGCCAAAGTTGCCCTGCATGAACTCAGCCTCATTTTTGGGCCGGTTGACGCCCGCCAGGTTAAAGACAAAGTTCGCCTTGGCGCAGTATTCCTCCAGCAGGACCGGGTCGGTATCTATGTCGTATTCGTAGATCTCGTCCACGGTCAGGGCGGGGCGGGTACGGTTTTTGCCGTCCCGCAGGTTTTTCAGGTTCTCGCACAGGTTGCGCCCTACAAAGCCTTTGGCGCCGGTGACAAGAATTTTCATGCCTTGCTTTCCTCTTTCAGCATCTCCTGGATGTACTCGGTGGTCTCGATCTTGGCGATGGT
>OOIF01002890.1_pt1 | contig 10964 bp, 9 predicted proteins | sample 1691961 | NCBI WGS metagenome assembly OOIF01 (sample SAMN06348146, study PRJEB24527) | human gut metagenome | biome: human gut; feature: ankylosing spondylitis patient; material: feces | host: Homo sapiens | place: China | collected 2015-10 | reverse complement strand
AAAAGTGCAGCGGTGCAGACAAGAAAAGTTCGACGTTTCAAAAATGGTCACCTCGCTGTGTTTTTCGGAAAGCTGTAGTCTCCACCATAGGCGAAGAGAGCAATGCAATTGGACTCATAACGAATGGTATCACAGATAAACAAAGAAAATCAATGACTTCTGTCGTATTTGACCATATATAATGTTGCAGTATCCATATCCCATACGGCTAACGTCCATGTGGGGAAAGACGATGCGGCAGCTTTCCGAACGATTTTCTTCATGTCGGACACAACAGGAGTATACCCAAGTTGGAATGAAAATTTTCCGTTTTTCCGGAACGGAAGGTCCAAATCGCTTTCTGAATACAGTGTCATAATGCGCTGCTTGCCGCCCATATCGTATTAACGCCAAATGATACCCATTCACACACGATTTTCTGGGGGTGTGTTTCGATACCGTTCAGGAGAGCGCTTGCATGGCATGCAAGCGGTCAGCGGTTCGATCCCGCTATTCTCCACCAAAAAAGTACTGTACTTCGTTGGAAATACAGTGCTTTTCTTTTTGCATCTGCGGATGCTGACAATGCAGTCCGTCTGGCCTTATCGACGCTCAAAGCCGAGATAGCGGGTGCCCTGGAACATCAGCTTTCCAATGTCGCCCTCCACAAGCATTCCGTAGTCCGAACCATCTACTTCGAGTTCCATGCGGTCGCCGCTTTCCACCTGAAAGGTCGCATAATAGGTCGTGAACGTATGCATCATCGTATTGTCCGTATGGTGGCGAGAAACTTCCGTGCGCTTTGCCACCACCGTTGCCGGAACGGTCAGCCGCGGCGAATGGTTGTTTTTATTCCATGTGCTGATATTTCCGATGATGGTGTATAGGATCATACCCAAAACCACAAGGAACAGGATGGGAAACAGAATGCTGAACAGCATATCAAATCCAGCGTAAAACATCTTACTCCTCCAGGATCTCATTCAAAAGCTCTTTGACGTCCTCCAGAAAGGATTCCTCGCCGAGCGTGTTCATCTTAAAAAACACGGCCTGACTGCCGCCTGCGGTGATGGCGGACAGCCGGATGGGGCTGTCACCGTTCTGGAACATGGTCAGCGTCAGACTCAGGCGATTGCCGCCCATCATGCTGTATCGCTCAAACACGCGGACACTGCACCGTGCTTCGCCCTCCTTGAAATCGCTGCCCGCTTCCAGGTCGGCAGACCAGCTGCTGTCCGGGATCTCCTGTTCCAATTTGCGGAGAAGCGTGTTGAATTTCTGATTGCGGATGGTCTTTTCAAAAATCGCCATAGAGGGCCCTCCATTCTGCCAACGAAATTCGGTCTGTTTGCCTTAAATACGGACAGGCGGCAATAAAAATTGCAGAAAAACACCCGGAAAGTAAAATTTTCCGGAGCCGCGCACGAAAAAAGGACTGCTGCACAATTTTCAGTGCAGCAGTCCTTTTGCGTATCGGGAAAAACAGGTGCTCAGCCCTCGGAGGCAAAGAACTCCTTGGTCAGCTTGACCACGGTGCCGGAGAGCAGCAGCAATGCGATGAGGTTGGGGATGCTCATCAGGCCGTTGAAGGTGTCGGCGATGCTCCACAGCAGGCCCAGGTCCACGGTCGCGCCCAGAATGGACACGAAGGAGTACACCACAAAGAAGGGCTTTGCCACCTTGTCGCTGTGGCAGAGGAACACCAGGAAGCGGGAGCCGTACAGGCCCCAGCCGATGATGGTGGAAAAGGCAAAGCAGCAAAGCGCCACGGCGGTAAAGATGGAAGCCCAGCCGCCGTAGGTGGTGGTAAAGCCGGAGATGGTCAGCTCTGCACCGGCTGCGGTGCCGTAGTTCACGGGGGTGCCGCTGCACAGGATGACCATGGCGGTCAGGGTGCAGATGATGATGGTGTCGGCAAACACCTCAAAGATGCCGAACATGCCCTGCTTCACCGGCTTTTTGGTGTCGGCGCAGGCATGGGCGATGGAGCCGGTGCCAAGGCCGGCCTCATTGGAAAAGATGCCGCGGGAGACGCCCTTCTGCATGCTGATGAACAGGCTGCCGATGGTGCCGCCGGTGAAGGCAGCGGGGTTGAAGGCACCGGCCACGATGGACTCCAGCACATAGGGCAGGCGGGGCAGGTTGAGCCCTACTACGCCCACAGCCAGCACGATGTAGAACAGCGCCATGAAGGGCACCAGCTTTTCGCTCACGCTGCCGATGCGCTTGATGCCGCCCAGCAGCACCATGGCCACCAGCATGGCCACGATGATGCCCGCGATGAGGTTCAGCGTGCTCAGGAAACCGCTGCCCACCACACCGTATTCCAGCAGGGCGGTGTCCACGGCGGCCACGATGGTGTTGACCTGGGTGGCATTGCCGGTGCCGAACACGGTCAGCACGCCGAACAGCGAGTACAGAAATGCCAGGAACTGCCAGCGCTTGCCCAGACCGTTCTTGATGTAATACATGGGGCCGCCCACCCACTCGCCGGTCTCACTGCGCTCACGGAAATGCACGGCCAGGGTCACCTCGGCAAACTTGGTGCACATGCCCAGCAGCGCGGAGCACCACATCCAGAACACGGCACCCGGGCCGCCGATGGCAATGGCGCCTGCCACACCGGCGATGTTGCCGGTGCCCACGGTGCCGGCCAGTGCGGTGCACACCGCCTGGAAGGGGGTCATGGCACCGTCCGAAGCGTCCTTTTTGCGGAACATGCGTCCGATGGTGGTTTTGATGGTGTACGGGAATTTGCGGATCTGCAAAAAGCCGGTGCGCACGCTCAGAAGCAAACCCACACCAATGATGCACACCATGGCGGGCACGCCCCAGATAAAGTTGTTGACCGCCGTATTGACGGCCGTGATCGTCTCGATCATAATTCGTCCCACATCCTCTGTAAAGTCTTGCGTTCTGACACATTTTGTCAGCGCAATATAAAAACTATTCTACCGTATTTCTGCGCAGCTGTCAAATGAAATCCCTGCATTTATGCGCCCCGCAGGGCGACGGGAATGCAACAAAAAAGCAGGCCGCCGGGGTCGGGCAGCCTGCTGCAAAAGGGGCCGGAAAGGTTCAGTGCCGGGCCGCCGCGCGGTGGTACACCGGGTAGGCCACCAGTGCGGTGAGCACCTCGGTGATCCAGAAGGCGTGCCACACACCGTCCGGGCCAAGGCGGCCGCACAGCACTGCGGCCAGCGGCAGGATGAACACCACATAGCGGCACAGCGAGATCACCAGCGACGGCACGCCCTTGCCAAGACCCTCCAGTGCGCCGGACGAGGTGGTGGACACTGCCGACACCACAAAGCCGATGCAGATGATGCGCAGGGCCTTGGCACCGGCGGCGATGGTATCGGGGTTGGAGGTGAACAGCCCGATGAGCTGCCCGGAGGCCAGCAGGCAGATGACCGTGCCCAGCGCCATGATGGCGATGCTCATGAACAGGGTGAGCTCGTACAGCTTCTTCACGCGGGCGTGCTCCCTGGCACCGTAGTTGTAGCCGATGAGCGGGCGCATGCCCTGCACGATGCCGTTGGCGGGCAGGTACAAAAAGGTCTGCAGCTTGTAGTAAATGCCCAGAATGACCACATAGCTCTGGGAGAACCCGGCAAGCAGGCTGTTGAGGAAGGTGACCAGCAGGGAGGGCAGAGCCAGGTTCAGGATGGCCGGCACGCCGATGGCGTACAGCTTGCCGTCCAGTGCAACGTCCGGGTGCAGGCCGCTGCGGCTCAGCCGCACCGGCAGTTCGGTGCGCAGGTAGACGAACAGGTACACGCACAGGCTCAGCAGCTGGCCGATGCCGGTGGCCAGCGCTGCACCGGCAATGCCCATGGCGGGCACCGGGCCCAGGCCGAAGATCAGGACGGGGTCCAGCAGGATGTTGCACGCGCAGCCGAACACCAGCGCCACCATGGTCACCTTCATGCGGCCCACAGCCTGGAACATTTTTTCAAAGGCCAGCGCGGCCATATTGATGGTGGCAAACAGGAACACGATGGTGGAGTAGGTGATGCCGGAGGCCACAAGGCTCTCGTCGGTGGTGAACCGGCGCAAAAAGCCCGGCATGATGGCAATGCTCACCACCGTGATGACCACGCCGTGCAGCAGGCTGAGCACCATGCCGTGGGTGGCGGCGATCTCGGCCTTTTTGCGGTCGCCCGCACCCAGGTACAGGGCGATCATGGCGTTGATGCCGATACCAAAGCCGATGGCGATGGCGTTGGCAAAGTTCTGGATGGGGTATACCAGCGAGAGGGCGGTCATGGCGTCCTCGCTGATCTGCGCCACAAACAGGCTGTCCACGATGTTGTACAGGGAGTTGACCAGCATGGAGATCACGTTGGGCAGCGCCATGGACAACAGCAGCGGCAGCACGGGGCGTTCTTTCATAAAGGTATCGTTCATTGATTTCTCGCTCCTGACAGATCGAAAATGGAAAAAGACCGCAAAAAAGCCACACAATGGCTTTTTTGAAGTCATTGTGTGGCGAAAAGTAGCATAGTGCTGTAAAAATCCACACGGTTTTTATTGACTGAAGGATACCACATCCCCGGAGCATTGTCAAGGAGACTTGGCGCAAAAGTATGACTTTTATAGGCTTGACCATTTTTTGTGCAGGGGTTACAATAAAATTGTAGCTTTTATAAAAAGGAGAAACCCGCATGAAATGGATGATCGCGTCCGACCTGCACGGGTCGTATTTCTATGCCAGCCAGATGCAGCAGGCGTTTGAACGGGAACAGGCCGACCGGCTGCTGCTGTTGGGGGACCTGCTCTACCACGGCCCCCGCAACGACCTGCCGGAGGGCTATGCGCCCAAGCAGGTCATGCCTTTGCTCAACAGCATGAAGGACCGCCTGCTCTGCGTGCGCGGCAACTGTGACGCCGAGGTGGACCAGATGGTGCTGGAATTCCCGGTGCTGGCAGACTATGCTGTGCTGCCGGTGGGCAGACGGCTGGTGTACGCTACCCACGGCCATGTCTACAACACCAAGACCCCGCCGCCGCTGGCCCCCGGCGACATCCTGCTGCACGGGCACACCCACATCCCGGCGTGGGAGCCCTTCGGGCAGGGCAGCTTCTACCTGAACCCCGGCTCGGTGAGCCTGCCGAAGGAGGGCAGCGCCCACAGCTACATGACGTTGGAAAACGGCTGCTTCCGGTGGAAAACCATGGACGGCCGGACCTACCACGAACTGACCCTGAGCGAAACCTGAACAACACAGCGCCCGCCTGCTTCCGGAGTGGTTCCGGTGCAGGCGGGCGCTGTGCTTATCCAAAAAAGAAGAAAGAAGAAGAGAGCAGAGTGGGGTTACTCGGCAGCGTAGGCGGAAGCGTTGCTGCCGGCGATGCGGCCGAACACCACGAAGTCGCACACGGCATTGCCGCCGATGCGGTTGCCGCCGTGCACACCGCCGGTGGTCTCACCGGCTGCATACAGGCCGGGGATGATGCTGCCGTTGGTGTCCAGCACCTGTGCGTCGGTGTTGATCTTCAGGCCGCCCATGGTGTGGTGGATGCCCGGTGCGATCTTGATGGCGTAGTAGGGAGCGGTGGACAGGTCGCCGTCCATGCCGTTGTTGCGGCCGAACTCGGCGTCCTCACCGGCTGCCACAGAGGCGTTCCAGGTGTTCATGGTCTCCACAAAGTTGGCGGCAGCGTCGCCGGTCAGGCCCATCTCCTTGGCCAGACCCTCATAGCTGTCGGAAGAGACGGTCAGGCCGTTGCTGATGTACTTCTGGCAGGACTTCAGGTCGTCCACGATGCGCTGGTCAAAGATGATGTAGGCGTAAGCACCCGGCTGCTCCAGCTCGGCGTTGGAAACCGCGTCACGGGTGGACATGTCGTTGCAGAAGCGCTTGCCCTCGGCGTTGACCAGGATGCCGCCCATGCTGCGCACGCTCTCGGACACCAGCATGCCGGTCTCCTGATACACGGTGGGGTGCAGCTGGATCTGGTCCATGTCCACGGTGTCGGCACCAATGGCCTCAGCCATCAGGATGCCGTCGCCGGTGGCACCGGCGTGGTTGGTGGTCACGGCGTTGGCCAGGGCCGGGTTGAAGCTGGCCATCAGCTCAAAGTTGGCACCAAAGCCGCCGGCGGCAATGATCACGCTCTTGGCGTTGATGGTGTAGTCGTGCTCGGTGCTCTCGGCCTTGATGCCGCAGGCAGCGCCGTCGTTGGTCAGGATCTCGGTGGCCTTGGTGTTCAGCAGGATCTGCACACCCAGCTTTTCGGCCTGAGCGTTCAGCTTTTCCACCAGATAGCTGCCCACGGCGCTGCCGTCCTCGGGCTCATGCAGATACTTGTGGGTGGTGCCGCCGGTGGCTGCCACCTTGGGCAGCGGGGCACCGATGGAGGTCAGCCAGTCGATGGCGTCGGAGCTCTGCTCGGCCATCACGGTCACCAGGCTGCGGTCATTGATGCCGTGGCCGCCGTTGATGGTGTCCTCAATGAACTCCTGCACCCCGCTGTCGGTGATGCCCAGGTCGGCCTGATACTGGGTGTCGGCTGCGTTCATGCCGCCGGTGGCCTTCAGGCTGTTGCCGCCCACGATGGGCATCTTTTCCACCACGATGACCTTGGCACTGTTCTCGGCGGCCTGTGCGGCGGCGGTCAGACCGGCACCGCCGGCACCCACCACCACGACGTCACAGTCCAGCGTCTCGGCGGTCTTTTCCACGGTGGTGTCCGCAGCCTTGGCCACGGCAAAGGCGGAAGCGTCCAGTCCGGCGTTCTCCAGAGCGGCCTTCACAGCCTCCTTGAGGGCGTCGCTGGTCACGGTGGCACCGGCAATGCCGTCCACGTTGTAGCTGTTGGCAGCCACCATGGCATCCGGCAGCTGTTCGCAGGCCACAGAGCCGATGCCCTGGGTCTCGTTCTGCTCGGTGACAACGATGGAATAAATGGTGTCGGCGTCGGCGGTCACTTCCACGACGACGTCGCCTTCAATGCCTTTGGCCGAACCGGTGCCGGTGACTTTCCCGGCGGCGGAACTGGCGGTCTGGCTGCTGGAAGCGCCGCAGGACGCCAGCGACAGCAGCATGGCACCGGCCAGCACAGCGGTGCTGATACGGTGCAGGATCCCGTTTTTCTTCATGGTTTTCCTCCTCAGAGATCTTCGTGTTGGGTGGGGCGGTCGATTTGTGATGGATTTCACGAGCGAGATTATAACACAACTTTCACAATTCCTGAAATTCATTTTTCTCATAAAAAGAATAGCCTGCATGCATGGTTTGTGGTACACTGGAACCGGCAAATACACGCAGCAGGGAGGAATCTGCATGGACTTCAAAGATCTGGAATATTTTGCGGCCATTGCCCGGTGCGGCAACATCACCCGCGCGGCCCAGCAGCTCTACGTCAGCCAGCCCACCCTTTCCAAGTTTCTGCAAAAACTGGAAGGGGACACCGGCCTTGTGCTGTTCCAGCGGGCGGGGCGGCGTCTGGAGCTGACCTATGCGGGCCAGCGGTATCTGGCCCACGCCGAGCGGCTGCTCAGCCAGAAGCGGGAGATGGACGCGGAGCTGACCGACCTGCTCCGGGCAGACACCGGTGTGCTGCATGTGGGCATGCCGCCGTTCCGGTGCAGTTTTTCGCTGCCGGAGGTGCTTCCGGCGTTCCGCGCGCAGTTCCCGCAGGTGCAGTTCCGCATTGAGGAAGCACCCAGCGCCGAGCTGGACCACAAACTGCTGGAAGGCGAGATCGACCTGGCCTTTTATATGAGCTTTGCCCGGCATCCCGGTCTGAGCTACCGGGTGCTGCGCCGGGACCGGATGTACGCCGTGTTCGGCAAGGGACACCCGCTGGAGCAGGCTGCCGCCCGGGAGGGCAGCTTTGCCTGGGAGTGGCTGGAGGGGCAGACCCTGCTGCTGCAGAACCAGACCCAGCGGCAGGGCCAGTATATTTTGCAGGAGCTGCGGAGCCGCCGCCTGCATCCGGCCGAAATTCTGGAAAGCAGCAACATCCGGGCAGCCGCGGCGCTGGCCGCCAACGGGTACGGCATCGGCTTCTTGAGCGGCGAGCTGCTGGAACACCTGAACAACGCGGTGCCGTTCAACGCGTTTCCGCTCCGGGACTGCACCCTCCCGCTGGAGTCGGTGGCAGCCTGGCGGGCCGGGAACTATCTGCCCCGGTACGCGTTGGCGTTCATCGAGCGGATGGAACAGCTGGAAAACCAGAAATACAACAATAATGCAACAAAATCGCACTGAAACCGGCGTAAAACAAACAAAAATAAACCGGCCCTTCTCCTTTGGCAGCACAGCGCTGCCGGGGAGAGGGGCCGGTGTTTTTGTAGGTGGAAAAAGGCTCACAGCTCCACTTTTTCCTGCGCGCGGTACTGCAGGGCTTCCAGCAGGGAGTCCTCGTCCAGCAGGCTCTTGCCGGCCAGGTCGGCCACCGTGCGGGCCACCCGCAAAATGCGGTCGTGGGCGCGGGCCGAAAGCCCCAGTGCATCGTAGGAGGCGCGGAGCAGCCGTTCCGCACCGGGGGTCATGCGGCAGATGCGCCGCACCTGCCCGGCGTTGAGCTGGGCGTTGCAGTGCACCCCCTCGTAGCCGGGGGCCGCATAGCGTTTTGCCTGGATGGCCCGCGCCGCCAGCACCTGTTTGCGCAGGTCGGCACTGCTCTCGGCGGGGGCGGCGGTGTGCAGCTCGTCAAAGGCGATGGGGTCCATCTCCACGCACAGGTCGATGCGGTCCAGCAGCGGGCCGGACACACGGCTGCGGTACTGCCGCACAGCACTGGGCGAACAGGTGCACTGCCGGGTGGGGTGGCCGTAGTAGCCGCACTTACAGGGGTTCATGGCGGCTACCAGCTGGAAGCGGCTGGGATAGGTGGCACTGCCTGCCGCGCGGCTCACGGTGATCTGGCCGTCCTCCAGCGGCTGGCGCAGCACTTCCAGACTCTCGCGGGAGAACTCCGGCAATTCGTCTAAAAACAGCACACCGCAGTTGGCAAGGCTGCACTCGCCGGGCCGGAACTGTGCGCCGCCGCCAGCCAGAGCTACGGCACTGGCCGAGTGGTGCGGACTGCGGAAAGGCCGTGCAGAGATCAGGCCCCGGCCCTGCGGCAGCTGCCCTGCAATGGAATAAATTTTAGTGGTCTCCACGGCTTCCTCACGGGTGAGCGGCGGCAGGATGCCGGGCAGACGCTTTGCCAGCATGGATTTGCCGGTGCCGGGTGCGCCAATGAGCAAAACATTGTGTCCGCCTGCGGCAGCAATGACCATAGCCCGCCGCGCCAGCGACTGTCCCATCACGTCCGCAAAATCCGGCACCTGTGCCCAGGCGTCTGCAGGGTCAAAGGGAACAACAGCCGCCGGGGCAAGCGGGGAGATGCCGCGCAGGGCATCTACAACTTCGCGTGCCGTGTGGGCGGGGTAGACGGCCATGCTGTCGGCACAGGCCTCGGCTGCTTCGGCGGCATTCTCGGCAGGTACATACAGGGCGTGGGTGCCATTTTCTGCTGCAGCCAGCGCCATGGGCAGCACGCCGGAAACCGGCCGCAGGGTGCCGTCCAGTGCCAGTTCGCCCAGAAATGCCGCGTCGGCAGGCACATCCTCCAGCTGGCCGCTGGCAGTGAGCACTGCCAGCAGAAGCGGCAGGTCGTACACCGGGCCGGTCTTGCGCACATCCGCCGGGGCAAGATTGATGGTAATGCGCCGGTCCGGGAACTTGAAGCCCAGATTTTTGATGGCGGCGCGCACACGGTCGGCGCTTTCACGCACAGCGGAATCCGGCAGGCCCACGATGGAAAAGGCGGGCAGACCGCCGGAAATGTCGGCCTCCACTGCCACGGCAAAGCCGCTCAGGCCGTTCAGACCAAAGCTTCTGGTAACAGAATACATGTTGTTCTCCCTTATCCCAGCGGATGATATGACGGAAAAGAATTGGCAAAAGTGGAAAATAATGGATGATTATGCCATACTTCGACACAAAAATACTTCTAAATTCATTATAGTAAAGGGCAGGAAAGATGTCAATGCGATAGAGAGGAGAGAGTTTTCCATGATGAGCAAAGAATACTGCCGCTATATCCGTACATATTCAGAACTGGAAGGGCTGCAGCATGCCCACACCCTTGTATATTGCGGTGCCGCCGCTGCGCGGGGCGTTGTAATGGAGCTGCGGCAGGAGCAGGATGGCCGGGTGCGCCGCAGCGCGGTGCTGCTGCAGGACAGTTTTGCCCGGGCAATGCAGCTGCTGCGCTACCTGTGTGAAAACAGCATCGGTTTGGAGCAGTGGCTGGACGTTCTGGACGATGCAGGCCAGAGTTATGAACTGCTGGAAAATGCAGGCGAGGCCGGGATGGTTCCCGACTTTACCGGGAAAAACTTGGAATTTTGTGCCATATGCCGGTTTTGAATTGCAAATCTTGTTGCAGATTACGCAATTGACACATGGACGCGGAGAGTTTATATTATAAGTAGGTTTAACCAAACCTGTTCTTTTTTGCGGAAAAATTTACAAAAGGTAAGGTGTGCAAGATGTATTTGGATGAATATAAGCGCTGGATGGCTGCAGAGCTGGAAGACGCTGATCTGAAGCCGGAGCTGGCCAAGATCGAGGGAAATGATGACGAGATCAAGGACCGCTTTGCTGTGGCTTTGAAGTTTGGCACCGCTGGTCTGCGCGGCGTTCTGGGCGCTGGCACCAACCGTATGAATATCTATGTTGTGCGTCAGGCCACGCAGGGTCTGGCAAACTGGGTCAAGACTCAGGGCGGCAGCCAGACTGTGGCTATCAGCTACGACAGCCGCCTGAAGAGCGATATCTTTGCCAAGACCGCCGCAGGCGTTCTGGCGGCAAACGGTATCAAGGTGCGCATTTACGATGCTCTGATGCCTGTGCCTGCACTGAGCTTTGCTACCCGTTACTACCAGTGCAATGCTGGTATCATGGTCACGGCTTCTCACAACCCGGCCAAGTACAACGGCTACAAGGCCTACGGCCCGGATGGCTGCCAGATGACCGATG
>OOIF01002886.1_pt1 | contig 10988 bp, 12 predicted proteins | sample 1691961 | NCBI WGS metagenome assembly OOIF01 (sample SAMN06348146, study PRJEB24527) | human gut metagenome | biome: human gut; feature: ankylosing spondylitis patient; material: feces | host: Homo sapiens | place: China | collected 2015-10 | reverse complement strand
TTTTAAGATATCCGTTCTGAACGATTCCGGGATCATGGCAAGTTCAAGGTCACCATCATATCCCTGATTGTTGTTGATTACATAATACTCAATACCATCTGCATAAAATGATTCCGGCTCTCCTGTCGGATCCATGCTGATGGATACTGCACCGGGCATTGGTACAGGTGTTCCAAAACTGACCGTGCCTTCCTCTGCAACCGTAATCGGTGCGTAATGCACATTGCAGATATTAAATTTGACTTTGTTCTTTTTATTAGCCATCTTCTATACCTCCATCTGATAAAGCACCTCATACAGATTTTCAGTTTCTATCCATACTTCGCTTTTTTCATAAAAAATACCGTGCAGATCAAGCACGGCTTCTACTGTAAATTCCAGTTCCGGATTTTTCAAATCCGTATAAATTTCTATATTCAGACGGCTGGATTTATAATATACCCTACCGTCTGCCGGGAAATTGCTGCTTCCCGGATAAAGAAATACTGCAAAAGGCGGTTCCGGGGATTCGCCTTCCACAAAATGGTCATAAGCAAACGGAAGATTCATTTCTTCCATCATTACCACAACTTCTTCATGTGTCATGAACGCAGCCCCCTTTCAATCTTCAGCAGAAGCTCCCTGTTTCCTTTTGCCTCTGCCGGGGCAATATGCTCCCTTCCGGCTACCCTGCCGCCGCCCCGCTTTGCATGACCATGCTCCAACAGGTGGGCGATCTGGTATCTGTCCTTGGAATGGACAGTCATCGTGAGGGAATTACTGCTTTCCGCTGTCTTTTTCACGGTCCAGCTCTTTTTGTACAGGCCGGTACGCTTTGGGGCATTTGCCTGAATGTCTTTCTTTACCGTCTTGGATACATCTTTTACCGCATCCTTGACCGTATCCGTTGCAAGGTCTGCATACTCTTTGAGTCCGTCCATGATTGCATCCGCAAGACCGTCAACGGTCGTTCTTCTCTCTGCCATTCCATCACCTCTTTATCAGGGCAGCCCTTATCCTTACTGATTTGTTTTTGTACTGCACGTTATCAACGAATGTAATATTATAAAGTCTTCCACGGAAAACTATGCGGTAATGCTCCGTATCAAGTCCTGACACCTCACTGCAGTACCGGATAATAAAATCCAGTTCTGTTTCTGCATTGACCTGTTTTGCTTCCCAGTATTCCTTACCGGACAGATTGTTTGCATAGGAAAAACACTTATAATGATCTTCCCACACAAGCATGTGGTTTCCCGTCTTATCTGTTTTGGTACTGCTTTTCTGTATCGTGATCCTCTCACGCATGAGTTCAATCATCAGAATCTCTCCTTCCTGATCCCAAAGAGCAGATATTTCAGTGTTTCCGTCATTGTCTTATGATCGGCTTCTTCCCTGTGCTCATACAGATAAGCAATGGCATACAGTTCCGCAGTACGGATAAGTGCCTCATGCCGTTTTAGTCCTGCCCGTGTACGTCTTGTCACATTTAAGATCAGGCTGTCGGATGTCTCCATCAGACGGAGGATGAGATCATCCTCGTCTGACGAATCGACCCTGAGATAACCTTTGGCTTCCTCAAGCGTTACGAACATCCGTCCACCTACTTTCCGGCAGCCTTGATATCAAGTGTCTTAACTGCCTCGGAAAGGATCAGCTTGCCGTCCACACGCTCGGAAGCAAGGAATCCGACCTGACCCGTTGTAGCATAAAGCTCATTCAGTCTCTTGAAACTTCTGCCCTGACGATCAGCAATCCAGTAATAACTGTAATCACCAAATGCCATGACACGGCTTCCTGCTGCAAGCTCCGGCACATAAATGGATGTGCGGTACGGACGGTTGAGGATCCTGTCCGACTCTCCTTCCCTTACGGACGGCTGCCAGATATAATTTCCGTTTCCATCCTTCAGCTTTCTGATTGCCTTTACGGTCGAATCATTAAGAAGCCACACTGCCTTGTTACGGTATGGAGCACGCAGGGAGTAATAAAGATCCATGACATCATCAAATGTAATGGAAGTATTATTGGCGGTAACACCTGTCTCTGCACCACCCGTGGCATTGAAGATTCCGGTAGGTTTTCCCTTGCCGTCACCGATAAAGAATGCTTCCTCTTCCTTTGTACCGATTCTTCTTCCGAACTCCCTTGAAATATACTGCTCAATATTGAACACGCTGTCATTTAAGAGTTCATCGGACACCTTGATCATGGTTGCCAGCTTATAAGCACTGATGGATGTCTGACCGAAACTGTCATCAGATTCAGGGAACTGTCCGCCCTCATCGATCCATGCTGCTTCGCCCTTGGATGTTACGATAGGGATCTTGCGGTCACCGCTTGAAGTCTTGATGACGGTTGCAAGATTACGGAAAAATACTTCCTCTTCCAGTGCTTCCACAAGTTTTTTCTCATACTCATCCGGCACGAGATATCCGCCCTCGGAATCCGTACCAATAGAAAGGGCATTCTGTACTTCGTATGACATCTTGTTTCTCATACTGTTCCAGAATGCCTTTTTATACTCATCCGTTGCCCTTCCGGTCTTTGCATCACCGTCAGTCTTTGCATTTGGCTGATTGGTGATCGGTGTGCTTGTTGCCTTTGCAAGCTCTGCATCGATGGCAGCCTGTCTTTCCAGCCTCTCGATCTCTTTTCCGAGATTTACGACATCTGCTTCCATCTTGTCATAAGTGGCTGCATCCTCTGCGGATACAAACCCTTCCTGTGTTCTCTTGGCATCAAGGAATGCCTTTGCAGCATCCCAGGCCTTTGCTCTCTTTTCTCTTAACTCTAAAATCTTACTCATCTTGAAATCCTCCTTAATGTGTTAAAAGACTCAGTCTTTTTTCCAACTGGTTAACTGGTATCATGGTATCCGTATGGGATACCTTGGAAAGGAACGATTCATTCATCACTTTTGTGGAAAACATCATGGAATCCTGCTGGAACGAGAGCTTCTTTTTCTTCTCCTTTTCCCCGTCATCCTTTTTCTCCTCTTCCTCTCCTTCACTGCCTTCGTCCGGCTTTTTCTCCGGCTCTTTCTTTTTCTCATCCTCATCGGAATCAAAAAGGATCTTATCTGCAAATCCAAGCTCCACAGCTTTCTTGGCATTGAACCAAGTCTCGTCATCCATCATGTGGGAGAGCCTTGCACGGGTAAGCCCGGTCTTGGACTCATAAGCATTTAAGATGGACTCCTTGACTTCATTCAGCATTGCGATTGCCTTCTGCATATCCTTTGCCTCACCCATTGCCATAGTCGCAGGATTGTGGATCATCATCATTGCCACCGGGGATACACATACCGTATTTCCTGCCATCGCAATAACGGATGCTGCCGAAGCTGCAATGCCGTCGATCTTGACGGTCACGCTTCCCTTGTAGTCACGGAGCATGTTGTAGATCTGTGCTGCTGCGAACACATCACCGCCCGGAGAATTGATCCATACCGTGATATTTCCGCTTCCGGCATTCAGCTCATCCTTGAAAAGCTGCGGGGTAACTTCATCCCCGTACCATGTTTCATCCGAAATCATGCCATTTAAAAAGAGCGTCCTTTCCATATCAGGCACGCTCTCATCTTCATTCTTTATCCAGTTCCAAAACTTCCGCTTCATCGTTTACCTCTCTTTCTGCTGTTTTCCTGTGCCGGGAGTTTTTCTTCTTCCTTCTGCTGTCCGTTGTCCGCTCCCGCAAATGCCCCTGCATCCGCAAGTTTGGTCATTGCACCGTTCACAAGATACAGGTTGCCTCCTTCCTCATCAGGGATAGGGTTCATGTTCTCCATTTCACGGATGTCATTGGCAGAAAACCAGCCGTTCTGTCTTCCGACTGCATAGCCGTTCATCCTCGACTGATAATCCCCACGGAGAAGTCCGTCCACATTCAGCTTAATGAAATACTTTCCCTTTTCTCCCGGCAGAAGGAGCGATCTCTGGAGCGACTGCTCCCACCGGATCACCCAAGGGTCCAGTGTGTATTTCACAAACTCCAAGGACTGCTGCTCTATATTCGAAAAGCTCGACTTATCAAGGTCACCGACCATGTGTGGCGGTATCCTGTAAAGTCTTGCTATTTCATTTATCTGGAATTTCCTTGTCTCAAGGAACTGTGCTTCTTCCGGCGGTATTCCTATCTGCTGGTACTTCATGCCTTCCTCAAGCACTGCGATCTTGTGTGCGTTATTCACACCACGATATACGGAGTTCCAAGATTCCCTGACCTTGGACGGATCCTTCAGCACTCCCGGATGTTCCAGAACACCGCCCGGATTCGCACCGTTTGCAAAGAAACTCGCACCGTATTCCTCACAGGCAAGCGTCATGCCGACAGCATTCTTTGCCATCGCAATCGGTGAATAACCGATCAGTCCGTCAAATCCAAGTCCCGGAATGTGAAGTACATCCTCGGCTTTCAGCTTGATGTTGCCGTATTCCTTGAACATGGGATTTTCATCACTGTTTCTGGAATACACATAATAGATATTTCCCCTGTCATCCCTCTGCACTTCCATCTTGTCAGGGAGAAGCGGATACAGACCAAGCACCCTTCCGGCACCATCCCTTATGATCTGTGCATAGGCATTTCCCCATATTAAAAGATGACTCATCAGAGTTTCCCTGAACACAAATGAAGTCATCTCCGGGTTCGGCTCATCATGGAGCAGATAATATAAAGGATGGTCATGCACCAGCTTCTTACCACCGTCATCCTGATACTCATATACATGAAGCGGTAAGGATGCAATTGCTTCCGCAAGAATCCTGACACAGGCATATACTGCCGTTGTCTGCATTGCAGTTCTTTCATTTACGGGCTTTCCGCTTGTTGTCCGTCCGAACAGGAACGAATATCCGGCATCAGCCGCCTTATCCACGGGCTTATCCCTCGCCTGTCCGAAACCAAATAAACTTTTTATTCCCATTGCTTCAACCTCCGATTTCTGATATGATTTTTATGACACACGGAGTGATTCAGAATAATTTATTATTGCTGTTTCCTTGCTACACCTCCGTGTGTCTTTTTTATTCTTAAAAGACCAGAATGCCGCGGTCATCATACACACTTCCGTCACTGCCCTCATTCCTGATTGCACGGTCAAGTGCCATGACGGTTGCAACGGCCCCGTCAATCTTCTCCGTGGATTTTTCCTTATCCATTTTGATATTCCCTGCCGGATCCTGACGGACAAACACATTATCCATCATCCACCGGAGAACCTTATGTCCACCGTGGGCAATTCGCTCCCCAAGTGTCAGCTTCATAAGTTCCTTCGTTGGCGGACTCATATCCTTATACCCCTTCCCGAAAGGAACAACGGTAAATCCCATACCTTCCAAATCCTGTACCATCTGCGTTGCTCCCCAACGGTCGAAAGCAATTTCTTTTATATGGTACTTCGTTCCAAGTTCCTCAATGAATTTCTCTATAAAACCGTAATGAATCACATTTCCTTCTGTGGTTTCCAGACACCCTTCTGCTGCCCACACATCATAAGGAACATGGTCCCTTCTGACACGGAGTCTCATGTTATCTTCCGGTATCCAGCAGTATGGTAAAATGATGTATTTCTCTTCATCATTTCTCGGTGGAAACACAAGTACAAATGCCGTGATATCTGATGTACTTGAAAGGTCTAAACCGCCATAGCAGGTTCTTCCGATAAGTTCCTCCTCATTTACGAGAAATGCACACGCATCCCATTTATCCATCTGCATCCAACGTGTGGACTGTTTTACCCATTGGTTTAATCGAAGCTGCCGGAAGATATTCTCTTCTGCAGCATTTTCCCTTGCACTGATATAGGCATTTCGAACCTTTTCAATATCGATAGTTTCTCCAAGGGAAGGATTGGCTTTATACCATGTAGCTTCGATCCTCCAATCATCCTCATCGGATGCACCATAAATCACGGGATAGAATCTATCTCAAGCAGCATTAGCTGAACAAATAGGTTGTGATGAACGTACAATACTAAATATTGAAAACGACCGTGGTAATCCCAAGTTCGAAGTATTGTGCCAGATCATCGCTTATTTACACATTCCTGCAGACCGTATTTTTCACCCTGACACTGCTACGGACGGGTTGAAAAAGCAAAAACTGTTATTGATGCTACAGGAATGTGATGAGCAAGAGGCAGCCGAGATTCTTCCAGCAATTGAATACCTCTTAGCACTCATACATAAAAGAGGTAATTCAAACGAGTAAAGGAACCAGCTAATCCGTTGTGATTCTGGTTCTTTTCTTTTTGTTGCCATCTCTAAGTCTTACTCTTGTAATGTTTTAATTATTACACAGGTAAGAGTCAAGTCAATATCTTTTTTCTGAAATTGACAACCACATAAATAACGTCTATAATACATTTATTACAGTCGTAAGATTTAAGGAGGGATTTGAAATGAGTGATTTACCACAGATTTCTGAAGCTGAATTTGAAGTTATGAAAATCGTATGGAAACATGCGCCGATCAGTACAAATGAAATAACAGATAAATTATTACAGACCACAAGCTGGAGTCCGAAAACGATACAGACTTTAATCAAACGCCTTGTGACCAAAGGCGCTCTGACTTATGAAAAACAGAGCCGAGTGTTTGTTTACACCCCAGTCGTGAAAGAAAGCGAATACATCGGCCAGGAAAGCAATTCTTTTCTGGAACGATACTATGACGGGGATATCACTGCCATGCTGTCTGCATATATAGAAAATGACAGACTGTCTGAAACAGAAATAGACACTCTCCGCTCCCTTCTTTCAAAGAGGTCAAAAAAAGGAGGCAATTAACGTGGCTGATTTTATGATACGCTTTTTAATATGCAATGTATTTATCAGCGGTATCATCGGAATTCTTTTGATAGCCAAGCGGATATTCAAAAACAACCTTTCCAGCCGGATGCAGTATAATCTGTGGTTCCTGCTTCTTGGGTTGCTGACAGTTCCCTTTATACCGTTCCGTCTCATCGGATTTCCACAAATCTTCTCGTGGCTTGGCAACTTAAGAAGCTCTCCTGCTTCTGGTACCGCAACCGCTATAGGAGAAGCTGTGGGAATTAATCCAGCAGGAAATACAGACTGGATGAATGACTTCGCACTTTCTGTAAATAGCGAGACACCATCCATTGCCGGATACATATTGTTAGGGATATGGATTGTAGGCATTTTTGCAATGATTATATTGGTAATCAAATCCTCGCTCCGTTTACGCAACTTGGAGAAATCTGCACTTCCCCTTCAGAACAAGGAAGTCCGCAGACTGTATCATCACTGCTTAGAAGAGATGGGGATTCACAGAGATATTCCTGTCTACAGTACCGCATTTTTGAAATCTCCGATTATTGTTGGACTTTTGAAACCGTGTATTTATCTTCCGATTCATCTGATCTCTGATTATAACGAATCCGATATGCGGTATATGCTGTTACATGAACTGCAGCATTACAAGCACCATGATGCTATTGGAAGTTTCTTGATGAACCTTGCTGGAGTGGTATATTGGTTCAATCCTCTTGTTTGGTACGCTCTGAAAGAAATGCGTAATGACAGAGAGGTTGCCTGTGACACTTCCGTTTTGAAAATGCTTGAAGAGGATGCTTACGAAGATTATGGCAATACACTAATTAACTTTGCAGAGAAGGTTTCACTTACTCCTTTTCCGTTTGCTGCCGGCCTTGGTGGAAACATGAAACAGATGAAACGAAGAATCATCAATATTGCCTCATATGAGAAGCCGACATTTATGAAAAGGCTAAAGGGCATGACTGCATTCATGCTGACCGCTGTCCTGCTTCTTGGTCTCGCTCCGATTTTATCTACATACGCAGCAGAGGTCAGCCATTATCAATGGAAAACTTCTTCTGAGAATATTTCCTATGTTGACTTTTCTTCCTACTTTGGAGAATACGAAGGCAGCTTTGTTTTGTACGATTTAGAAAATGATGCATGGAGCATACACGACATGGAGCATTCCACCTTACGAGTTGCTCCAAACTCCACCTACAAGATATATGATGCCCTGTTCGGATTGGAAGAAGATATCATTACACCGGAAAATTCGTTCATTGCATGGAATGGCGAAACTTATCCATTTGAAGCATGGAATGCGGATCAGACCTTACAGTCTGCAATGAATTCCTCTGTGAATTGGTATTTTGAATCTGTGGACGAACAGCTTGGAGCCGCTGACATTTCCAACTATATTCAGGAAATTGGATATGGAAACGAAAATATAAGTGGTGATCTCTCCACTTATTGGATGGAATCTTCCTTGAAGATTTCCCCAATAGAGCAGGTCGAACTTCTAACCAGGCTGCAGAATAACAGCCTTGGCTTCGCCCCTGAAAATATCAATGCAGTAAAAGATGCCATCTGCCTTTCCTCTTCCGATGCCGGAACATTCTACGGAAAGACCGGAACCGGACGTGTGGATGGCCAGGATGTGAACGGATGGTTTATCGGTTATATCGAAACTGCAGATAATACATACTTTTTTGCTACCAACATTGGTGCAGACAGCGATGCTACCGGAGGCAACGCAACTGAAATAACCATGTCTATCTTGTCCGACATGAATATCTGGAAATAAAGAAATCGGGTAAAGGTCATAGTCGTATAATCCTTTGCCCGATTTTTTTATTTTCACTTTATGCATAAAAGCGTTTCAATTATCCAGTTCTATACGTCAAGAATTAGATTTATCATTGATGTATTCTATAATTTCTCCAATAAAAAAAGATATAAATGTCCCAATTGAAACAAACAAACTATCTCTATCACCTAATGATTCAATGAAGATTGAAAATGTAAACGTAAAGTTACTATACATATAATCATAAAAAACGTATTTCAGAGAACCTATCAAGAGCATCAACCCGAAAGAAATTAATGCATATATTAGGCACAGCAAAAAGCTAATGTCAATGCTGCGTTTGACAATGATTTTTCCCATAAAAAAACCTAAAATAAAAACCCCAATATCAATATATGTATATATAATTAAAAAACCCAAATAGGCTAAGGCCGCATTATATTTGGGAAATAAATAAAAACAAAGAAAATAAGCCAAAGCCACACATACAAAATATACTAAAAATGGAGAATACGTTCTAACAAACTTTCTCATAAAAACACCTCACTCCACATGTAGATAATCGAATTAAAATCAAAAGCTTATCTTAATTTATTTCATGCTCTTCACTTCCAGTCGCTGACCATGATGTTTTACCACTACTGACCACATCTTTTGTAGACATACTATATGCAAATATATCAAGGATCTCCGCCTCTGAGATATACCATGAACCATCTGTGTTTTTCTTACTTCTGTATAAAACATATAATTCGCATTTTTCATTCTCCGAAAGTCTGTCATATACAAGATATTCTATTATTTCCTCATTCTCATTTAAGATAACTCTAGAATTTCCATTCGCACCGTATGATATCATAAAATCACATCCTTCGTCTGCGAAGTATTGTTGATATATAGTACGATATCCATCATATATTTCATTTGTTTCCATTAATGTCACATAATCACAGATCGCAGGAATAGAAATATCATCCTCTTTCATATTTTCCATTAATTCATCCATTAAATCGTGTTGAATGACAAAACCATTATCCTGTGAACTGAATATTCTAATGGTCTTTCGTGGCATCATTCCCTGCGGTCCTGCTCCTGTAACATAGTTTATGATGACAATCACATCCTTTGCACCATCTCCATCTATATCCTGAAATCCAACCGCTTCAACACTATCAAACATTCCTACACTATCATTCTCTGTACTATTATTTTCATAACACTCCGGAAAATAATATATAATTTGATTGTCTTTTGCCAGCACAAATGAAACATCTTCCCAGAGCGTTTCATAAGTCGGCAGATAAGATACAAATCGCACTTCGCCCCAATCATTCAAATCCACCTCAAAGGATTGTTCGGTTATAACCCGGCTTTCATCTAATCTCTCTCCTGATGGATATTCTACTTCAATATCTGCTACATCTGTCAATTGCTGTATTTCTTTCGTACCATCGAAATATAAAATGACTTGTTCATCAAATTGCTCTTCACCTGATAGAATTATTTCTACATAATCCTCATGCCAGGTAACCTTCCAACAGCTGCTACTGATGCTTGCACCGTCATTGTGCAATTCAAAATCTGTTTGCGATATCTTATCTTCGCCTTCTTTAAGGACTAACCGTCCACTTGCTGAACCAAAAGGCCATTCCGGTTCTCCAACAGCTTGAAGTATCACTTCATATTTTTTATCTGGTGAAACGGATGTATCGCAAGTTATCTTCTTGTAATTTACCGTATACGAAATGCAACACCAAAATACTACAAACAGTGCAATGAGCGAGCCCATAATACATAGCATAAATTTTTTCATTGATATAGCCCCCTTTTTAATGTCCTCGTATATCCAGTTCTTTCAATAGAGAATTTTCGCTTTCCCATGAATATACAATGTAATATCCGGCGTCATTTATTTCTTTCCCAAAATTCAGAGTTTCGTTGTCAATCACATCAATAGACTGTCCTTCCTGAATTTCCACAAGATACTCCCATTCATTGCTTCTGTGATCCGAATAGTAATCATCCAGTTCTTTCAAGGACAACTCGCTCTGAATTAGAATCGCACCAAAATATTGCATCCCGTTTCCGTTACCTGTCAGCTTCCCTGTCCGTGATATTGACTCTATCAGTTCCGTTTTCTCTGGCAGTGGTGTTTCACATAATTCCTTTTCCACTTTATAGGCAATGTTATTATTTATGAATGAAATGGATATTACTCCGCCTATCAATACAACTGCTACCAATATTCCAACTAATTTTAATTTTTTCATGTGTCCTCCTTTCTTTTCTTACACGTGTAAGATTATCATAGAACACCATTATCATCAAATCATTCTTTAATCCGGTATTGGTAATCGGGTATCTGCATAATTCCGTCATTTAGGATTTCATTCCCCAAATACTGAAAACTGCCATCCT
>OOIF01002884.1_pt1 | contig 10998 bp, 8 predicted proteins | sample 1691961 | NCBI WGS metagenome assembly OOIF01 (sample SAMN06348146, study PRJEB24527) | human gut metagenome | biome: human gut; feature: ankylosing spondylitis patient; material: feces | host: Homo sapiens | place: China | collected 2015-10 | reverse complement strand
CCGGCAGCATGATCGTGGACATCGGCGGCGGCACGGCCGAGATCGCCGTCATCTCGCTGGGCGGCATCGTGGCGTCCCGCAGCGTCCGGATGGCAGGCGACATGTTCGACCAGGCCATCATCGCGTTCATCAAGCGCAAGTACAACCTGCTCATCGGTGAGCGCACCGCCGAGCAGATCAAGATCGAGATCGGCTCTGCTTACCCCCTGGACCCCGAAATGACCATGGAGATCAAGGGCCGCAATCTGGTGGACGGCCTGCCCAAGAACATCGTCGTCCACTCCGAGGATGTGCGCGAGGCTCTGCTGGAGTGCCTGGTGAAGATCACCAGCGCCATCAAGGAGACGCTGGAGCGCACCCCGCCGGAACTGAGCGCCGACATCATCGACCACGGCATCACCCTGACGGGCGGCGGCGCACTGCTGCGCGGTCTGGACCAGCTGATCCAGAGCGAGACCGGCATCGACGTGCATGTGGCTGAGGACCCGCTGGACTGTGTGGCCAAGGGCGCAGGTGCCGTGCTGGATCATGTGGACGTCCTGCATGACGTTCTGGATACTGACGGACCCCATATGTAACAGAGAGTGCGGACGGCTCTGGCTGTCCGCGCTTTTTTGCAACCGGAGGAAGTTCCCTTGAAAGATTTTTTCGAAACCTGGAAATTTAAGATCCTCATCGGCATCGCGGTGTTCCTGGTGGGCATCATGGCCTATGCCGGTGCCAACGACCGCCTGACCGCCGCCCCGCAGGAGCTGCTGAGCGTGGCCGTGGCCCCGTTCCAGAAGGCGGCGGCCATGGTGGGCGACCGCGTGGCCTCCCTGTGGGAGAACTACACCAACATCGGGGCCATTCTGGACGAGAACGAGCAGCTCACTGCCGAAAACGCCGAGCTGCGCAAACAGATGGTGGACTACGACCGGCTCAAGGCAGAGAACGAAGCCTACAAGGCGCTGGCCAACATCCAGAACACCCGCCCGGAGATGAGCTGCGTCTCAGCCTTTGTCATCGGCCGCGACCCGCTGGATGCCTTTTACGGCTTCACGCTGGATCAGGGCTCGGTGGACGGCGTGGAGCTGAACGACACCGTCGTCAGCGACGAGGGCTATCTGCTGGGCGTGGTGGTGGAAGTGGAAACCACCAGCTGCAAGGTCATGACCATCCTGCACCCCAACTTCAACGCGGCGGGCGTCGTTTCCCGCACGCGGGACAACGGCATTATCACCGGCAGCTCGGACTATGCGGCCGACGGCCTGTGTGTGCTGACCAACCTGAACCGCAACACCCTGACGCAGAAGAGCGACCAGGTCATCACCACGGGGCTGGGCGGCGTTTTCCCGGCGGATGTGCTGGTGGGCGTGGTCCGGGAAGTGGTGCCGGAGGTCAGCGGCAAATCGTCCATCGCGGTCATCGAGCCGGGCGCAGACCCGCGCACGGTGCGCCACGCATTCATCATCACCAATTTCTGAGGAGGCCCTGCCATGGAATCACGCCGCAAGCGCAAGCGCAGCCAGATTGCCAAATGGGTCTGCTATGCGCTGCTGATGCTGCTGTGCACGGTCTTGCAGACCCTGCCGGGGTTGTTCCGGCTGGGGGAGGCAAAGCCCCTCTGGCTGCTGCCGCTGGCGCTGGCCGTCGCGGTGGAGGAAGGCGAGTTCGCGGGGAGTATCTTCGGTGCCGTCTGCGGCCTGATGTGGGACTACACCGCAGGCCGCACCGCCGGGATGCTGGCCTTTGAGCTGCTGCTGCTCTGCTTTCTGCTCTCGGCGGTCATGCAGCTCTACTTCAAGACCTCGGCGGCGAACGTTGTCCTGCTGGAAACGGCGGCGGTGCTGCTGGTGCTCTCGCTGGACTGGCTGTTCTTCTACTACATGCCCGGCTACAGCGGGGCAGTGGAGCGGTATCTGTGGTTCGTGCTGCCCACGGCGGCGCTGACCATCCCGGTCTGTCTGGTGCTGTTCGGGGCAGTGCGCCGCATCCATGCGGAATTCAAGATCGACAACGACGTAGTCTGAACCGGCTGCGCCAAAAGGAGAACGGATGAACCAAGACGAACGCAAAACGGCCGCGCGGCGGATGATGCTCCTCATCGCCGCCGCAGGTGTGATCATCGGGCTGTACGGCTTCCGGCTGATCTTTCTGCAGCTGGTCAACGGCGACAGCTTCAAGGCGCAGGCCACCAACACGACCGATTATAAATTTACCGTCACGGCCGCCCGCGGCGACATCGTGGACAGCAAGGGCGAGCGCATCGCTTCCAGCGTGACGGGCTACAACGTGGTGCTGAACAAGCTGCTGATGGGCGACGAAGATCTGGACGCCCTGCTCCAGAAGCTGGTCGGCCTGCTGGGCGAGAACGGCGAGAGCTGGAACGACAGCCTGCTCATCGGGCAGGCAGATGCCGCCGGGCACTATGCGTACACGGCGGAGAGCGACAACGCCGCCGAGCAGCGCTCCCTTGCCGCCATGAAGGAAAACCTCGGCCTGCAGCAGTATGCCACCGCCGACGATGTGATGGAAAAGCTGGTGGAGGACTATGACCTTGCCGATTTCTCTTTCTACTGGCAGCGCATCCTGGGCGGCATCCACTACGAGATGCAGCTGCAGGCGTTTTCCAACGTCAACAACTTCATTCTGGCGGAAAACGTCAGCGAGGCCACTGTGGCCACCATCAAGGAGAACAGCCTCACCCTGCCGGGCGTGGAGATCGTGGAGACGAGCGCCCGCAGCTACGAGCAGGGCACCGTTCTGCCCCATGTGCTGGGCCGGGTGGGCAAGATCACGGCCGAAAAGTGGAAGGTGACCGACGAGAACGGGCAGGTGACCTATCCGCTCAAGGAAAAAGGCTACAACATGAACGACGTCATCGGCATTTCCGGTCTGGAATCTGCCTATGAGGACGAGCTGCGCGGCAAGGATGGCGTGGAGACCATCACCCGCAACTCGGACGGCGTCATCGTGAATACGGCCCTGACCACCGTGCCGGAACCGGGCCACACCGTCCAGCTGACCATCGACAGCGAGTTCCAGAAGGCTGTCGATCAGGCGCTGGCAAAGAACGTGGAGTGGATCCGGAACAGCTATGGGGACAGCAAGCAGGCCAGTGCCGGTGCGGTCGTCGTCATCGACGTCAAGACCGGCGGTGTGCTGGCAGCGTCCAATTACCCCAGCTTTGACCAGAACCTTTACGCCGCCAATTACAGCGCATACAGCGAGGACGAGAACATGCCCCTGTTCAACCGCGCGTTGCAGGGCCTGTATACCCCCGGCTCCACCTACAAGCCCAGCGTGGCGGTGGCGGCGCTGGATACGGGGCTGATCAACCGGTATTCCACGGTGCTGTGCAACGGCGTCTATACCTATTATAAGGACTATCACCCCAAATGCACCCGCCATGGCCACAGCGGCAACATCGACGTCGTGACTGCCATCAAGTGGAGCTGCAACATCTTCTTCTACGATGTGGGCCGGCGCCTGACCAGCGATGTCTACGACGCCTATGCCTACAAGCTGGGCTTGGGCCAGCGCACCGGCGTGGAGGTCAGCGAGGCGCTGGGCCGCCTGACCACCAAGAACGACTCCAACTACACCGAGTCGCTGGACGTGCAGGCCGCCATCGGCCAGGGCAACACGGCGGTCACGCCCATCCAGCTGGCGACCTATGCCGCCACGCTGGCCAACCGCGGCACCCGCTACCGCACCCACTTCGTCAAGGCGATCCTCGACTCCAACACCGGCAAGACGCTGGAAGAGACCCAGCCGGAGGTCATGGATGTCGTCGAAGACAAGGGCGAGACCTTTGACCTGGTCAAGGAAGGGATGCTGGGGGTGGCCCAGACCATCCCGGCATTGGCCAACTATCCTCACACCATCGCCTGCAAGACCGGCAGCCCCCAGCGCAGCGAGGGTTACTATGCGGGCAGCACCTATAAGCACTACACCAACGCCGCCATGATCGCCTACGGCCCGGCAGAAGACCCGGAGATCGCCATCGGCATCGTGGTGGAATACGGCGGTGCCGGTGCCCGCACCGGCACACTGGTGGCGGATATCTTCAACGCCTACTATGCGATGAAAGACGGCACCCTGACCGTGGACGAGGCGGCAGCAGAGTCGCAGGCGCAGCCCGAAACGGCAGCCGATGCGGCCGAGGCCCCTGCGGACGGCACAGCCGACCCTGCCGCCGGGGAGGCAGAGGATGCCGGGCAGAACGACGCAGCTGCGGCTCCGGCGGATGCCGCAGACACGGCAGGTGCGTGACGATAATGCGCGGATTTCGGTGGAAATTGGAGAAACTCCCGAAAAAATCGGCGCTTTTGTCCAAAAACCTGTTGTAAAAAGAGAGAAACTATGATACTATGATATGTGCAAGGAAATGGCCCAGCACATGGGGAACGTAAAGGAGAGGTTGACCGATGACGATTGCACTGATCGCGCATGACTCCAAAAAGGAGCTGATGGTTCAGTTCTGTACGGCGTACTGCCGGATCCTGAGCCAGCATAAATTGGTGGCCACCGGTACGACCGGCAAGATGATCGCCGAGGCAACGGGCCTGCAGGTCCAGCGGTTCCTGGCGGGCATCCAGGGCGGCGACCAGCAGATCGCGTCCCGCATCGCCTGCAACGAGGTCGATCTGCTCCTGTTCTTCCGCGACCCCATCAATGCAAAGCCCAGTGAGCCCAATGAGATGACGCTGCTGCGCCTGTGTGATGTGCACAACATCCCGCTGGCCACCAACATCGCCACCGCAGAGGTGCTCATCCATGGTCTGGAGCGCGGCGACCTCGACTGGCGCGACATCGTCCACCCCCAGAACAGCTGAGATCAAAAAGAAAGAGGCTCTGGACCGAACGGTCCGGGGCCTCTTGTGCATTTCCGGGCAGCATCAGAACTGGAGCTCTTCGGCCAGGTCGGAAAGCTCATCGGGCGAGAAATCGCCCAGCGGCAGGATGAGCCGGGCCAGCGTCTGCTGCGGCAGAGCGGCCAGAGCGGCGCTCTCGTCGCTGGCTGCATCGGCGGCGGGCAGCAGGTGGCTCACGCCGTCTGCATCCGTCTCCACCCGCGCATGGTGGCCGGTGGCGATGTACTGGATGCCCAGCCGGTCGGCAGCGGCCAGCAGGGCAGGGAAGCGCAGGTCGCCGGGCAGCGCTTCTTCGGCCAGCTGGCTTGCCAGCTCAGAAGCGTTCAGGGTGACGCACTCGATGCCGAGGGCCTTGGCCGCGTCCTTTGCGGCCTGCACGGTGTCGTCGGCGTCGGTCAGGCGGACCACTGCGCCCGCCACAGCAAAGCCCTGCTGCTGCAGGATGCGGACGGCGGCCCGGCAGCCTCTGCCGCCGCACAGGCCCACCAGGACCTTATCCTGCTCTTCGTAGGTGTCAAACCCGCTGCCGGGCAAAAACGTATCGCTCATCGTCCCTGTCTCCCTCCGTGTGCCTGACTTTGTGCCACGGCCAGCTGGTCGCAGCGCTCATTCTCCGGGTGGCCTGCGTGGCCCTTGACCCAGACATAGGTGATCTTGTGCCGGGCCTCCTGCTCCAGCGCCTGTTCCCACAGGTCCGGGTTCAGGGCAGGGGAGCCGTCGGATTTTTTCCAGCCCCGGCGCTTCCAGCCTTTGGCCCAGCCTTTTTCCAGCCCGTTGATGACGTACTGGCTGTCGGAGCACAGGCGCACCTCGCAGGGCTCTTTCAACTGGCGCAGCGCCTCGATGAAGGCCGTCAGCTCCATCCGGTTGTTGGTGGTGGACGCGTCGCCGCCGCTGAGCTCCTTCTCGTAGACCTTGCCGTTGAAACGGTAGCGCAGCACCGCACCCCAGCCGCCGGGGCCGGGGTTGCCGCTGCATGCGCCGTCGGTGTAAACTTCAACTTGTTTCATGTGGTTCTCCCGGTGTGTTGTTGTAGATGCTTCTATTTAGAGCCATTTTTCCGTTTCTGTCAAGAGGGAGACGCATAATTTGCTGCCGCACAGCCCAACCTTGGAATTGACAAAAAGGGTGAGAAATACTATACTGTTTGTAACAAAATGCGTATAGGGGTGCACCGGAGGGGTGCGCTCAGGGGCTGCACGGCTGCGCCGCGGTCGCATCGAACAGATGGACTGACAGGCTGCAATGTGCTGCGCAGACCCGACTCTGCGCTCGTGAAACGGCGCTGAAACGATAAATTCTATACGATGGTTTGATGGAAGCGGCAGAGCTTGCCCGCTTCTTTGTGAGGACAGGCCGCCCGCAGAACGGGCGAGCCTGCGTTTTGTGATTGATTTTTTGGAGGTACGAATGGCACAGGCAAAGGAACAGAGCCAGACCATGGCACAGGCTCAGAACAGAAACACGGAATCCACCGGCGAAAAGCGGCCCCGCACCCGCCGCCCCTATTATCAGCGGCGGCCCCGCCGCCCGCAGCAGCCCAAGGAGGCCGCTGTGCCCATCCACATCTACCCGCTGGGCGGCCTGGGCGAAGTGGGCAAGAATATGACGGTCTATGAGTGCTGCGGCGATATGATCATCGTGGACTGCGGCCTCGTCTTCCCGGACAGCGACATGTACGGCGTGGATCTGGTCATCCCGGATTTCACCTTCGTGGTGCAGAATAAGGAGAAGATCAAGGGCCTGCTCATCACCCACGGCCACGAAGACCACATCGGCAGCATCCCCTATCTGCTGCAAAAGTTCGATCTGCCCATCTACGGCACCCGCCTGACCTGCGGCCTCATCCGGAACAAGCTGGAAGAGTTCGGCCTGGCAGGCAAGACCAAGTTCGTGGAGATCACCCCCAAGCAGAAGCTCAAGCTGGGCTGCTTTACGGTGGAACCCATCCATGTGAACCACTCCATCCCGGATGCGGTGGCCTTTGCCATCGACAGCCCGGCAGGCACCATCATCCAGACCGGCGACTTCAAGATCGACTATACCCCGCTGGCCTGCGGCGTCACCGACCTGACCACCCTGTCCGAGTACGGCCAGAAGGGCGTTCTGGCCCTGCTGAGCGACTCCACCAATGCCGAGCGTCCGGGCTTTACGGCCACCGAACAGAAGGTCGCCGCCGGTGTGCGCAGCCTGTTTGCCCGCGCCCGGAACAAGCGCATCATCATTGCGACCTTTGCATCCAACATCTACCGCGTCCAGCAGATCATTGACCTGGCCGTGGAAGATGGCCGCAAGGTGGCATTCAGCGGCCGCAGCATGGTCAACAACACGGCCATGGCGCAGGAGCTGGGGTATATGCACATCCCGGAGGGCACCCTCATCAGCGTGGAAGAGCTGAACCAGTACCCGCCGGAACAGGTGGTCCTCATCACCACCGGCAGCCAGGGAGAGCCGCTGAGCGCCCTTTCCCGCATGGCTTCGTGCAGCCACCGCCAGGTCCGCGTCGGCCCCGGCGACTTTATCATCATCTCCGCCAACCCCATCCCCGGCAACGAGAAGAGCGTGACCAAGATCGTCAACGGTCTGCTGCTGCTGGGCGCGGAGGTCATCTACGAGAGCATGTATGATGTCCACGTCTCCGGCCACGCCTGCCAGGAGGAGCAGAAGCTGATGCTCACCCTGACCCGGCCCAAGTATTTCCTGCCGGTGCACGGCGAGTACAAGCAGCTGAAAAAGCATGCCCTCACCGCCGCAAGCCTCGGCATCCCCACCAGCAACATCCTCATCGCAGAAAACGGCTCCAACGTCATCCTGACCAGGGATGAGATCAAGCTGGGCGAACCGGTCACGGCCGGTGCCGTCATGGTGGACGGCCTCGGCGTGGGCGATGTGGGGAATGTGGTCCTGCGGGACCGCAAGCACCTGTCGGAGGACGGCCTCGTCATCATCGTGGCCACCGTGGACAGCAAGACCGGCAAGGTGCTGGCCGGCCCCGATCTCGTGAGCCGTGGCTTCGTCTACGTGCGCGAGAACGAGAGCCTGATGGACGGTGCCCAGAGCATCGTAGAAAACGCGCTGGACCGCTGCGTGGACGAACACGTCCGCGACTGGAACAGCGTTAAGACCCGTGTGCGCGAGGCGCTGAGCAGCTATATCTACCGCCGCACCAAGCGCAGCCCGATGATCCTCCCCATCCTGATGGAGGTCTGATAGAGGCCGCCCGACGCGGCGGCAGATCAGGAGGCAGAAGATTTGATGAAACGAAAACCGAGATGGACGCTTGAGATACTGACCGGCGCCCTGGCCGTTCTGTGCGGCCTGCTGTTTCTGGTGCTGCTCGTCCAGCGCCCGGCGGGCTGGCCGGTGCTGGTGGTGCTGGTGGTGCTGTGGGGCATCGGGATGGGGCTTTTCCGTTACCGGCTGCGCAGCTGGCTTGCGCGCTGGGTAACGGGCGGGAGTTTTGAAAACTCCAAGACCCAGTACAGTCTGGAATCCCTGTCTCAGCCGGCGGCGGTGCTCTCCGGCGAGACGGTGCTGTGGTATAACACCGCATTCCGCCAGCGACTGCTGGACGGCGAAGACCGTCTGGCCAGCCGGGCGCAGAAGCTGCTGCCCGGCCTGGACCTGCAGCTCTGCCGCACGGCGGACGGTCAGCAGCTCAACCTGGCCGACGGCGTGTGGAGCATCCACAGCTCCACGGTGCCGGGCCAGAGCGAGAGCGTCACGCTCCTGATCTTCAACGAAGAGACCGCGCTGCGCCGGGTGGAGGCCGAGTACAAGGCCAGCCGCCCCGGCTACATGGTCTTTCTGGTGGATGGCTACGACGATGTCTTCAGCGATATGCTGGATAGCGAGCGCGCCCGCCTGCTGGAGGGCATCAACCGTGTGCTGGAGGATCTGATCGGGCGGGGCACCGGCTTTCTGCGCCGGGTGGCCAGCGGCCGGTATATCGCTGTGGTGGAAGAGCGCCATCTGGAGCAGTACGCAAAGCGCGGCTATGATGTGCTGGATAAGATCCGCGCCCTCGACCCCAGCGTGAACCTGTCCATCTCCATCGGCATCGGCCGCGGGGCCAAGACCCTGCGGGAGGCGCAGGATATGGCGGTGCAGGCGCTGGATATGGCGCAGGGCCGCGGCGGCGACCAGGCCGCCGAGATGACGCCGGACGGCTTCACCTTCTACGGCGGCGTCAGCCACGGCGTGGAAAAGCGGAGCAAGGTCCGCAGCCGCATCGTGGCCGACCAGCTGGTCAAGCTCATCAAGGAGGCCGACCATGTGGTCATCATGGGCCACCGGATGAGCGACCTCGACGCCATCGGCGCGGCAGAGGGTGTGCTGCGCATCTGCAAGATCTGCGATGTGCCCGCCGTCATCGCCGTCCGCCGGGACGCCACGCTGGCAGGCTCCCTCATCGACGCTCTGGTCCGGGCCGGGCAGGAGGATGATTTCATCGACCCAAAGGGGGCGCTGCCCATCGTCTCGAAAAAAACGCTCTGCATCGTGGTGGATACATACCAGACCGGCCTCGTGGAGAGCAAGGAGATTTTGGAAAAATGCGGCAAGGTGGCCGTCATCGACCACCACCGCAAGGGCGTCGGCTTCATCGAGAACCCGGCTCTGGTCTGCCACGAGCCGTATTCGTCCTCGGCCAGTGAGCTGGTCACGGAGCTGCTGCAGTACGTCGGCACCCGCGACGACAAGCCCAACCGGGTCGAGGCCGAGGGTCTGCTCTCCGGCATCATGCTGGATACCCGCGACTTCACCCTGCACACCGGTGTGCGCACCTTTGAGGCCGCTGCGGCCCTCCGCCGCTATGGCGCGGAGACCGAGCGGGTCCGCCAGCTGTTCGATGTGACGATGGTGGAATACAACGCCAAGGCCGCGCTGGTGGAAGCCGCCCAGATGTACAAAGGCTGTGCCATCTCGGTGGGCGGTGAGCTCGCCCCGGAGGCCCGCGTGGCCGTGGCGCAGGCTGCAAACGACCTGCTGACCATTCAGGGCGTCGATGCCAGCTTCGTGGCCGTTCAGGTGGGCACGGGCGTGAACGTCTCGGCCCGCAGTCTGGGGGCCGTGAATGTGCAGGTCATCATGGAGTCGCTGGGCGGCGGCGGCCACCAGACCATGGCGGCGGCCCAGCTCAAGCACATCACCCCGGAGGCGGCGCGGGCGCGCATCCAGACCGCCATCGACCAGTATCGGGAGTCGCAGAAAAAGAGCGCCCCGGATACGAAAAAATGAGGAAAGGGGAATCTTCCCATGAAGCAGTATGATTATCTCATCGTGGGTGCCGGTCTGTACGGCGCAGTGTTTGCCCACGAGGCGAAGAAGGCCGGCAAGCGCTGCCTCGTCATCGACAAGCGCGGCCACATCGCGGGCAACATCTACACCGAGCCGGTGGAGGGCATCAACGTGCACCGCTACGGTGCCCACATCTTCCACACCAACAACAAGGCCGTGTGGCAGTATGTGAACCAGTTCGCGGAGTTCAACCGCTACACCAACAGCCCGGTGGCCAACTACCACGGCGAGATCTACAACATGCCCTTCAACATGAACACCTTCAACAAGATGTGGGGCGTGGTCACGCCGGCTGAGGCCAGGGCCAAGATCGAGCAGCAGAAGGCCGAAGCGGGCATCACCGAACCGAAGAATCTGGAAGAGCAGGCCATCAGTCTGGTGGGCACCGACGTCTACGAGAAGCTGGTCAAGGGCTACACCGGCAAGCAGTGGGGCCGCCCCTGCACCGAGCTGCCTGCGTTCATCATCAAGCGCCTGCCCGTCCGCTTCACCTATGACAACAACTATTTCAATGCGCTGTATCAGGGCATCCCCAACGGCGGCTATACCGCTCTGGTGGAAAAGATGCTGGACGGCGTGGAAGTCCGCCTGAACGTGGACTATCTGGCCGAGAAGGCGTCTCTGGACAAGCTGGCGGAGAAGGTCGTCTACACCGGCCCCGTCGATGCCTACTTCGGCTACCAGCTGGGCGCATTGCAGTATCGCAGCGTCCGGTTCGAGACCGAGGTGCTGGACACCGACAACTATCAGGGCAACGCCGTCGTGAACTACACCGACGCCGAGACCCCCTACACCCGCATCATCGAGCACAAGCACTTTGAGTTCGGCACCCAGCCCAAAA
>OOIF01002879.1_pt1 | contig 11009 bp, 6 predicted proteins | sample 1691961 | NCBI WGS metagenome assembly OOIF01 (sample SAMN06348146, study PRJEB24527) | human gut metagenome | biome: human gut; feature: ankylosing spondylitis patient; material: feces | host: Homo sapiens | place: China | collected 2015-10 | reverse complement strand
TTTCTTTTCTACCTTTTTAAGGTCATGACCGTTTGCATTTATCTCTACTGGGTTATTGATTTCATTTGTTCCGGCTTCATCTGAAAACAGCTTCGCACAGTTTTTGCACTTCCAGTATGCTTCATATCCAATTCCTGTACAGGTCGGTGCTTTCTTTTCTACCTTTTTTAGAGCATGACCGTTTGCATTTATTTTTAATGGGTTATTGATTTCTATTTTTCCAGCTTCATCTGAAAACAGCTTCGCACATTTCTTGCACCTCCAGTATGCTTCATGTCCAGTTTCTGTACAGCCGGCCTCTTTCTTTTCTACCTTTTTAAGGTCATGACCGTTTGCATTTATCTCTACTGGGTTAATGATCTCAATTTTTCCGGCTTCATCCGAAAACAGCTTCGCACACTTACTGCACTTCCAGTATGCTTCATATCCAATTCCTGTACAGGTCGGCGCTTTCTTTTCTACCTTTTTAAGGGCATGGCCGTTTGCATTTATCTCTACTGGGTTATTGATTTCATGTGTTCCGGCTTCATCTGAAAACAGCTTCGCACACTTACTGCACTTCCAGTATGCTTCATGTCCGTTTTTTGTACATGTAGGAGCTTGTGCGGCATGATACAAATTTTCATGCTTATTAGAGTCTTTTTCACCATATTCTATTCCGCATTCTGTGCAAACTGCCTTCTTAGTACAAGTCGCAGTTCCTCCTGTATGATTGCAACTATATTGGCACACTCTGCAAATTCCATTTTCCCACTCGTGTAAAGCGCATCCATCTTGTGCTTGTGGTTCATCTTTTACAGGGCATGCCTCATCCGTACACTGATACCAATGATATGTAGCGTTAAAAGAAAAATCGTTCGCGGGTGTATGAACATGAAAAATTTTAGTAGCTTTTAAACAGTAATCATTGTCACTTCCAATCGTCAGATTATTCCATTGTTCTTCGGTTCCAAGGTAAATAACCCTTGTTAGTCCAATGCATCCAGAAAATGCATAATTTCCAATACTTGTTACACTATTCGGAATCTTTATACTAGTTAGACCACTGCATCCAGAAAATGCATTGTCTACAATACTTGTTACACTATCCGGAATCTTTATACTAGTTAGACCACTGCATCCAGAAAATACATATGATCCAATACTTGTTACACTATTCGGAATCGTTATACTTGTTAGACCACTACATTTATAAAATACATATGATCCAATACTTGTTACACTATTCGGAATCTTTATACTTGTTAGTCCACTACATTCATAAAATGCAAATGATCCAATACTTGTTACACTATTCGGAATCGTTATACTTGTCAGACCACTACATCCATAAAACATCCATGTTTCAATACTTGTTACACTATTCGGAATCTTTATACTTGTTAGACCACTGCATCCATAAAATGCACCTTCTCCAATACTTGTTACACTATTCGGAATCGTTATACTTGTTAGTCCACTGCATCCATAAAATGCATTGACCCCAATACTTTTTACACTATTTGGAAACGTTATATTTGCCAGACCACTACATCTAAAAAATGCCTTGTGTCCAATACTTGTCACACCATCTTCAATCATCACTGATTTTATATCTTGGTTTTCATGCCATGGCGAGTCATTCTCCCAACTCGCCATCGCGCCTGTACCGCTTATGGTTAGCACACCTTCATCATCCAGTATCCAGGTCAGATTATCCCCGTTATTTCCTTCTGCTCCGCAGGTTCCGCTAGCCACAATATTGCTACTATATAATACAATACCATTATCCACACAATCAACCATAACATAGATCTCTGGCAAAATTGCTTCTTCTGACAGAATATAGTGGTTGCCATTTTCGTCGGTTTCTGGGATAGTTGGCGTGTATATGTAAACTGCACCAGCAGACTCTTCACTGCTGTCAAATTCTGGAAGTGAGCTTTTCTCTGCATCTAATTTCCATGTAATATGTTCGATAGTCCACTCTTCGCCTTCTTGACTATCTTCTGCACCATTGCCTTCACCTGCACTGTAAGTAATATATTCCTCTGCCGCATATACTTCCACCGGTGTAAAGAGACCTTTGATGCTATCTATCAGAGAAACCACAATACTACTTTCCTCTTCTGTAGTATCAGACTCTAGCTGTTCGGTAGATTCCGTCTCAGATTCTGATACTGTTGTCTCTGGTACTTGTGTTTGAGATTCTGATGCCGCTGTTGTTTCAGGTACCTCTGTTTCTGTCATCGGTACTTCCGTTTCAGACTCACTTTCCAAAGTTTCGTTTTCTACTTCCGTCTGCGACTCTGATTCTATCTCAATCTGTGACTCAACTTCCGTCTGCGGCTTAACTTCCGTCTCGGTCCCTGATTCCACCTCTGATTCTGCTTCAGTCTGAGATTCTGCCTCTGTCTGAGATTCCAGAACTTTTGAAGTCGTTTCCTCCTCCACTTCTGTACTTGGTTCCTCTTCAACTGCTTCTGTACTAGCTTCCTCTTCATCTGCTTCTGTACTTGGTTCCCCTTCAACCTGGCGAATCACTTTTACCTTTAATGTATCAGGAAAGTTGATTTCGCTTTCTTCTGCACCGATTGACAGTGCTTGATACGCAATCTCTTCGTTCAACTCATCAAATGAAGTAACCATATAAGTTGTATGCATGTTCTCTGTCTGAACCTCTTCTGCATGCAGCATCATTGGAAGATTGCATGTAGAACCTGCCATAATGCATGACATACCAATCGACACCATTTGCTTTATTTTATTCAAACTTCTTTTCTTCATACACAATACCTCTCTTTTTTCCGATTTTTCTTAATACTATTCTTATATCTTTTCGCTTTCTTTTCATCTTCTTTAGTATAATTATAGCACAAACAACTGTACTGCATAACCGCCATTTCGACACAAAAAAGGCGGAACCGCACAGCACTCTATGCGATTCCGCCAAACTTTTTTCTTTAATTTTTAAGCCTCAAAATCATGAAAATAGGGTTAAATGTCAACCAATATTATTAAAATAATGATTAAACGTCATGTTTTTCACTTTTAATAGCTTATTTTACTTATATTGTTTCTTTTGTGTATAAATTCTTATTTTCCTATTATGCCTATTTTTCTTTTCCAAGTTTGGAAAAAGCCTCTCCTATTGATTCGAGTGTCTTGATCAGGCATTTCCTTGGTGTTGCCATGCACACGCGCGTAAACAGTGGACTGTCGTAATCACTTCCCTCACCTAGGCACACATGAGCTTTTTTAACTAGAAATTCGTTTAATTCGTCACCACTTGAAAAATATGCTGACCAGTCGATCCACAAGATATAGGCGCCTTCGCCGCCGCACACTCTTGCTTTTGGCAGGTGCTTTGCAAAATAGTCGCGAAGCACACACATATTTTCCCAGACATACGCATTTGACGCATCGACCCATGCCTTGCCATCTTTGGTATAAGCAGAAAGTACACACTCATATACACACGGATCGAGACTTCCGTAGTGGTCACGAGTCCGCCTGTCCGTAAAGCGCGCGCGAAGTTCATCATCTGCGATTATAATGTTTGCATGGTTTACTCCTGTAAAGCCAAATGATTTTCCCAGTCCTGTCGCGACAATCGCATGTGACTTTGCACCTTTGATATCAAGGTAGCACGGACATATCAGTCCCTGATAGCAGTTATCTGCAAAAATCTCATCCGAGTAAACGATAACACCGTAGCGATTTGCTAACTCTGCCAGACGCACCAGATCTTTTTCTTTCCAGATCTGACCAATCGGGTTATGAGGATTGCAAAGCACAAACAGCTTATTATTTGGATTTGCCATAGCTGACCTGATTGCGTCAAAATCCATTTGATAGATGCCATTTACACTGTCGTATATAAGCGGACATTCCACTGTCCTTTTATTGAGGCGATCAGCCGCCTGACGATAGCGATTATAAACAGGTGTTGTCACTATTATACCATCATCAGGATCCGTACATACAAGACGAATCGTGGTTGCAAGCGAATAAATAGTTCCGAGCGTTGTAACTATCCACTCTGGCTTAATTTGTGTTTTTCGGCTCATCTGCATCCATTTTGTTACTGCACTTTTGTAAGCCTCATCTGGCAGTGTAAATCCGTATAGTCCGTTCTTTGCAAAGCGAATGACTGCCTCCTCGATGACAGGCGCACTTTTAAAATCTGGCTCTGCACCATCCAGACTGATATTTCCTGCTTTGACGACTTCTGGCGGCGTCATCATCAGCTTTAAATTTGCGCCAGAGCGCTCCACAAGTGTTTCAAAATCAAATTCCATTACAAAGCTGCCCTTTCGTACACATATTTTGCGCTCGCCACATCCTCAATAGCAAGACCTAGTGCATCAAAGATGGTAATTTCATCATCAGCTGTTCTGCCTGGTGCTTTGCCTAAAAGCACTTCTCCGATGGAGCCAACAATATGATCTTCTTTAATCAGCCCTTCTTTAAGCGGAATTAGATATTCGCCGCTCTCGCGCTTTGCTGCTTCTGTCTGATCGGAATAAAGACGCGCTGCTGCTACCAGATCAGAGGAAACCTCTCTTGTAGTTGGTGTAAAGGTACCCACTGCATTGATATGAGTTCCCGGCTTGACCATTTCCTTTGTCAAAAGCGGCTCTTTTGACGGTGTTACGGTGCAGATGATATCTGCATCTTTGACTGCTTCCTTTACGGTACTGCATACAACAACTGGAATCTTGTACTTTTCCTGCATATCTTTTGCAAAACGCTCTGCTGCCAGTGGGAACAGATCGTAGACTGTTACAGAAGTAATATCACGAATCTCACGGATCGCAGCCAGATGAGAGCGCGCCTGTGCTCCGGCTCCAATCAGTGCCAATTTATGTGAATCCTTTCTGGCTAACAAATCTGTTGCGGCTGCACTGACGGCTCCAGTACGAATCTCGGTGATGCTTCCAGCCTCTATCATACCTGCTACAGTGCTGTGCGCTGACTCAAACAGCATAACATAACCTATATGAGACGGATATTTTGTTCCCATATTCGGTGCAAATGCAGAAATCACTTTTGCACCAAAATAGTCACCTACATATGCTGGCATGAAACCAAATTTTGCTGTATTCGGCATAACTGTGATCAGACGTGCCGGCTGAGCATACTCGCCGCTTTCAAGACCTTTTAATGCCTCTGCCATTAATTGAATGCAGTCCTTTGGCTGCAGAAGCTTTCTTACTTCTTCCTGCTCGATAATCTTCATATATATTAAAACCTGCCTTTCTGATTTTCCTAACCTTTTTATCAGCCGCTAATTTTCAGTGATTTTACAAGCATCGCAGGGCCAGATACAGTATAACTGTCATACATAACAAGCGGATTGATAACTCGGTCACTTCCGACTTGCTCTACTCTGGCAAACAGCTCTGCCACATTTCCTGTCATCGTCAGTCCTTCCATGATGCCAACTGGCTTTCCTTCCTTAATGCGCACTGCCTTGCATGGAAATGAGAAATCACCTGATACAACATTTAATGCATGAAACTGGTCATAATTTTCAAACACATACACACCATCATCGCAATCATGAATCAGTTGTTCTAAGCTTGCCGTTCCTGACTCGATAGTAAAGTTTTTCGGCATAATTGCCATATCAGTATGAATATTTCCGCTTAAAAGTGTCTTTCGGCCTGCATTTCCTGTAGAACGAACCCCGGCTACTGCTGCACTTGAAAGATTATGCATCCAGCCCTTTAACACACCTTTTTCAACAAGTGTTAAGTCACGGCTTGGCACACCCTCGCAGTCCATTTTCCATGAAAAGCCACACTGTACGCTGTTCTTTGAATCAGCGCCGCCCTTGTAATCACGTATCGTAATGCAGTCTGAAAAGATCTTTTTGTTTTCCTTTCCAGCAAGTGGTGTCGCACCGCTTCTGGCACGCTTTGCGGTAAACATCTGCCACGCTGTAATTAAAATATTATTGACTGCCTGTGATGAAAGCACAGCGCGGTACACACCAGGCTCAGCCAAAATTGTCGGCACATCTAAGAATCGGCGATTTGAAAATTCATGAATAAAAGGCTCTGGTGACAGCTCATCAAGCTTGAGTGCACACGCATAGCCCTCATATCCATCTGCCGCTGCCTCTGCCGCAAAGCGACAAACTGAAGCTGTTTCTTCTATATTATTGGTGTTCACAATGCCCATAGTAAGGATTGTCTGAGAAAGATTAAGACGCACTTGACACCCAAAGCTTTCCTCTAACTGTCCGGCAAGTGTTTTTGCCTTATTCTTTAAGGTTTCGATAGAGACAAGTGTTTTTGCCTGCTCATAATTTGAATCCTTTGCCTCATCCATTTCCCAGTAATCTGCTGCCGCCATCGGCTCTGCCTTTTTGGCAGCAGAAGCCTCACTATTTGTAAGTGCCTGTGCAATCACATCACTTGCGTTTGCATCCAGCTTTTGCGTATAAACCATACCTGTCTTTTGACCTGATGCACGCACAAAGAGCTCCGTCTGTTCGCTGCAGCTCATAGGACCAGTCTGTGAACCTGTCATCTCAACAGAAAGCTTTTCCTGCTTTTCTGCCTCGGCCTCAGCTGCCAGACATCCACTAGGAAGAAACTGCATAGCCGCCTTATATGCTTTTAGTTCTCTCATACATTCTTTCATATGTTTGCCTTTCCTCGTTATATGCTCTTTAACTCAAAATCACCCAATCGCCATATGGGAAATGCGCACCATTGGCTGCGGTGTTGTCGTTGGAATCAGACCTGAGCTTGCACCGCAGAAGCCGCCTTTTTCATATTTCATCTTTTTTCCAACGCGGTCAATGCGCTTAATCACATCAATTCCATTTCCCGTCAGCATAATGTTTTTTACCTGATGATCACGGTCGATCTGGCCATTTTTAATCCAGAAGCCTTCTTTTACTTCAAGAGAAAACTGCATACCGCCGAAGCCTCCTCCGATGCTCTCAACATACAGGCCATTGTCCACACTGCGCACAATCTCATCCTCATCGTCAATGCCCTCTGCCAGACATGTATTCGTCATTCTTGATACTGGCGCATATGTATAATTTTGTCTTCTTCCGCTTCCTGTACTTTCCATTCCAAGAAGCTTTCCGTAGTAGCGGTCACACATGTAAGATTTTAAAACACCATTTTCTATTAAAACATTTCGCTGCATCGGATGACCCTCATCATCAATCGCAGCAGAACCATACTGACCTGGCAGCGTTCCATCATCTACAAGCGTAACCTTATCACTTGCTACCTTTTCTCCGATCTTATCCACAAATGCACTTGAACGGTGGGCAATCGCAATGGCCTCAAGTGAGTGGCCGCAGCTCTCATGCCACAGCGTTCCGCAACCGCCAGCTGCAAGCACAACTGGAACGGTACACGGCGAGATGCTTCCTGCCGTGCGGATGCGATCAGCTCGCTGTACCATATCCTTTGCAAAGCTCGTGTAAGAAAGCTCGTCATCATAAGCCTCAAAGCCGGAAGCCTTTGTATAATCATCCCATGTGCCATATGCACTGTCACCATCTGCGACAACTGCCTGCATGCGCATTCTCGTTGTTACACGGCGGTCTGTCGTATAAAGTCCCTCTGTATTTACAATCAATACACGCTGATCCGTATCAAAATAGTTTACATTTAATGAACGCACATTGACGCTTGCACTTCTTGCGGCTTTGTCTGCCTGCAAAAGCACATTGATTTTGTCCTGATTGCTAATCTGTGACGGATACTTCACAACAGGGCAGGGATTATGGTAGGACTTCTCTGTTAAAACAATTCCAGCGGCAGCTGCTCTAGCTTTTATCTCAAGCATTTCTGCTCCCTTTTTAACTAAATCAAGAAGTGCTTCCTTTGTCACCTGATTTGTATAAAGATAGACATTTGAAAGTCCTTGTATAAGATAGAGACCTGCTCCGCATATGCGAAGACTCTTCACGCCTTGAATCACAGTTTCTATGCAGGGAATATTCGTCTCCTCTCTGTCTTCAAAAAACAGCTCGGCAAACTCGATTCCAAGCGCCTTTGCAGACTCTAATACTTGTCTGATCTCGTCCTTTTGAATCATCACTTTCTCCCTTCTTTTATCTTGAAATTTTCGCAGAAATCACTTACACTTGTCTGACAAGGAGGTTTACTTTATGACTACTGCAAAAGATTTATTATCGCTGCCTTCTCTCTCCCACATGAAGCTGATTGGCGGAGCTGCGGGACTGTCTAGGACTGTCACCTGGCCTTACGTGATTTTATGTCCTCCAATTGGTGAATGGGTAAGCGGCGGCGAATTTTTAATTTATTATGGTGCCAACGCTGTTGTTGAAAAGGTGGAGCTGGCTCAGCTGATTCGCGATGCTGCACAAAACGATGCCGCCGGCATTTTATTTCTTGTCGGCCACCATTACATTCTTGAAGAAAATCTTGATGATGAGATCCGACAGCTTGCTGATGAGCTTAAGCTTCCAGTCTTCTCTCATACAAGTCTTGCCTATGTAAACTCCATCACAAAAGACATCATCAATCTGATTCAGGATCGCGAGAAGGATGCTGCAATCGCCAATTCTTTCTGGTACTCACTCTTTTTCCAGAATACAAATGTAGATGATATCGCCACACTAAATCAGGCATTATTTCTGGGATATCTGCCAAGCTATAACTACTGTGTGTACATATTTGAGATGATGAATGCATCTGCTTATTTTCAAAAGCTTGAAGCGATGCACGGACCTTCCTTTACAGAAACATCATCTGAATTTTTCCGTATGCTTGCGACAAAACTTAGCTATATCACGCAAAAAGAAACTGGAAGCACATGGCATGTTGCAAGAAACAGCGCTAACGTATTTGTGCTTCCCATAAATACCAACTCACAGGAGCAATCAGCTGATCGTTTCTTTGAATCACTAACGATACGTATGGAACAGCAATATCCCGGCACAAAATTTTGCGTTGGAAAAGGTAATGTCCGTTCACGTCTTTTTGGCATTCGCGAATCATATATTCAGGCAAAACGAAGCTTGCTTTCATGGAAACTTCTTGGTGACAATCGTCACTTAATCTCTTACGGTGATCTAGGCTTTTATCAGCTTCTTTTTGAAATTCCGACGGCCTCTGTTATGCGCGAATATACTGCTCGTTTTCTTGATCCGATCCGAGAATATGACAAAGCTCACGATGCCCATCTTTATGAAACGCTGTGCATGTGGCTCGACTGCCGCTGCAATAAGGTACAGACTGCAAATGCACTCTTTCTTCACCGAAATACACTTTTGATGCGCTTAGAAAAGCTTGAAAAGCTGCTTGGTGTATCGCTCGATGATGCCGACATCACCTTCCAGCTGCAGGCCGCCGTCAAGATCGATAAATTCCTGTCGGAGACATAAGATATCGTGCTCGTTAACGTAGTGGGCGTTGAGGTGAACTACTTTACGCCGACAAAGTTTCACCGAAGCGCCCTTCGTAAACTCAACCGCACGATCAAGAAACTTACATCTCCTCCGCACGATGACACGCCGTAAAATGTCCCGGCTCGATCTCGCGAAGCTGCGGTTTTCTCTCCTTGCAAAGCTGTGTCGCATATGGACAGCGATTGCAGAAATTGCAGCCCTGCGGCAGATTGACCGGGCTTGGCACATCACCTTGAAGAAGTATTCTTTTTCGCTCACGCTCAATTGTCGGATCGGCAATCGGAATAGCAGAAAGAAGTGCTTTCGTGTATGGATGACGGTTTTTAATATAAATATCCTCGCTGTCTGCAATCTCAACAAGTGAACCCAAATACATTACGGCAATACGGTTTGATATCTGGCGCACCATTGACAGATCGTGTGTGATAAACAAATAAGATAATCCCATCTGCTGCTGAAGACGCTTAAGTAAATTTACGACCTGTGCCTGAATAGAAACATCCAGTGCAGAAATCGGCTCATCACATACGATCAGCTTTGGTTCAAGCGAGAGCGCTCTGGCAATTCCGATACGTTGACGCTGTCCGCCTGAGAACTCGTGCGGAAACCTGTTTGCATGATCCTTATTTAAGCCGACCATTTTAAGAAGCTCCAATACACGCTCCTCTAATTCTGGTCCCTTATACATCTTGTGGATCTTCATGCCCTCTGCAACAATATCACTTACTACACTAAGAGGATCAAGACAAGCATACGGGTCCTGAAAGATCATCTGCACATTTTTGGTGTACTCTTTCTTTTCCTTTTTGTTGTAGCACCAGATATCTTGTCCCTCAAACATTACCTGTCCTTCATCTGGGCGATACAATCGCATAATTGTTTTTCCAAGCGTACTTTTTCCACATCCTGACTCACCAACAAGTCCTACTGTCTCGCCCTTATAAATAGTTAGATCTACACCATTTACAGCCTTTAAAATACCCTTTGGCACCTTGAAGGTTGTTTTTACATTTTTCAATTCGAGGATTGGTTCTTTTGTCGTTCCCATCATTCCTCCTCCTTTATGTTCTGTGCTTCAACAGGACTCTTTGGTGCGCCATTTTTCTTGATGCACGCTGGATGATTGAGCCAGCAGGATGCATAATGGTCTGGTTCTGAAAAATCAATACACGGCGGCTGGCTTGTGCGGCATATGTTCATTGCATATTTGCATCTGGCAGCAAACGCACATCCGACAGGCGGTGCCAACAAATCCGGCGGTGTTCCCGGAATTGAATAGAGGTCTTCGCTTACTCTCTTATCAAGACGCGGCACACTGCTTAAAAGTCCCCATGTGTACGGATGCTTTGGATGATGAAAGATCGTATCACAATCGCCATGCTCTACGATTTGACCAGCATACATAACGTAGATTCGGTCTGCCATATTTGCAACAACGCCCATATCATGTGTGATTAAAACAATTGAAGTATCGATCTTATCCTTCAAATCATTCATTAGTTCAATGATCTGTGCCTGAATCGTCACATCAAGCGCTGTAGTTGGCTCGTCAGCAAACAATACCTTTGGATTACAAATGAGTGCCATTGCAATCATGATACGCTGACGCATACCACCT
>OOIF01002874.1_pt1 | contig 11020 bp, 9 predicted proteins | sample 1691961 | NCBI WGS metagenome assembly OOIF01 (sample SAMN06348146, study PRJEB24527) | human gut metagenome | biome: human gut; feature: ankylosing spondylitis patient; material: feces | host: Homo sapiens | place: China | collected 2015-10 | reverse complement strand
CTTGATTTGAAAATTGCAAAATACAAGATTTATTATAATGAATGCATTCACATTTCAAATCATCTTATGGATAGATATTACGGAGTATGATAAAATGAAAAGAGCAAACGATTTGCTTGAGGTATATTTGGTACCCAAGAACAAAGGGAGGAAACCGAAGGATGAGACCGACATTCAAACTCGTATCTAAATATCCCGTGGATATCAAAGCGGAAGAGACCGAAGAAAATAACTACAAGGTTCTATTTGCTTCCGCTGATATCCAGATATCACAGCCTATCACGAAAAATGAGTATATCGAATATCGAGATACCTTCTATGTATCCCCAAGCAAGGCGAAAAACCAATTACTTGATAAACTCTCATTCGAAGGTACAGGCTTCCAACGATCGGACTTCAACTTTATTGATTTGATCGAATTGTCTCCGGAAGCGGAAAAAGCGTTGATATCATTTGCGGCCTTATTGGACTAATATAACGGCAATCCCGTTATAGGTTTTTCTACGGTCATATCGTGCGTATAAAGTTAACCCGTTCAAAATTGAGCGGGTCTTTTTAAATCTTGTTATTATCGATATTCTATAATGTGGGATTCTCACACGTTTAAAGCAGACGAAATAGTTCATGTCTTCTATTTGCAACGTTTTAAATACCGTTTTTGTCGGTATTCTCATCTCGACACAATCTCAATTGCGTTATTCCGGTTCATACCCTTCATAATAGTAAGACCGATTGATACCTTTGAATATCACCTCCCGGTCATTAACACGGTCTGTCAATGCTTGACGCAACAGCGTACGCAACTCCAGATCGTTTATTGGGCTTCTTTCCATCGCTTGCAAATACAGGACCTTATCCACGTTTTGCCAGTCAATAACAACGGAAAGCCGTTTTTTCAAGATCATGTCAAGCCAAATGCGGGTAGATCGCCCGTTCCCTTCCATGAACGGGTGCGCCACGTTCATTTCCACGTATTTCGCTATGATCTCGTCAAATGTAGTTTCCGGCATCTTCTCTATCACGGGTAGTATCGCGTCCAAGTACAAGCAGTTGGCAAAGCGGAAATTCCCCTTTGATATGTTGAGTTTACGCACCTTTCCGGCAGAGTCGTACAATCCATCAAAAAGATAGCGATGTATGTCACATAAGCCCTTCACGGTTCCCACCTCAATACGATCTATATCGCCGGTATCAAACAGGGCGTGAGCTTTTACAAGGCTCAATCTGTCTATTTCTTTCGTATTCATGCTCATTCTACTTTGATATTGATATCCTTACCGCAGTTAGGGCACGTGAGAGTTAAAGCGTCTTTCTTCGGTTGCTCGAATAGTTCTGTAACCGGGCATCCTATTGCGTCCGCTATTTTATTTAAAGTTTCCACTGTAGGGTTTCCATTTACCATATTTGATAAATTCACTCTATTAATTCCCATCTTATCGGCAAGCTCTGTTATAGTCATACCTTTTTCTTTGATAACTTCTTTTATTCTTAAATCCATACTGTAATGCTTTAGTTTTCGATACAAATATACGAATAAAAGTTATTTGTAATGCCATATGGGTACATTTATTTGTTAAAGTAGTGTTAAATACTACTTTTTATTTTGCAAATTGTACCGTTTTATACTACATTTGCGACACGATCGAAAATTAAAACATTACAAAGCTATGACAAACGAGGATTACATGAACAACGAGCTAGCCGAACTAGAGGCTATGACAGAGAAAGAGGCTTGCGAGATTTATAACGTGGATTACAAAGCGGAGGCCGAGACATACATTCGTGAATATTGGATGTACATAGCGTAAACGGATTACTAACACATAAAACTATACGATCATGAAGAATTTTAGGACTAAAGTATTCAAACAGGCCCATGAGCTTATGAGAGCAACGGGAAAGGCATTTGCGGTATGCCTGTCCAAGGCGTGGGCGTTGTACCGCCTCACCAAGCGGATGCGCCGGGAAATAGTAACATTCGCTTACGAGAAAGCGGATGGAAGCTTGAGAAAGGCGAAAGGAACGTTACAGGACGTTCAGAACCTCATCAAAGGTACAGGTCCGGAAAATTACAAGACCGTCCGTTACTTCGACGTTGAGGCGAACGGGTTACGGTCATTCAAGGTAGAGAATCTAATCACGACATATTAACAGCATCTTAAATAGAGATAAATTAATGAAAGATATAAATAAAATACTCAGCGACATAGCCTTGATATCAAGGGAGGATAAGAAAGCGATGGAGCGATTCAACCGGCAATCCATCAAGATGGAGAGGTTGATCGATGAGCTGGAGAGGGCTTGCGGATTTAGCGGCACCAAGCCCAAACCACATATGACCGTGTCGGTATACAACAACGGGAGGTCAAAGCCGGGAAGATTCGACCTCCGATCTTTAAACACGCATCTTTTAGCGCAATAGGGCGAAGAGCTGTCTAGCCAATAAGGGCCGGGCCTAAATCTTATGACGGATATGCCGGATATGACGCAAGAAAAAAAGTTTTTTTCAACCTACATGTCCTACATAAAAGCCGATTCGACTATGTAAGGTATGTAGGATATGTAGGGCAAAAGACACGCTAGATAAAATAAGAGATATGTTTTGTATAAGGGGCTTTTTGAGGTATATCGAGAAAGGAAATACCGCATGACGGGAACGGCGATCGGAAGTTTGAAGCCCGGTAGGTAATATTGCCTACCGGACACCCTTGCAGACCGGAACGACCGGACATCGCAAAGCGAGATTGCGGCAAGGGACAGATGCACACTTAACCAGCAACGATCATAGCTGGAGGTGAAGATACAGGGCATAAGCAGATCGATATTAGAGGTTATCACCTTAAAAGGGGTATATGACTTGAAATTCAATACATTTGCTATCTGATAACCTATAACCTGATAACCTCGGGTAAATATCGTGAGAGCGGTCTTATTTCGATTGCATAGGCTTCACTGGATATGTGGTGACGCTATGCGCGTTTAAATAGGCTTTCAGTAGCTCCAGCCACACCCGGCACGGTCTTTGAGCCTGTCCTTTGATGGAATGCCGGGGACGAATGTTGAGGTTACGGTATAAATGCGCTTAACTTATTGATTTATAACACGTATGGTATCACCGTAACCGTAACCCCGTAACCTGTGCAATTATTTGGATGAGAAACATAGAGGTTGACGAATATTTGATTATAAATAACTGATTAACATATCAATAGCATGTAGTCAACCGTCAACCTGTCAACCACTGTAATTTGTATACAAAATACCCTATAATATAAAAGTTAACATTACAGGTGCTTTTGTTCGTGAGAATGAGAGTACCTTTTTTATTGATATTGTGAAGATGAGAAACAAAAACAGACTCTATCACCAATGAAGTAATAGAATCTATTTTTCAATTGCAGTACCAATGTAGTACCAATTTTGTTTTTAGAGAGGTGCCTGGCAGATTCGAACTGCCGTACATGGTTTTGCAGACCACTGACTAAGCCACTCATCCAAGGCACCGTACGAACGTTTAGTATATTTGTTATTGTAAAAGATACAATAAACCTCTAGAGGTTCCTGGCGGATTCGAACCGCCGTACACGGTTTTGCAGACCGCTGACTAAGCCACTCATCCAAGGAACCATAACTTCAACACAAAACAACTACTTTTGTTTTGCGAGTGCAAAGAAAGAGAATAATATTGGAATTACCAAACTTTTCCTTTCTTTTTTATTTTTCCCTCCGAATATTATAGAAGTAGAGAAAATGAGCTTACCTTTGCCTATCAAATAGATAAATAACGAAAAAATGACTTATACAGAAACTGTAATACCGGGCGTATGGATCATTGAGCCAAAGGTATTGAAAGATGCGCGCGGATACTTTATGGAAGCTTTTAAGCAAGCGGAATTCGAGGAGCATATCGGAAAAATCCAGTTCGTGCAAGACAACGAATCTTGCTCCTCTAAAGGCGTATTACGAGGATTACACTATCAGCTAGCGCCCTATTCTCAATCTAAATTAGTCAGGGTGATCAAAGGACGGGTATTGGATGTAGCCGTAGACGTACGTGAAGGCTCGCCCACATTCGGCAAATATGTAGCTGTAGAGTTATCGGACGAGAATAAACGCCAGTTATTTATTCCACAGGGATTCGCCCACGGATTCCATGTATTAAGTGACGAGGCTATCTTTACCTATAAAGTAGATAATCCATATACTCCGACGCATGAACGGGGAATCCGCTATGACGATCCCACGGTCCATGTAGATTGGAGCATCACAGATCCGGAATCGATCAACCTATCCGAGAAAGACACCAAAGCTCCATCGCTGAAAGACGCTGAGCTTAATTTCAAATACTAAACACTGTACAGATATGAAAACTTACCTAGTTACCGGTGCCGCCGGTTTTATCGGTGCCAATTTCATCAAACATATGCTGGCGAAATATGACGATATCAAGATCGTTGTCCTAGACTTGCTGACTTACGCAGGTAATTTAGGCACCATCGCCGAGGATATCGATGGAGTACGTTGCGAGTTCGTGAAAGGCGATATTTGCGACCGTGCCTTGGCCGACCAGCTATTCGAGAAATACAACTTCGATTATGTCGTGAACTTCGCCGCTGAAAGTCATGTAGACCGAAGCATCGAAAATCCCCAGCTATTCCTGCAAACCAACATCCTTGGTACACAAAACCTATTGGACGCCGCACGAAAAGCATGGGTTACCGGTAAGGCCGAGACTGGTTATCCGGTATGGCGTGAAGGTGTACGTTTCCATCAAGTCTCTACCGATGAGGTCTATGGAAGCCTAGGTGCCGAAGGGTATTTCCACGAGACCACGCCTTTAGATCCCCGAAGCCCGTACAGCGCCTCCAAGACAAGCGCAGACTTATTCGTAAAGGCTTACCACGAGACGTATAAGATGCCGGTATCTATTACCCGTTGTTCCAACAACTACGGACCTTACCATTTCCCGGAAAAATTGATTCCTTTAATTATAAAGAACATATTGGAAGGTAAATCCCTACCTGTATATGGTGACGGCACAAACGTACGCGACTGGTTATATGTAGAGGATCATTGCAAGGCGATCGACGCCGTCATCCACCACGGACGTGTGGGAGAGGTTTACAACGTAGGCGGTCATAACGAGAAGCAGAACATCGAGATCGTAAAACTCACGATCCGGACGATCCATCAACTAATGACCGAACAACCGGAATATCGCCAAGTATTAAAGAAAAAAGAGATCGGTGCCGATGGACAAATCTCTATCGACTGGATCAACGACAGCTTGATTACATTCGTAAAAGACCGTCTGGGCCATGATCAACGATACGCCATCGACCCGACGAAGATTACCAACGAATTAGGCTGGACACCAGAGACCTGCTTCGAGGTTGGTATCGTAAAAACCATCCGTTGGTATCTTGAGAACCAGAAATGGGTGGAGGATATCACCGGTGGAGATTACATGAAATATTACGAGCAAATGTATGGATCACGTTGATTCCTCAACGTGACCGTGTGTATGTGGATGAATCTCAGAGAGGCTGTTTCCTAATTCGGGAGCGGCCTCTCTTATTTGTTTCCGGATCGTCTCGCGTATCTCCTCACGCACATTCCTGCGGGTACTATCCAGTTCCGCTTGCTTGGCAGGTTTCAAGAAATCTTTATATTTACATTTCACTATCTTGAACTTGAAATCATCCAGATTCCCTTTTATATCGATACCCAGCTTAAACGGCACCGGCGATTTTAAAACCGAGAGATGGTAATCGAACGTCATATCCAAATTATGCGTTCCTCCTACGGCTACTTTATACCGGTCCATCTCCACCAAGAATGGGAATACCTCGATCTTGTTATCATGGATCGCTAAATCTACCGCTATGCTATCGATCATATTCCGCTTCTTATTCTTAAACATCAGCGTCTTCGATATCTCGGTAAATGTCTCACCATCCAGCAGCACCATATTCTTTCCGCTCAGGTAGCAAGAGGCATTTACAGACGGCAGCAACACGGACATCGTAGAATCCGCCTTGCAAGTCGCCGTCATCTGGCAATCTACCATGCCTTCGAACGAACGAAGCATAGGGACCAATGTATCAATATCCGGGAATAAACTGATTAACCGTTCCACTAAAATATCATTTAAGGACAACTCAAATCCCATAGTCGCCTCTTGATCTGTTTTGGTCGTATAAACCATCGTCAGATCTCCAGAACCGATATTCGAGCTCATACATAAATCGCTCAGATTGATACTTTGATCCCGGATTACAACCTCACCTTTCACATCCTCCAACTTCAGATCCTTAAAATCTATTTTTTTAGCATTTGTATGAAGCGTCAGATCCAAGAATTTCGGAACGACAAATAGTTGAGAGATCGAATCCGTAGCGACACTATCCACGGTATTCGCTAATAGATGATCCGTCTCCAGTACGGAGATACTGTCTTCCGAGAAGGCCCCAACTGAATTGGATGCCAATTGATCAGAAAACTGCAAACCTTTACCTATAGCTAGCATCAACTGGTTACAATCGATCAGATCGGATTCCAACTCGAAATTCGCTTTCAACTTTCCTCCCCGTAGCATGGCCCGCCGGATGTCGCTAAGCTCTCCGCTCAAAGTAAAATCGCTCTTTCCTAAATGCAGGCGGGCACCACTCAACGTCATATTGTTAGTATTGAATTTCACGCTTGTCTCATCAATATACATCGGAATGGGGAATAAGCGGCTAAAGCCCCTCAATTGCTTAAACCTCACTTGTCCCCGAGCCTCCCATTGGCGTAAGACACTGTTTGAGGAAGCGACCGAATCCACTTGCGACCGCTGTCTATTCGCCCTTCGGGTGGTCTGCGTGCGCCTGCGCAAGGTATCACCGGCGGCAATACGGCGTTCACGTTGTTGACGAATCGCTTGCCGATAAGGTAATGCTTCCAAAGAGAACTGGCTTTCCGTCAGAACCATACCCGTCCGTAAAGGGATAAGAATATATTTTAAGGTGTCCACCGAGATCGTAGCTCCCGCCATAGGGATCCGCTTATCTGTAGAAGAAGCCTTGATGCCCCCTTTCAACACGGTCTTACCGGCCACCATCCAGGTAGAATCCGGCAACTTGGTGCGTAAATGATCAAATTCCAACCCTACGGTCATAGGGATAACAGCCGTTGTATCAATAACCGGCGTCGTATTGGCTACCATCTTCAATCCACCGATATTCGTACTGATCTCATCCTTATACTTTATATTCAAGGTATCCACCGATAGATTAGCGCTCAACAATCCTTTCGCATTCAGATATTTACTTTCATTTTCCGTAGATCCTACAAACAGATTCGCCCCAGCGATATACATATCCACGCCTAACGGCTTACTAAACGCCTTGAAGCGATCAACCGTCAAATTGCCGGATGATTTGACCTTGGCGAAGCGGCTATTCACGATATCATCCACCTTAAACACCGTAGATAAATCAGCCATCATGGTACCCTCCAGCAGCAGTGTGTCGGGATTCAAGAACTCTTTAGCCAAACGGGTAAAATCGACCTGCCCTTTCATCTCCGCCCGAATCGCGGGATTCCTCCAGATATCCCTAACCTCGCCACTCATGGTCAGCGAGGTATTCAACCCGATCAATGTCAACTCCTCCAAAGAGACATAAGAAGAATCCGGGTAAGCGCCATTCAAATGTAAATCCATGTCCATGCGCAAGGTATCGATCCCCTGTTCAATACCTTTTACATGATAAGAACCATCCTCTATCTTGCAGCATAAGTTCACGGTCGGAACAATACTATCCCCTAATTCTCCACGGATATCCCCTTCCAAAATAATACGTCCCTCAGCAAGTGTTTTATCCCGATCCTTAAAATATTCATCCGGAATAAAATGTAAGAGATCATTCATATCGGAAACCTTCAACCCGAAAGTCATATCGATCCGTGACGGATTATCCTCGGTAGCCGGTACCATAAAGCCATCCGCCGTAAAAGGCAGGTTATTCACCAGCAACTCCGCGTCCCTCAACCCAATCCGGCGAAGTCCGTCAGCCAACAACAAACGTCCCTTGAAGCGTAACGCTAACTTATTCGCCAAAGAATAAGACGGGCTACGGAATACGATCGAGGAAGAACCGGTCTCCACATCCAACTTATTCCCTCGTTGGGTCAAAAGGCCATCTATATGTAAAAAGAAACCATCGATCGCCGTATATAAATCCTGCTGGCGGTCATCATAGACAAAGTGCCCATTCGTAATATGCACTTGCTGCAAATCTATTTTAGGCAATGGAGATGACGATGATTCATCTACCGAATCCATCTCACTTTGATAAATCTCCCAATTCGCCTTTCCCTCCTCATTCACATAACCATAAAAACGGATACTATCCATGATAACCCGAGGAATCGTCACCTTCCCGCTAAACAGATAATCCGTAGGGTTAAATACGACGATCGCTTTTTTGAAAGACAACAAGGAATCCGAAGGAATCATCAAATCCTCCTGATGTTCTATAGAATCCTCAGCCTGATGTGAGATCAAACGCCCATTTGTCAACTTCACTCCCAGATAAGGATACGTCTCAAAATAAGTCAACTCCACCCGCTCACATTCCAAGTGCGCCTCTATGAATTCGTTTGTTTTTTCTACGACCAGCGGTGTCAGCTTCTCCGGAGGTAAGACCGCCCATTTCAGTATACCAACCCCGATCAAGGGAAGTATGAAAAAGATCCCGACCAACACAGACACAACAACCAGCAATATCTTTCTTATTCGTACCATACTCATTCCTTCATCTTATCACAAACAACACTAATTAAATTGTATGAGCAAAAATACGAAATACTATCCCAAAGACAACGCTTATCTCATAAAAAAAGGCCCCCCGCAATGAGAGACCTTCTTTTTACATCTTATTTATTTTTCTACAATTCATTTATCCAGAACCTCGTATTTAGAATGCTGGCTCTTGAACTCAGGAACAATCTCCTTCATCCGCTTCACGATCTGCATATCCCCCTCCACGGCACAAGCATGTACCAAGGCATCAATCCGCAGATTGGCGTCAGCATAGTCATACGCACGGACTTGGGCGATCTTGATCTTCGGATGAAAAGTAGGCTTGAAGGTCTCCTCCTCGTTGAGTACCTCCTCATACAATTTCTCTCCGTCTCGCAATCCCGTGAACCGGATCTCGATTCCCTTCACCCCGCTCAGACGGATCATACGCTCAGCCAGATCCACGATCCGTACAGGTTTACCCATATCGAACACGAAGATCTCTCCCCCATTACCCATCGTACCGGCCTCTAGGACCAGCTTACAAGCCTCCGGTATCAGCATGAAGAAACGAATGATATCCTTGTGCGTCACCGTCACCGGACCGCCCCGCTTGATCTGCTCCTTGAATAACGGGATCACGGAACCGTTCGATCCCAGCACATTGCCGAAACGAGTCGTCACGAATTGCGTGCGACCGCTCACCTTCCCATCCTTGATGGCTTGATCCAAGCTCTGCACGTAGATCTCGCAAATACGTTTCGAGCAGCCCATCACGTTCGTGGGATTCACCGCCTTGTCAGTCGATACCATAACGAACTTCCTCGTGCCGTATTTCACCGCCAAGTCTGCGATCACCCGGGTACCGTCCACGTTGTTGCGGACACTCTCCTCCGGATTATCCTCCATCATAGGCACATGCTTGTAAGCCGCGGCATGAAACACGTAATCCGGACGATGCTCCTTGAACAATTCCTCCATGCGTTCACGTACACAAATATCGCTCACAACCGTATAGGATTCTATATCCGGCCACCCACGAGCCATCATCAAGCGGACATCGTGTAAGGGAGTCTCCGCCTGATCTATCAAGACCATACGTTCCGGGGCGAACTGGGCTACCTGCCGCACGATCTCACTACCGATACTTCCGGCGGCTCCTGTTATCAGAATCCGCTTACCGGTAAGCTGCTTCCTCACCGCCTCCAAGTCTATCTCGATCTTATCACGGGGCAGTAAATCCTCTATATTCACCTCCCTCAGCTGGGTATGGCTCAAGTCGCTCCTCCCGTCCCACTCTTGGGCGGCAGGAGTCATATAGATCTTTATATTCGCCTTGATCAGCCTGTCCACCATCTCCTGATTATTCCGGATCGCCTCAACTTTCAATGGAGACACCAGCAAGACATTAGACCGTTTTTTCCTCATCACAGAAACCAATTCCTCATCATTCGGGTAAACCTTGACTCCCATTAAATATCGATACTCTATCTCCGCTATGTCCGAGATAAACCCCGCCAGCACAAACCGGGCCGGATCCTGATTCTGGATACTCTTCGCCAAACTCACCCCACCTTGCTTCACGCCATAGATAAACGCACGCTCCGCCTTAGCCACCCGGAAAGTACTCACATAAAAGAATTTAACGAACACACGCATCATCCACATCAAGCTCATAGCCAACAATGCGGAGAGGATCAGATCCCGTTTACGGATATACACCAAATAAGGAGAAAAGTCCGTCAACGCCTGAAACACGACTACGCAAATCAAGCCAAACAAGACGGCGAATCCCACCTTTTGCAAGTCCACGAAAGAGGAATAACGTATAATCCCCGAATAGGTATGGAACAGGCGAAAGCCTACCAGATAAGGAATCAGGCATACCAACAGCGTGACCAATAGATGTCCTAAGATATCCAAGGTTGATAATACGCCATTATTCAAGGTATACACCAACAAAGCAGAAAATAAGATCAAGCAGCAATCCAGCAAGATAATACCCCAATAGGGTAAGGATTTCTTGGAAAAGTACCAGGTAGATAGTCGAGAAAAAGGGTTCATGATAACTATAGTATATTCTTCTTTATACAATCCACAATATAAGCCACATCCTCATCCGTCACATAGGGGCCGGAAGGCAAGCACAACCCGACCTTAAACAAAGATTCGCTCACCCCATTCACGTAAGCCGGACAATCTTTATAGACAGGTTAGTTGCAGTGTGAGTCACGC
>OOIF01002868.1_pt1 | contig 11040 bp, 11 predicted proteins | sample 1691961 | NCBI WGS metagenome assembly OOIF01 (sample SAMN06348146, study PRJEB24527) | human gut metagenome | biome: human gut; feature: ankylosing spondylitis patient; material: feces | host: Homo sapiens | place: China | collected 2015-10 | reverse complement strand
CACCCTGACCGGTGTGGGTCAGTTTCTCAAGAGCAAAAATCCCGCTGTGAAGGTGGTGGCCGTGGAGCCTAAGAGCTCTCCCGTCCTCAGCGAGGGCCACGGCGGCGCTCACAAGATCCAGGGCATCGGTGCAGGCTTTGTCCCCGACGTACTGGACACCAAGGTGTATGACGAGATCATCCCCGTGGAAAATGAGGACGCCTTCGCCACCGGCAAGCTGATTGGCAAGCGGGAGGGTGTGCTGGTGGGCATCTCCTCCGGCGCCGCTGTGTGGGCTGCCGTGCAGCTGGCCAAACGGCCGGAATTTGAAGGCAAGACCATTGCCGTTCTTCTGCCGGATACCGGCGACCGCTATCTCTCCACTCCGCTGTTTCAGGATTGATTTTTCTTCTCTTTTCCTTTTTCTTCTCTGATCCTCTCTTAAATAATGGATAAGCGCCGCGGCTGAGCCGCGGCGCTTATCCAGATATCGGCAAAAAATACCGGCGGTTCGATGACCGCCGGTATCGTTTATTCGCTGATGTCGCGGGTGGCATAGGCGTTCAGGTCCATGCCCGCCGTATGGCCCGCCAGATATTCGTAATACCCCTGTGCGCCGATCATGGCACCATTATCGCCGCACCACCGCAGCGGCGGCAGGTACAGCCGGCAGCCGGCTTTTTTGCAGGCCCGCTCCAGGTCCGCCCGGATGACGGAGTTGGCCGCCACGCCGCCGGCGGCGACGATGACGGTGCGGCCGGACTGCTTTGCGGCTTCCATGACGCGGGGGACCAGCGTATCGCTGACGGCCTGGGCAAAGTCCCGTGCCAGCGCCGGGGCATCCAACGGCTCGCCCACCTGCTCGGCGTGATGGGCCAGGTTCACCACCGCCGTTTTCAGACCGGAAAAGCTCATGTCCAGCGGCGCCCCCTCCACATGGGAATGGGGCAGGGTGTAGACGCCGCCCTTGGACTGCTGGGCCAGCTTGTCCATGGGTGCGCCGCCGGGATAGGGCAGTCCCAGCACCCGGGCCGCCTTGTCGAAGCACTCCCCCGCCGCATCGTCCCGGGTCGCACCCAAAATTTCCAGATCCGTATAATCCCGGACGTCCACGATTAGGGTGTTGCCCCCGGAGATGGCCAGCGCCAGAAACGGCGGCTCCAGCTCCGGAAAGGCCAGGTAATTGGCGGCGATGTGGCCCCGGACATGGTGCACCGGGATCAAGGGCACCCCCAGGCCGTAGGCCATGGACTTGGCGAAGCTGAGTCCCACCAGCACGGCCCCGATGAGCCCCGGGGCATAGGTGACGGCCACGGCGTCAATGTCCTGCCGGGTGCAGTGGGCGTCCGCCAGGGCCTTTTCCGTCAGGGCCGCAATCACTTCAACATGCTTGCGGGAGGCCAGCTCCGGTACCACGCCGCCGTACAGGGCGTGGAGGTCTGCCTGAGAGGCAATGGCATCGGACAACACCCGCCGTCCGTCCTCTACTACCGCCACGGCGGTCTCGTCGCAGGAGGATTCAAAGGCTAAAATCTTCATAGCAATGCTTCTTTCTTCAAAAGATCGGCGTTCTCCGCCTTACTGCTGCCAGGGCACCTTCGGACCCGGCGCCGCCTTGGAATCAAATGGGATGCGGACATACTTGTGGTACTTGTCCGCGGAGAAGGTGTTTTCATAGACGAAGCGGTGTTCTTCCATCAGCGCAACGTCATCCACCGGGCCGCCGGCGAGATACAGGGTCTTGTAGTGGACGCCGAACATCTCCGTATCATACCCGGCGGTCCGCAGACCGCACCGGGCATAGAACCCCAACCGCCGCCGGGCCATCTCCGGGTCCGGCGCGTCCTCCGGAGCTTCCGACTCTCCGAAGATCACCGTGTCCGCCTCCCGCTCCCGCAGCTTCTCCAGGATGGATGCACCGACGCCGCCGTTGCGGCGGATACTGGAAACACACAGGTAATCCAGCAGTGCCCAGCCGGGATGTCCCAGCCAGAGGAATGCCTCGCCTACGATATTGTCTCCGTCAAACAGGCAGTAGGGCTTGTACCAGCCCTCCGTCCAACTCTTCTCAATATTCCGCAGGGGTTTTAATTCCGCTGTGGGAAACGCTTCCTTCAGGTCCCGGTCATAAATCGTCCTCAGTTGTTCAACTGACGGGATTCTCAGTTCCATGCTGTTCAAACTCCCTTGTCATAATGATGGCATCCTCCCGGGGATGCTCATAGTAATTCTTGCGCCGGCCCACGCCCCGGAAGCCCCGGCTGCCGTACAGGGCGATGGCGGGGTAGTTGGAGGCCCGGACTTCCAGCGTCAGAAATGCCAGATGGTTGGCCTGAGCAAAGTCAAGAAACACTTGCAGCAGCTTTCCGGCAACGCCCTGCTTCCGGCAGTCCGGCCGGACGGCCACATTGGTGATATAACCCTCGTCCAGCACCGCCTGCAAACCGGCGTAGCCCGCCACCTTGCCGTTATCATCCAGGGCCACCAGAAAGGCGGAAAGGTAGTTGTCCAGTTCCTCTGCCAGCATATTCCGGCTCCAGGGCGTGGTGAAGCAGATCCGTTCCAGCTCCGCCACCTCGTCCAGATGGTCCGCCGTCATGGGCACGATGCGGACATGCAGATTTTTCTCTTCCATCGTATGTTACTCCTTATCCCTTGGCTTCCAGCCAGTTGCGGCCCCAGTGGGCCTCCGCCGTCAGGGGGACGGACAGGTGAGCCACCTGCTCCATTTCCTCCTCCAGCAGCTTCGCCGCCGCCAGCCCCGCCGTTACCGACAGCAGGGAGCTGACCCACACCGTCGGCAGGATATCCAGCGGTGCAGCGCTGCCGCAGGCTGCCCGGATGCTGGCCACCGTGGTGGGCAGCAGCTGGATGGAGGCGGTGTTCAGCACCACCAGCCGGCACAGCTCGTCGCTGGCCACGCCCTCCGTCCCCCGTGCCATACGGCAGGCCGCCCGGATACCCATGGGCGTGGCGGCGGTGCCCAGCCCCAGCAGATTGGCCGACACATTGGCCGTCACCGCTGCCAGCGTCTCCGGATCCCGGCTGGCCTGGGGCAGCAGCCGCCGCAGCACCGGACGGAACAGCCGTCCCAGCCGCCGGGACAGTCCGCACCGGTCCATGACCTCCATAAGCCCCGTCCACAGGCACAGCATCCCCGCCATGGAGAGACACAGCCGAACCGCCTGCCCGGCCCCCTCCAGCGCCGCTGCACTGACGGCCTCCATGCGCCCGTATACGGCGCCGCACACCACGCTGACCACAGCCATTCCCGTCCAGATCCACGCCATCGCCATCCTTGTCACCTCATGGATGTATACGCCGCACCGGCATATTTTATTACATCTATCCAGACAGATTTTATCATTTGGTTGACAAATATGTAAATTTACGGCATAATATAAACGAATCTCACGTAGACGCTAAAATTGAGGGGCAAAGAAGGGGAGATCACTGTGAAAGCAACCGGTATCGTCAGAAGAGTGGACGATTAAGTTATAATAGGAGCAAGGTCAGAAAGCCTTGAAAACACTGGTGTTTCGCTGATTTTGTCCAACTTCTCGAACAAGGTGAAAGCAAGCTGTATGACTGCGGTGAGCTGCAACCGCGTTTTGAAAGGAGGATGCAGCAATTAAGAGAATATAGCAAAGCCCCGTTATTGCACTGCGCAAGAGCATCGCTCAAAGCAGAACAATGACGGGGCTTATTTTTTTGCTCAGAAATGGAGGTAAGAAGTATATGTACCCAAAAGGATGCACCTTGGCATTCGAGATGCTGATGAAGGAAACACCATATGACCACTACGACAGCGGATGCGATGGCATCTGTCCTGAGTGCCGTTCCTGCCGGTTTCATCGGCCATTCTGGAAGTATCAAACTTGTGTGTTCGAGGAATGCCCGTACTCCCCGACCAAGCTGTCCACGCTGCGATGTCAGCCGATCAGCGCGAAGGGGTGATGAAGCATGGCTGTATTCCGCGTTGAAAAGAATAGAAATTACACCGTCATGTCCAACGTCCATCTCAGAGATCGCTCCCTCCCGCTGAAAGCAAAGGGGCTGCTTTCCCTGATCCTCAGCTTGCCGGATGGCTGGGATTTCACCCTCAAGGGTCTGGCAAAGCTGAGTGCTGACGGACTTGACTCTACAAGATCGGCAATCAGGGAGCTTGAGAAAAGCGGCTACATTATCAGGCGGCAGCTCTATGACGGGCAAGGCCGCTTCGCCAAAAACGAGTACACGGTCTTTGAAAGTCCGCAGCCGGTTTCTCCGTCATCGGATATACCGTTATCGGGAAACCCGACAACGGGTAATCCGGCAACGGCAACCCCGTCAGCGGGAAGCCCCATGCAATTAAATACGATTGGAGTAAATAACCAAGTATCAAATACTCTCTTGAGCAATTATCCATCTATCAATCTTGATGGGATGGATGCGATGGAAATGAGAAACGAGTACGAAGAGCTTATCAGAGAAAATCTTGAGATTGACATTCTCTCTCAGGACTCTCGTTATGACATCGCCCGTGTGAATGAGATGGTTGAGATCATGCTGGACGCGATCTGTTCCCAAGCTCCGACGATCCGTATCAATGGTGCGGATATACCGCATGAGGTCGTTAAGTCCCGTTTTCTCAAGTTGGACAGCAGCCATATCGAATATGTCCTTCATGCGATGGATCAGTGTCCGTCCGATATTCGGAACATCCGGGCATATATGCTCACCACTCTCTATAATGCTCCGGTGACAATGGACAATTATTACTCCGCTCTCGTCAACCACGATCTGTACGGCAGCAAGTAAACCGCTGCTTCCAGAAATCGCCCATCGAAAGGAGGCTGATGCCATGTTTATTGTTTATCTTCGGGGTGTGCCGCCTTAGCATCGGTCAGCCCCGGCAATTCTCAGAAAGGAGGTTCCCATGCAGGATGAAGTAAATACCAAAGTAGTTGCTATCGCCATCAAGGGCGGCAAAATCAGCGCAGAGGTTCTGGAAAAGGCCCTCAAGAAGTTCGTGGAAGAAATTGAGAAGGCACAGAAAACGGCCTCTCAGCCCAAGACCTACCGGGGCAAGCAGTCCATCAAGCATCTCGTGGAGCAGAATGCCGCCATTAGCAACATCGAAGTGACCGACGGAAATATCAAGTCATTCCAGCGCACCGCCAACAAATACGGGATTGACTATGCGCTCAAAAAGGACACCTCGGAAGAACCGCCTCGCTACATCGTCTTCTTCAAAGGACGCGATGTGGATGTGATGACACAGGCTTTCAAGGAGTTTTCCGCAAGGACGGTCAAGCAGAAGGACAAGCCTTCTCTCCGGCGCAAGCTCTCCCATGAACAGGAGCAGTCCAAGGCCAAGCACAAGGAGAAGGTCAAGGTCAAGACTAAGGATCGGGGCGTGGAGCTGTGAAAAAGAAGCTCGACATCAAGCGCCTCATTCTTCTCAACATCCCGTATGTGTTCGCATTCTATTTCGTGGACAAGATCGCTGCTGTGTTCAGACAGGCTCCCGGAACTGAGCTGATCGACAAGCTCACCGGGGGCTTTGCCAACTTCGGAACGGCATTTGCAAATCCTCTGCCCAGCTTGCATCCGGTTGACTTGCTCATAGGTTTGGCGGCAGGAGCTTTGCTCAAGCTGGCGGTTTATGTGAAAGGCAAAAACCGCAAGAAGTTCCGACAGGGCGAAGAATACGGATCTGCCCGATGGGGTAAGCCGGAGGACATCAGGCCGTATATGGATGATAACTTTGAGAACAATGTCATCCTTACGCAGACCGAGGCGCTGACCATGAACAGCCGTCCGAAGCAGCCGAAGTACGCCCGGAATAAGAACATCATGGTCATTGGTGGTTCAGGTTCCGGCAAAACCCGCTTCTTTGTGAAGCCTAACCTCATGCAGTGCGTCTCGAAGGATTATCCGGTCAGCTTCATAGTCACTGATCCGAAAGGTACTCTCTTGGTGGAAACAGGAAAGATGCTTGAAAAAAACGGGTATGTGATTAAGTCGCTGAACACGATTAACTTCAAGAAATCCATGCACTATAATCCCTTTTCGTACATTCGCAGCGAGAAGGACATCCTCAAGCTGGTCAATACAATTATCGTCAACACGAAGGGAGACGGCGATAAGTCCGGCGAAGATTTTTGGGTGAAGGCTGAAAAGCTCTATTACACGGCTCTCATCGGTTACATCTGGTACGAGGCACCGGAACACGAGAAAAACTTCACTACCCTGCTCGAAATGATCAATGCCTCGGAAGCCAGAGAGGATGACGAGAACTTCAAAAATCCCGTGGACATCATGTTTGACGAGTTGGAGGCGAGAGACCCGGATCACTTTGCAGTAAAGCAGTACCGCAAATACAAATTAGCGGCTGGCAAAACGGCTAAATCGATCCTGATTAGCTGCGGTGCCAGACTTGCCCCCTTTGACATTGCCGAGCTGCGGGAGCTGATGAGCTACGATGAGTTGGAACTGGACACCCTCGGAGACAGAAAAACAGCCCTGTTCGTGATCATCAGTGATACGGATGACACCTTCAATTTTGTCTGTGCCATCATGTATTCGCAGATGTTTAATCTACTCTGCGACAAGGCGGACGATGTGTACGGAGGCAGACTTCCCGTTCATGTCCGCTGCCTTCTGGATGAGTTCGCAAACATCGGCCAGATACCGAAGTTCGATAAGCTCATCGCCACCATCCGCAGCCGGGAAATATCGGCAGCAATCATTTTGCAGTCCCAGTCTCAGCTCAAGACCATCTACAAGGATGCGGCTGACACGATTGCGGGAAACTGCGACTGCACCCTTTTCCTCGGCGGAAAGGAAAAATCCACTCTGAAAGAACTCAGCGAAGTGCTGGGCAAGGAAACGATTGACCTATACAACACTTCGGAAACCCATTCCACCAACAATTCCTACGGGCTGAACTATCAGAAGGTCGGTAAGGAGTTGATGTCTCAGGATGAGATCGCCGTCATGGACGGCAGCAAATGTATCTTGCAGCTTAGAGGCGTGAGACCTTTTCTCAGTGATAAGTACGACATAACGAAGCATCCAAGGTACAAACTGCTGGCTGACTACGATAAGCGAAACGCCTTTGACATCGAGAAATACCGCTCCCGAAAGCTGGTGGTCAAGCCCACCGATACCTTTGATCTCTATGATATGGGGGAGATCAAAGAAGAATAAAGCCCCGTCGCTGCACTGCGCAGTGAGCCGAGCCTGACGGCAAGGTTCAAAGCAGAACAGCGACGGGGCTTCTTTTTTTATGCCCATTTTCAAAAAACTACATGAAAAACAGGAGGAAAAATCTATGGCATTTATCTCTCAGGCAGTCACGGTCCTGCAGACCCTCGTTATCGCGCTCGGCGCTGGACTTGCCGTGTGGGGCGTGGTCAATCTGATGGAGGGCTACGGCAATGACAATCCCGGCGCAAAGAGTCAGGGCATCAAGCAGCTCATGGCTGGCGGCGGTGTGGTGGTCATCGGCACTACGCTGATCCCTCTTCTGGCCGGTTTGTTCTAATCCAGCAAGCCCAGCTTAACCGAAAGGTGGTGAAATATTGGGCAGTATCTTAGAAAAAATCACAGAAGCCATCAAGGAAATGCTCATCGGCATGATCGAAAGCAACCTGACCAATATGTTCACCGATGTCAATGAGAAGGTCGGTACGATTGCCGGAGAGGTCGGAAGAACCCCTTCTACATGGAACGGCAGCATCTATTCGATGATCCGGGGACTATCTGAAAGCGTGATAGTCCCCATCGCCGGTATCATTATCACCTTCGTTTTGTGTTACGAGCTGATCTCCATGATCACAGAGAAAAACAATATGCACGACATGGACACCTGGATGTTCTTCAAGTGGTTCTTCAAAGCGGCTGTTGCAATCTACCTCGTGACCAATACCTTTGACATCGTGATGGCAGTATTCGACATCGGACAGTCCGTGGTTGCGGGCGCAGCCGGAGTCATTCACGGCACCACAAACATTGACATTGCCTCAACGCTGGACACCATGCGAACGAGTATGGAAGCAATGGGTGTTGGTGAGCTGCTCGGCCTTGCTATTGAAACGCTGGTCATCAGCCTGTGCCTCAAAATCATGTCCATCCTGATCACAGTCATCCTGTACGGACGAATGATCGAGATTTACTGCACTGTCAGCATTGCGCCTATCCCTATTGCTACAATGAGCAATCGCGAGTGGGGCAGCATCGGAACGAATTACCTCAAGGGCCTTTTCGCCCTGGCATTCCAAGGCTTCCTCATCATGATCTGCGTCGGCATCTATGCCGTTCTCATCAACAACATGATCATCGCAGCCAACATTCACTCGGCTCTGTTCTCGGTAGCTGCATACACAGTTATCTTGTGTTTCTCGCTGTTCAAGACCGGAAGCCTCTCGAAGTCGTTGTTCAACGCGCATTAAGGAGGTCGGCGGGATGAAAAAGTACAGCATCATCTATGCCGATCCCCCTTGGGCGTATCGGACCTATTCAAAGAAGGGGCAGGGACGGTCAGCGGAAAGCCATTACCCGACGATGAGCATTGAGGACATCAAGGCTTTACCTGTTGGTGAGCTTGCCGATAAAGACTGCGCCCTGTTTCTGTGGATCACATTCCCATGTCTCTATGAAGCTCTCGAAGTGCTTGAGGCATGGGGATTTTCTTATAAAACCGTCGCTTTCGTATGGGTGAAGCAGAACCGGAAAAATGACGATCTCTTCACCGGCATGGGCTACTGGACCCGCGCAAATGCTGAAATCTGCATTCTCGCCACAAAAGGACATCCAAGGCGGGTAAACGCCGGTGTCCGTCAGGTCATTCTCAGCCATGTGGAGGAACACAGCAAAAAGCCGGATGAAGCCCGTGACCGCATTGTTCAGCTCATGGGCGATCTTCCGCGCATTGAGCTTTTCGCCAGACAGTCCCCGGAGGGCTGGGATGTATGGGGAAACGAAGTGGAAAGCGATGTAACTCTCGGAAAGGAGGTTTCAGAAAATGGCATTCGTACCGGTCCCGAAAGACCTTAACCGTGTGAAAACTAAAGTCATGTTCAACCTGACCAAGCGGCAGATCATCTGTTTTGCGCTGGCTGCTGCGGTTGGTGTTCCCATGTACTTTCTCACCAAGCCCAGCCTCGGCATCTCCACGGCGGCAATGCTGATGGTCGTGATGATGCTCCCGTTCATCTTCTTTGCTCTCTATGAGAAGGACGGACAACCGGCTGAAAAAATCCTCGGTCATGTGATCAAGTCCATGTTTCTGAAGGACAAGGTGCGTCCCTACCGCACAAACAATCTTTACGCTGCCATTCAGCGAGAAATCAAGGAACAGGAGGAATTGCAGATTGACAACCAGCACCAAAAAGGCAGACACGCCTAAGAAGACCGTGAAAAACGGCAAGGTGTACGGCGATGCTCTTTCCGCTGCGGAAAAGAAGAAAATCGTCATGCAGAAGAAAAAGGACAAAAAGGCAAAGAAAATCCCCAAGTCCGCCCAGCAGACCATCCCCTATGTGGAGATGTGCCGCGACGGTATCTGCAAGGTGAACAGCCGCCTCTACACCAAGACCATCCGCTACAACGACATCAATTATCAGCTTGCCCAGAACGAGGACAAGACCGCCATCTTTGAGAACTGGTGTGACTTCCTGAACTACTTCGACAGCTCCATTTTCGTTCAGCTCTCCTTCATCAATCAGAGGGTGAACATCAACGAGTTCAAGAAGGCAATCCGCATCCCCGAGCAGGACGATGCCTTCAATGACATCCGCGCCGAGTATTCGGATATGCTGCAAACCCAGCTCACCAAAGGCAACAACGGCCTCGTCAAGCGCAAGTACATTACCTTCGGCATTGAGGCTGACTCTCTGCGTACCGCCAAAGCAAAGCTCGACAGGGTGGAAGCTGACATTCTCAACAACTTCAAGACTCTCGGTGTGAAAACCGAGCCGCTGTCCGGCTATGAGCGCCTGAAAGTCCTGCATGATGTGTTCAACATGGACTCCGGTGAGCCGTTCCGTTTCTCCTTCGATATGGTTGCCCGTACCGGCCTCAGCACCAAGGATTTCATCGCGCCTACCTCCTTCGACTTCCGTGAGGGTAAGTGCTTCAAGATGGGCAGGACCATCGGCGCGGTGAGCTTTTTGCAGATTCTCGCGCCGGAGCTGAATGACCGTATGCTGGCGGACTTTCTCGATATGGACTCCAACATTACGGTCAATCTTCATATCCGCACCATTGATCAGGCTCAGGCCATCAAGCGCATCAAGTCCAAGATTACCGACCTCGACAAGATGAAGATTGAAGAGCAGAAGAAGGCCGTCCGTTCCGGCTACGATATGGACATCATCCCGTCCGATCTTGCCACCTACGGCGGTGAGGCCAAGCGTCTGTTGCAGGATCTCCAGACGCGAAACGAGAGAATGTTCCTCGTGACCATCCTCATTATGAATACAGCGCCCAACCGTCAGAAGCTCGAAAACGCTGTCTTCCAGACGGCATCCATCGCACAGAAATACAACTGTGCGCTCAAGCGTCTGGACTTCCAACAGGAAGAGGGGTTGATGTCTTCGCTGCCCATCGGTCTGAATCAGATTGAGATTGAGCGTGGGCTGACCACTTCCAGTACAGCGGTTTTCGTCCCGTTTACCACGCAGGAGCTTTTTCAGGGCGGCGAGGCTCTGTATTACGGACTGAATGCGCTGTCCAACAACATGATCATGGTTGACAGGAAGAAATTGAAGAACCCCAATGGGCTTATCCTCGGTACTCCCGGCAGCGGCAAGTCCTTCTCGGCAAAGCGCGAGATGACCAACGCCTTTCTGATCACCGAGGATGACATCATCGTGTGCGACCCCGAGGCTGAGTATTATCCCCTCGTGCAGAAGCTCGGCGGTCAGGTTATCCGCATTTCGCCCATCAGTACCGACTACATCAATCCGCTGGACATCAATGTCAACTACTCCGAAGAGGAAAATCCGCTGACATTGAAGTCCGACTTCATCCTCTCCATGTGTGAGCTGATTGTCGGCGGCAAGGACGGCTTGC
>OOIF01002862.1_pt1 | contig 11056 bp, 8 predicted proteins | sample 1691961 | NCBI WGS metagenome assembly OOIF01 (sample SAMN06348146, study PRJEB24527) | human gut metagenome | biome: human gut; feature: ankylosing spondylitis patient; material: feces | host: Homo sapiens | place: China | collected 2015-10 | reverse complement strand
CATAAAAAACACCGTTTAAAAGTCCGACAATCGTACCAGTCAGCACGCTGCCGATGATAAGACCGGCATATCCCATGCCGAAACGAGAGGCAAATACACAGCCTACAATCGCTGAAAGCATGATGTTCGCGCCGATGGAGAAATCGAACATACCCATAACCATAACAAAGTAAAAACCAACAGCGCCAACCGTCGCGATCAGGCTGGCCTGAAAATAACTCAGCATATTGGCCGGAGAACCAAAATTGCCCGGCGTCAGAGCTTTAAAAATCGCCCAGGAAAGCACTACCAAACCCACCAGGATGATATAACCCTTGGCAGTTCCCGAAAGTTTTTTCTTTCCGGTTGTTTCAACAACAGAAGAACCCATATTTTATACCTCATTCATAACTGCTCAGTTTCTTTTTTCTTTTAAAGAAAAGACCGGCATCGCGCCGTGCGATACCGGCCTTTTCTATTACATTCAGCCTCTTAAAATTCTATAATTTGAATCAGTTTCTGAACTAATTAGTTGCCTGCTCTCTGTGCAGCATCCTCGATGGAGATACCAGCTGCAGTTGCTTTCAGGTCATCCAGGCTAAGCTCGGACATAGCTACCAGTTCCTCATCGGTGTATGGAAGCTGATCTACGAAGTACTGCTCATATGCTTTGTAGTCGTCCGGAGAAGATACATACAGATACGGGAACGGAACATCCTCGAAGTTGCCCTCGATACCTGTGTAGTTGCCCTTGATTGCGTTGTAAACCATCATGAAAGCGATAAGCGGATCGCAGTAATGTCCACCGGACTCACCGGCCATAGAACCATTTTCAAGTCTCTCGCCCAGATCCGGAAGGAAGTCTGTGGAAACGATGTCGATATCCTGAGTCTTGCCTGCACGCTCAACTGCTGCGATAGCGCCCTGAAGCGGGTCACCGCCGCCGCCTGCCGGAATCAGTGCATCCAGAGTCGGATCTGCGGACATCAGAGCCTCTGCTGCCTTGGAACCACCCTCAGAAGAAGTACCTGCGTACTGCGGCTCAGACAGTTTTGCCTGATCATCCGGATGCTCTGCGTTCCATTTCTCAACGCCAGCTTTGTAGCCTTCCCATCTGCCAAGCCAGGTAGCGTCGCCCTGCTCCCAGCCGATCAGACCGATGTTTCTGTCGCCCTTGTCCAGAAGAATCTGAACTAATTTTTCACCGTTCTCCGGCTCGTTCTCATGAACAGCGCCGATGTAGTACGGTGATGCGGTTGCTAAATCATAGATATCCTTGCTGTTCTCCTGGCTGATAACACGGAAGAACTGTGCCAGATATACTTTATTGTCATTACATGTCTTAATAGCGGATGTCATCTCTGTATCAGAAGAGTTGCAGATGATGATACCCTGGCATCCTGCTGCTGCTAACTGCTCTACGGATGCGGTAACCTTCTCCGACACATGACCCTGGTCAACGTACTGAACCTGAACGCCCAGAGCCTTTGCTGCCTCGTCGATGATCAGCTTACACTGGGAACCAAGAACATCGGTAGAGGACCAGATGGAAACACCGATCTTAATGTCTTTGTTGTCGATCGTCGAAGCTGCTGCCTCGCTTCCTTCTGCTGCAGAAGCATCTGCTGCCTGTGTCGCATTTGCTGCTCCAGAGCCGCCGCATGCGGTCATGCTCACTGCCATCGCTGCTGCTGTCATGGATGCAGCGGCACGTTTGAACATTTTTTTCATTCTAACTACCTCCCATAAAATTTTCTTTGCAAGCGGCACCCCAGCCGCACTGCTTTGTTGCTTTTCACAACTTTTAGTAACTTTATTATAACAATCCAGGACAAATTGTGCAAGTAAATACAAGAGCATTTTTTCATAAAGTTGTATTTTATTTTGTATATTGTTATAAATTTAACGCCTGATTTTGACATCATTTTAGCAGGAATACAAATGATGCATAAATTAAAGCGGCTGTTTTCGCTAAATATTTATGCATCATGTATAGGTTTGCTGATTTCCTCTCGAATTATGTCGAATCAAGAGAATACAGCTTTATATTGTTTCTAATATGTACTGTACTTTTTTCAGATGTCTTCCCTCTCTTTGCATGGATATTTCCCGTCATTTTGACTGTTCTATCTTGATGCTGTCATACCAGACATTCATGCCGGTTTGTCTGTCTCCGGAAGAGAATTTCTACTTTTTCTTCTTTACCATCGCAAGGATCGACTGAAGCACGATGAAGAAGCATAAAAGCGCCGCGATCGTGATACGGGTCCACCAGGAAGAAAGTGTTCCCTGGAAAGTGATAAATGCCTCGATCGTCGCCTTGATAAGGACGCCAAACAGGGTTCCGAATACATTACCGACGCCGCCGGTCAAGAGCGTGCCGCCGATAACAGAGGAAGCGATCGCATCCATCTCGAAGCCCTTTGCCTGCTCAACGAAGCCGCCCAGCGTATTCAGACAGAACAGGACGCTGCCGACGCCACAAAGGAAACCGTCCAGGATATAGGCTTTCAGTTTTACCCGGCGCACATTTAATCCCATCATCAGAGCTGACTGCTCGTTGCCGCCGATCGCATAAATGCTGCGTCCAAATTTCGTATATTTCAGCATGATAAATGCCAGAACCAGAAGAACCAGCGCAATCACAACCGTCGGATAGATATATGGATAAATCATCATGCCTTTTTTGTTGAGATAGCCGCCGAACGGAATATAAAGTTTCATCTTCGCCCATGCCATGAAAGTTTCATTCGTAATACTGATCATGTCCTTGGAAATGATCGCAGTCATGCCGCGGGCAAAGAACATACCCGCCAGGGTAACAATGAATGGCTGGATATCCATGTAGGCAACCAGGAATCCCTGTACCAGACCAAAGACAATCCCGGTCACCAGCACGATGAGAACCGCCGGAACCGCACCGATACCGCCTTTTTCCATCATCCATGCCAACATCATACAGCCCATCGCCACGAAGGAACCGACGCTGATATCGATACCGCCGGTGATCATGACGATCGTCATGCCGATACCGATGACAATCAGACCCGCATTGGAAATAAAGAGGTTTAAGAAGTTCTGTGTCTTGGCAAAGCCCTGTGCGTTAAAGAGCACGCAGCCGATCGCGTACATCACGAAGAACAGCAGGATCGTGACAAGAAGCAGGAACGTGTTCTGATTTAATTTCTTCTTTTCTTTCATGATTTATGCCGCCTCCTTTCCTGCCGCGCTCAGTTCTTTTTTCTGTGCCAGGGATTTTCTCCATCTAGCAAATCCCGGAGACTGGAGTGCTACGATGATGACAACCACGATCGCCTTGTAAACCGGAACCTGATCCGAGGATACGTGCATCGCATACAGGGTGGTCGTCAGCGCCTGAATCGTATACGCGCCGATGACGGAACCTGCCAGCGAGAATTTACCGCCGCCGAGGGAGTTTCCGCCGATGGCAACTGCCAGAATCGCATCCAGCTCCATATTAAGACCGATGTTATTCGCATCCGCCGAGTAGATGCGGCTGGAAGCAATCAGACCTGAAAGACCGGAGCAGAGCCCACAGTACGCATAGGTAAGGAAAATAATCATGACCGACTTGATGCCGACGAGCTGGGACGCACGTTTATTGATACCGACCGACTGGATGTACATGCCCAGTGCCGTTTTCTTCAAGAGTAATGAAGTCAGCGCCACAACGACGACCGCCACGATAAACGGGGTCGGAACCGGGAATCCCGGAAGGGAAGCGCCCAGGGTACGGTAGCTGTCCACGCGCACGTATGTGATCTGTCCATCCGTGATCAGCTGCGCGATACCGCGCCCGGCGGTAAACATGATAAGAGTCGCTACCATCGGCTGAATGTTTAACTTTGCAACCAGAAAACCGTTGAAGCAGCCGATCGCCGCACCGACGATGAGCGCTGCCAGGAAGCCGAGAATCAGCGGATTGGCATATGCAGTTGCTGCGCGCTCGCCGCCGGTTAAGAGGTTGCAGCAGACTGCCGCACTGACCGCCATGATCGCGCCGACGGAAATATCCGTTCCAGCGGAGGATGATACGACAAGCGTCATGCCGACTGCCAGAATCACCAGCTCTGACGCACGGTTGATGATATCGATTAAGTATCCGTAGAGAACGCCGTTCCGCACCTCGATCGCGAAGAAGTTCGGCGTCGTGACGATATTTACCAGCAATACCAGCGCAAGGCAGAAAATCGGGAGAAACAGCCTCTGCGAGGTAATTTTTTTGAACGTCATATTTTTCATAGCTACTGTCCTCCTGCAATGGTTGACATAATGTTGGACTGGTTCATCTCATCCTCAGAAAGTTCTCCTACCTTTGCACCATCGCGCATAACGACCATGCGGTCGCAGGTACGGAGCATCTCCTCGATCTCGGAAGAAATAAACACGACTGCCATGCCCTGTTCTGCCAGTTTTACGACCAATTTCTGAATCTCTGTCTTGGTTCCGACGTCGATACCACGGGTCGGCTCGTCCAGAATCAGGAAATCCGGGTTTGTCAGAAGCCAGCGTCCGATGATTACCTTCTGCTGGTTGCCGCCGGAGAGTGATTTGATCGGTGTCTCACGGCTGGCGGTCTTAATCTGAAGCATATCAATGTATTTATCGGTAAATTCTTCCTGCTGCTTGCGGCTGAGCAGGTGGAACATACCGCGTTTTGCCTGAAGCGCCATGATCAGGTTCTCACGCACGGACAGATCCGCGATGATACCCTCGTTTTTCCGATCCTCCGGCAGATATGCCATGCCGGCATTCATCGAAGTCAGCGGGTGGCGCGCCGCGATCGGTCTGCCCTTGACGCTCAGCTCGCCCTCATCCGGTTTTTCCGCTCCATAGAGGACACGAACCGTCTCAGAACGTCCCGAACCCAGAAGCCCGGTAAATCCGACAACTTCACCCTTGTGAATCACCAGATCAAACGGTTTTATGTATCCTTTCTTTCCGAGTCCCACCGCCTTGATGACGATGTCCTCTTCGCCGTGTTTCTCCTCACTCTTGGAATTCTTGATCGCTGCCAGATCATCGAAATCCTTTCCCATCATCTTGGCAACCAGCTGGACTCTCGGAAGCTCCGCCGTCGTAAATTGTCCTACCAGCTGCCCATTCCGAAGAACGGTGATCTTATCGCAGACTGCATACACCTGCTCCAGGAAATGGGTAACGAATATGATGCCGACGCCTTCGGATTTCAGGCGGCGCATCAGATTAAAGAGCTTTTCTACCTCCCCATCATCGAGAGATGAGGTCGGCTCATCAAGAATCAATACCTTTGCCGACATATCGACTGCACGGGCGATCGCTACCATCTGCTGAATTGCAATCGAATAATTGTCGATCGTCTGTGTTACATCTGCATGTATGTCAAGGTCCTGCAGCAGTTTGCTGGCCTTTTTATTCATTGTTTTCCAGTCAATCAATCCGCCTTTTCGCGGTTCGCGTCCGATAAACAGATTCTCTGCAACCGTCAGGTTCGGACAGAGATTGACTTCCTGATACACGGTGCTGATGCCCCGGTTCTGTGCTTCCTGCGGGCTGCGGTTGATGATCGCATGATCGCAGCCGTCTATCATGATTTCCCCTGTTTCAAACTCCTCTACACCCGTCAGGACTTTGATCAGCGTGGATTTTCCTGCGCCATTTTCCCCCATCAGGGCATGAATTTCGCCTTTTTTTAAGGTAAAATCCACATTCTGCAGAGCTTTTACACCCGGGAATGTCTTATAAATATGCCTCATCTCAAGAACGGAATCCTTTTCCATAAAAGCTTTGCCTCCTTATTTTTTGAAAAAGAAAGCGCAGGGACGGAAACCTAAGCCTCCAGCCCCGCGCCTCCTGATTGCCAAGTGCCTGCCGTCCGCCGAAACCTCCGGTCTGACACTCATTCACTTACGGTCAAAAGCGATTGCCTGTCCGATTATTAACATTTAAAAATACCATTCAAAAGCGAATTAGTAAGCTCTTGTCTTTAAGATTTCTTCCAGATCCATGCTTGTATCGAAGTATGCTTCGTCTACGTACTGAATCTTCTCAACCTCTTCGCCTTTTTCCAGTTTCTGGATGATTTCAGCTACACGCGGACCATGAAGCGGGTTGCACTCGAAGGTTGCGTTTAAGTCGCCAGCGATCATGGACTCGAAAGCTGCCTTTACAGAGTCAAAACTTACAACGATGATGTCGCCGTCCGGACCACAGGTCTTGCCTGCTGCCTTGATAGCATCGATGGCACCAAATGCCTCGTTATCATTCTCACAGATAACAACGTCGATGTCATCATAGCTCTTTAAGAAGGACTCCATAACTTCCTGTCCTTTTGCCTGGGTGAACTCACCAGACTGTCTGTCAAGCATCTTCCAGTTGGAGTGCTCTTTCAGCTTGTTGTCCATACCTTCTGTACGGCCAACCTGTGCGGATGCACCGATGGTACCCTGAATGGTAACCATGTTGATCTCTTCGTCTCCGCGTCCCTGATCCTCTAAGTATTTAGCCAGCCAGTCGCCGCAGGTCTCGCCTTCTTTTACGAAGTTTCCGCCTACCCATGCCTCATACAGGCTGTCATCAGAAAGCTGCATCTGACGGTCAGAAAGGATAACCGGGATACCAGCCTCTTTTGCTTCTTCCAGAACGGTCTCCCAGCCAGTCTCAACAACCGGAGCAACTACGATGTAGTCAACACCCTGCTGGATGAAAGAACGGATTGCCTTAATCTGATTTTCCTGTTTCTGCTGTGCATCGTCGAAAATCAGTTTGTAACCATTTTCCTCAGTAAATGTAGATTTGAAAGATTCGGTGTTGGCTGTTCTCCAGTCAGACTCAGCACCAACCTGTGCATAACCTACGGTAATCAGATCGCCGTCTGCTGCCGCTTCTTTCTCTTCGCCCTCTTCTGCTGCCTCTGTATCAGCCGGAGCTGCTGCCTCCGTCTCTTTCTCAGCCGGATTGCTTGTACAAGCGGTCATGGATAACGCCATTGCTGCTGCTAAAGCTGCGGACACTAATCTTTTTCTCATACTGTTTCCTCCTTATAAGACCCAATATATTTGTTTTTGCGTATTTATTATAACAAAACACCCCGCATCATGGATACGGGGCATCTTTGGAAAAAGGTATATTATTTTTTTGCGATGTTTGTCGTTTTCTGTGTTTTTCCGGGTATGTCTTTAAAAAATTACAATTTTTTTCGAAAAAGTTATGATTTTTTTTGATTTCCCAAATAAACCTTAAAGCAGGTGCCGATATTCTTTTCAGATTCAACCAGGATCTCAGCCTGATCGCCATAATACATCTGAATCCGCTGCACCACATTATGTAGCCCAAATCCGCCGCTGCCGATCGGGGCAAGTTCCTCTTCCGGCTCCAGGGTCAGCTTGGCGCGCACGGCGGCAAGTTCCGCCTCATCCATGCCAATCCCATCGTCCTCCACCTCAAAGACAAGCCCGTTCCGATCCTCATAGCCGCGGATCACAATGCATCCGCCGCCGCGCTTATTTTTGATGCCGTGGTAGAGGGCATTTTCCACCAGCGGCTGCAGCAGCATTTTCAGCACAATCCGGCGCCGGATAGACGGCTCGATCTCGATCGAATAGTCGAGAATGTCCTCGTACCGGATCTTCTGAATCTTTAAATAGCTCCGGATGTGTGATTCTTCCTCCTCGATCGTGATGAAATCGCGCCCGCCCGATAAAACCGTGCGAAAAAAGTCGCTTAAATCCGTCGTCATCTCCACGACCTGGCGGTTGTTGCCGCCCTCTGCCATCCATACGATCGAATCAAGTGTATTATAGAGGAAATGGGGACTGATCTGCTCCTGGTGGAGGCGCAGCTCCAGCTCCCGCAGGTTCTTCTGCTCCTGCCTCGTCTTATCAAGCAGCCGCCGGATGCGGTCGCTCATCTGGTTAAACGCCCGTGCCAGCACGTTGATCTCTTCCAGTCCGCCCGTTCTCGCCCTCGCATTCAGGTTCCCGCGGCCGAGCTGTTCTGCCGTCCTCTGTAACTGCTGCAGCGGTTCCGTGATGGATTTCGTGATCGTGACTGCCAGAAACATACCGACCACCAGCACCACCAGAAGAAGCGCCAGATAGCTCTGCATCTGATCCGCCATCTGCACCTTCAGCTCTTTCTGAAGCTGCTCCATGTTGATCATCTCATAATAGGTATACTGCGTGATGTAATCCTGAATCATCGAGCACAGACCCTGGATGTCATTCTCCCAGATATTGACATTTTCATCGTAATATCCACCGGCGGCGGCATTTCCAATCATTTTATCCACTGCCCGCTCCAGGGAATCCAGACAGGAGAGGATACCTCTTATCTTGATATCACAGTCCGACCCCGGTTCCCGCTCGATCGTCGTTCCGAACGCCTGTCTCGCCGACGCAATCAGGCTGTGGGGATTCTTGACCACCGTCGCATACTTCGTCTCGCCCTCGACAATATCTCCATTTTCGAACTGTTCCGCGTCAATCAGCCCGATCATAACACGGTACATCGAATACTCCATATCCGATTTAAACTTTATGTTGTACTCATTCGCCGTCTTGAGATTTGCCAGAATCGCGTCGTAGGAAGCAGAATAGGAGGCGATCATCTTCTGGAATCCGAGCGCCATGCCTGTTAATGGAATGGCAATCACGAAGAGGAGAAGGATCAGACGGGCGCGGAGAGAAAGAGGGCGATATGGACGGGCAGCGGATAATGAATCCGCGCCCGGATCCTGATTTTTGTTTACCTCTGCCATCCCTTCTGTTTTTCCAATCTGCCCCTGCTCCACTCCCATATCTTTCCTCCCTTTTTCAGTTATGTACTGACACTTTTCTTACTCCTGCCGCGTCTGGCTCGCCTTATACTCTTTCGGCGACTGCCCCATCGCTTTCTTGAATGCCGCGCTGAAATAGTGTGAATCGTTGTATCCCACCTGCTCCCCGATTTCGGACGTCCGGTAGGAGGTACATTTCAAAAGTTCACACGCCCGTTCCATCCGCACCTGCGTCAGATACTCCACAAAGGACTGCCCCGTCTCCTGCTTGAAAATCGAACTGAAATAGCTCGGACTGACGCCAATGTGCGCAGCAATCCGGTTCAGCGACAGGTCGCTCTGGCTGAAATTTGCCCGGATATATTCCTTTGCATCCCGAATCACGCTGCCATAACGGTCGTTCGATGCCCGGTCACGCGCCTGCAGGGCAGCCGTAAACGCCTCGATCAGATAGGCTTTCGTCATCTCCACGCTCTCGATCACCTTCGGAACCCGTTTTATGTCAACCACGCTTTCCGGAACCTCCGGCGGCTCCGCTTTCAATTTCTTCAAAAACTCCTGCACACAGTAAAAAATATCCATCGTCATATACTGACGCAGCAAGAGCGATTTGTAATTATGTTCACCGATCGCTGCAAAATACTCCTCGACAAACGGACTGCACTCTTCGACTGAGCCGAGCTTTAAAAAATCGTTGATGAGCTTCCGGTCAACACCGCTGTAATCCGTTTTATCCAGAAATTCCGTATATTTTTCGTAGCTGACAAAATACCTCTCCAGAAGCTTTGATTTTTCCCGCTCTTCCCGGATCTCGTCCGCCGCCTTTTTCAACGCATCGATGAGTCCCGCCGAGGATACCGGCTTCAGCAGATAATCGCTGATTCCTATCTTGATCGCCTCTTTTGCATATTCAAATTCATTGTAGCCGCTGAGCACGATGATCCGCGTGCGCGGAAGCGCCTTTTTCACCAGACGGCTCAGCTCCAGCCCGTCCATAAACGGCATCTTGATATCCGTTACCAGAATATCCGGCTGTGCCTTCAATATCAGCGGATACGCGTACTCGCCGTCGCCCGCCTCCCCCGCAAATTCAAATCCGTGGCTCGCCCAGTCAATATTATCCCGTATACCGTGCCGGATGATCGCCTCATCCTCTACCAGAAACACCTTTACCATGGTTTTCCCCCCTGGACTCCATTTTTCTCTGTCCTTTTTATCCATTTGCCCGAATACACCCGTTTTTCATTTCCGTCCACACGCCATTTTGCCGACTGAAAATATTCACACCTTACTTCTTCTCACTCACTTCATACAAATCACTCCGCCGGTTTTCCAGCGACGGAATCTGCTTCCGTATCTTATCCAGATAATCTAAATCAATCTCCGCATAGGTGATCCCCGGTGCATCCTTTGACCGTGCAATCACCGTTCCCCACGGATCTGCCACCAGGCTGTTGCCGTATGCCGCATACGCCGGTTTCTGTCCAATCTGTCCCGGTGCCACAATGTAACAGCCGTTCTCGATCGCCCGCGCCCGCAGAAGAACCTCCCAGTGATCCTTTCCCGTCGGCATTGTAAAGCTCGCTGGAACAAAGATAACCTGCGCCCCGCGAAGCGCCATGAGCCGGTAAATCTCCGGAAAACGCACATCATAGCAGATCGACATTCCAAAAACGCCCAGCTCCGTCTCCACCGTCACAATCGAATCGCCCGGTTTGACCCGATCCGACTCCCGGTACGGCGTGCCGTCCGCCAGCGTGATGTCAAACATATGCAGTTTGCTGTATGTCGCCAGAATCTTCCCCTCCGGCGAAATCAGCACACTCGTATTTGCCGATCGTTTTTCCCCCGGAAGTGCCTGCGTGATACTGCCCCCGTGAATATAGACGCCGTGTTCCTTCGCTTTCGCGCAGAGGCGCTCGGTCGTGTACCCCGGAATTTCCTCGCGTCCGCCGCCTTCACCGATATTTTTGCCGATCAGATTCATCACCTCCGGGAAACAGATAAGCTTCGCCCCTTTTGCCGCCGCCTCGTCAATCCAGACGCATGCCGTCTCCAGATTCTTTCCTTTATCATTCTGTGTATCCATCTGCATCAATGCCACTGTATATCTGCGTATCATAAATACCCCCTGTATCCTGTCTATAAGCGCTTTTCTCTCCACAATTACCTATATTTTATTATAGCATCTCTTTTCCACACGGGTCAACCAATGCAAGGCACGTATGCGCGAACAGTAACCCGGCTGTTACTGTACACGCATACGTGTCCAGTAACGGAATTTGCCGTGGCTTCGCATTT
>OOIF01002852.1_pt1 | contig 11082 bp, 10 predicted proteins | sample 1691961 | NCBI WGS metagenome assembly OOIF01 (sample SAMN06348146, study PRJEB24527) | human gut metagenome | biome: human gut; feature: ankylosing spondylitis patient; material: feces | host: Homo sapiens | place: China | collected 2015-10 | reverse complement strand
TTGTCAAGGATGTCTTTGTTATATGCAAGACCGATTGCTTCTGTTGTATATGGGAAACCGATTGTACCCTGGCTCTCATCAACATAAGCTGCATCTGTATCAGAAGCCCATTCCTGATCGCTCATATCTACTAACATATCTGTCCAGTTAGCAAAGTCTGCTCCACTACCGTTTACGAAGATATCAGGCATGTTATCTGACTGATAGTATCCTTTCAGAGTACCCTGGATATCGATTCCGCCGCCCATGGATTCGATTTCTACTTTAGTTCCTGTTTCTTTCTCATACATTTCAGCTAATTTCTTTAACTGAGCGTCAACTTCGATCTTACCGTTTACAAGACGAATACTGTCACCGTCTGCTGCCTGTACGGATACTGCTGCCGGAACCATTGATGCGATCATAGATACTGCTAAAAGTGTTGCAAATACTTTTTTCTTCATTTTCGTCACCTCGTCATTTTTTTAACTGTTTCTTTTTACCTTTTGCGCATAAGGTTTTTCGATAGTTGTATAATACCACTTTGTTTCTGAAATAGCAAGACCTTTTTCGCATAAGTTTGAATTTTTTTATCTTTCTTTTTCGTCATTTGTTAAATATGCACAATTTCTTTTTTCTATCTTATTACACTATGTCCAAAAAAGTGCTACTTTGAGGTCAAAAAAACACATATTCTTTAAATTGCGTTTTATGACTTGTGCCTGTTTTCTCTTCGCCAGACAAGTAAAAACTTCTGCGCAGAACATTACGGAATAATTTCCTGTAACATAATAAAACAGCATTTCAGGTTCTGCACCCGAAATGCTGTTTTATTATGTCTTATTCATTTTGTATCTGTTTATGCTGCCTGTTCTTTTTTCTTACCGGTAACTGTAAGCAGATGACTTTTGATCAGTACCGGACGTACTGCATTGTAGATCACTGCTACCAGAAACAACTGCATTGAATAATGTCGCTACAGCACTCATTTTTGCAAGTGCCTGTGCCAGTTCCTGAGGCTGTCCGAGAATATACTGTTTGTAGAAATATCCTACGATCGGATCTGCTACAACATTAAACGCAAGACCTGCTACAGAAGCAATCACACTCCATTTGAAAACGTATTTCTTATCTGTACTTTCATTAATCTTTGCAATCTTATGTGCTACCAGACCTGTGATCAGGCCAATACAGAATTTCAGTACAAATGTCTTTGGTGCGCCTGTGATATATACAGGATCCATCAGGTCTGCAATTCCCATTCCGATGGCACCGGATAATCCGCCGTATACACCACCGATCAGAAGTGCTGCCAGTACGCAGAATGCATTTCCGATATGGATGGATGTTGCATCACCGCCCGGTACAGGGATCTTAATCTGCAAGAATGTAAAAGATACATAGCATAACGCAGCCATAAGCGCTGTCTCTGCAAGTTTTGTAATTGTGCTGTTCTGAGTATTCATAATAACTGTCCCCTCTCATATGATCTGATAGAAAGCTCATATCAATAAGCCAGATTGCCTGTTTGATTCTCACTATCAGATTTTTATATATTGACGCATCAATATGTTGAAGTTATCATACGCGAAATGTGTCATTATTTCAATGACCAATTTTTTGAATTTTTTAGAGGTCAGATTGGATATTATGTAAAAGAATCCTGCCCGGAGGGCCTTTTTGTGTTATAGGAACATTACGGAGTAATTTCCTATAACACAAAAAAGCCCTCTGTCTGCATGCTTCTCACATGAAAACAGAGGGCTTCATTATTCTATTTGCTTAGATTCTTGCTACGCCTGATTTTCTTGCTGCTTCTGCTACAGCCTTAGCTACAGCGTCTTTTACGCGTGGGTCAAAGGCTGCCGGAAGAATATATTCCGCTGTTAATTCTTCGTCGCTTACCAGACCTGCGATTGCATATGCTGCTGCAACTTTCATTTCATCGTTAACATCTGATGCTCTTGCGTCCAGTACACCACGGAAGAGTCCCGGGAAGCAGAGTACGTTATTTACCTGGTTCGGATAATCAGAACGTCCTGTGGACACCACTGCTGCGCCTGCTGCTTTTGCTTCGTCAGGGAAGATTTCAGGTACCGGGTTTGCACATGCAAAGATGATAGGATCTTTTGCCATTGAGCGGACCATATCCTGTGTCAGTGTTCCAGGTGCGGATACACCGATGAAGATGTCTGCGCCTTTGATCACTTCTGCAAGAGTACCTTTCTCTTTGTTGAAGTTTGTAATCTTAGCCATCTCTTCTTTAATCGGGTTTAATCCTTCTCTGCCTTCGTAGATTGCACCCTTTCTGTCTGTCATGATTACGTTTTTAAGTCCCATGGACATTAACAGTTTGATGATAGCGATACCTGCAGCACCTGCTCCGGAAGTAACGATCTTCACTTCATCAAGCTTCTTGCCAACCAGTTTCAGCGCATTGATAACACCTGCAAGTGTGATAACTGCTGTTCCGTGCTGATCGTCATGGAAAATCGGAATATCACAGCATTCTTTCAGTTTCTTTTCGATTTCAAAGCATCTTGGTGCGGAAATATCCTCAAGATTGATTCCTCCAAAGGATCCTGCCAGGAGGCTTACTGTCTTAACGATTTCATCAACATCTTTACTGCGGACGCAGAGCGGAATCGCGTCTACACCGCCAAATTCTTTAAAGAGTACACATTTACCTTCCATAACAGGCATACCAGCTTCCGGTCCGATATCTCCCAGTCCAAGTACCGCGGTTCCGTCTGTTACAACAGCAACTGTATTCCAGCGTCTTGTCAGATCATAACTCTTGTTTACATCTTTCTGAATCTCCAGACAAGGCTGAGCAACACCTGGTGTGTAAGCAAGGCTTAAAGCATCTTTGGAATCTACTTTGGCTCTTGATACAACCTCAATTTTACCTTTTAAGTCATAATGCATTTTTAAAGATTCTTTTGCGTAGTCCATTTTGTTTTGGCTCCCTTCTGCACTCTTTTTTTGAGACGCCTACATTGTAACATTAACCTGGCTCAGATTCTACTGTTTTTCTGACCTTTTTTATCAAAATAACTAAAATAGCATCTTTCTGCAGAAAATTGTGAAGATGCTGTTTCAGTTACGGGACTTTATCATCTGATATCAAGGGCAAAAAGGAGCTTTATATCATTATTTATCTGTATCAAAATGTACTTCTGTACCGGCAACTGCCCGTTCGTCCAGGAGCTGTTTGAAGGTCTTGGTCTTTGCTTTTTCTTCGTAGTCATCGGACCAGTAGTAGCCTTTCAGCTCATCCATATACTCATAGTAATCACAAAGATAGATATATACTGTGGAAATATCCCTGTCCTGTATTGCATATGTGTCCGCATTACCGTTTGCCACTCCGCCATCTGGCAGTATATCTCCATTGGCATCCAGCATAACAGCAACATATTTTGTTTCCGGATCCTGCATTTTCATAGTGATCTCAAATGGTGTTTTCGTAATGGAGAGAACGCCGTCTCCATTTTCATCCACCACATTTACATCCTTTTCAACCGTATCGGAAGTATTTTTCTCTACATCTACGTTGAACTTCCAGTCACCCTTCAGTGTCCATGAGTTATATCTGTTATTACCTTCATTTGCCTCAGGATACCGTTCAAAATACTCATTCCACATCTCAGTGAAAAACTGATGCTCCAGATCCTTCTGCTCTTCTGTCAGGCTCTCATAATCTGCATCGTCTGTGCTGATTCCATGCTCTGCCATTTTCTGATTATATTCATCCCGCAGATCCTGAGGGATATCCGGAGTGGTATCCTGGTCATCCGGAAGAGTACCCACAATATCTTTCAGATCCAGCTCCATGGTAAACCTGTCAGGTACTTTGATGTCTTTGACATAATCGCTGATTGCCGGACCTCCCACCTGAGGAAGCTTCTCATCACTGTATTCATCCATTCCCAGTGCCTGGGCTAGCTTATCAAAACTAAAGTCCTCAGAATCTACATCAATCCCTTTTTCTTTGAAAAATGCGTTACGCACCTCATAAAATTTTGTCCATCCTGCATCATCCACTGTCATATCTTCTACAGGAATACGCATAGGTGTTATCATCCAGCATTTTTCCATCCAGATAAGCATTGAACAGATTACTTTTTTCATCCATGTAATCATATTTCACTGTAGAATTCTCACTGAGCTGAATATCGGGTTTTCCATCAGGTCTAATGAAGGTATCCGGGAATTTATCTTCTGTGTGGATTGTCATAGACAGATACATTGCCAGTTCATTACAGTATACCTCTGAGAGTGTGACAGTTGTTCCATCTACCGTTTTGCTGTAGGATTGATCGTCTTTCGTTTTATCTGCATTGTGATTTTCTGTTGTATTCTGATCCTCAACCTGAACATTTTGAGAATTACTGCTGCCCTCCTGACTTTCATCAGTATCTACCAACTCTGCATCTTCTGCAGAATCTGTCAACTGCTTTGCATATTTCGAATAATCACCATAAAATCCCATGGAATTACCGAGCTGCTTAAATACATTTCCAACCAGAGGAATGTTCTCTGCAAATGCAGGGTTGGTGATACATACTGCGGAAAATACGGCTGCAGCCGCGGTCAGTCCCAAAGCTGTTTTGTACACTGTTTTGAATTTCTTATGCGATTTTACTGTTCCTGTGGATTTCTTTCCGGAACTTCCTGTTGATTTCTTTGTCGATTTTTCTGTTGATTTCTCTGGCAATCTTTGCACAATATTCTCTGCATTTTCCATATTTCCAGAAGCTGCTGCCATTTCTCTGATTCTGGAAAATGCTTCGTTTTTTGCATCTTCTGCCTGCTTTGGCAACGGAAAGTCTGCCTGCATGATTTCCTCTATCGCATTGTCATTTCTGTTATTCTTTTCTTTATCAAAATCCAACTTCTTCGCCATGATCACTTCATTCCTTTCTTGAACTTACTGTTATGTTTCCTGCTGTTACTGATCCTGTTCTCAGATTTTCATTCTGATATTCTGCAAACCTTCTGCTATACCTGTGAATTCTCTGTTTTTCTTTTTTTTCTGCTGCAGTCTCTTCTTCTGAATATTATCTTCTGCTGAAGTATATTCCTGCTTTAGCTGCATACGGGCTCTGACCAGTCTGGTTTTTACGGTGTTTTCATTCATATTTAATATAGAAGCAATGTCTGCGATCCGAAATCCCTCTACATAATACAGAACCAGTATGATCCTGTAGGATTCGTCCAGCATTCCAAGCATTTCCTTGAACTCAAATTCCTCAATGGACATATCCTGTCCGGGGACTTCCGGAAGTTCTTCGGCTCTGCTGAAGTTTTTATAATGTCTGTGGATTTTATTGCATTCATTAATCAGGATCCGGATCATCCAGGTTTTGAAATATTCCGGATTTTTCAGTGTATGTATTTTTTCAAAGCAGGTAAGTATGGTATCCTGCATGGCATCTGCGGCATCCTCATCATTATCCAGGATTCCCCTTGCCACCTTGTACATTGCCAGAGAATTCTTTTCCATCAATTCCAGAAATGCATCCGCATCTCCTGAGATGGAACGTTTTACCAACTGTATCAAATGCTGATCCTCCTTGCTTAGAGTTTTATGTGTTACTGTTTACTTCATGTCCAGTAGCTCTTATGTTTTTACAAATATGTTTCATTCGAATGAAGCTTTGTTATTTTGTTTTACACTTATTAGATGGGGAAATATAAAGAAAAGTTTCATATCTTTTAACTAAATTTTCAGGTGTGAGATTTTTTATATTTATTATAACCTCTCATCCGCATATAATTGTAATACAAACAAATTATAATCTCTGGATTTTCCTACAAAAAAAGCGGCACATTTCTGCGCCGTTTTTTTATCACTCATAATCTTTCTTAATGTTTTCCTTTTATTCTTCAGCATTCAATCTCTTCTGATACATAGACTGGAGCAGGAATTTTCCTGTCTCTGTTTTGAATACTTTTTCCAGCATGTTTCTCACATTGTTTCCGGAGAAATCACTCTCATCTGCATTTACCAGATAATCTGCCTCTATCATGATCTGATAATCAATACCATCGATTCCGGTTATTGTATGATGATGACTTACAATATAAGAAACACGATCTACAAATTCTTTCGGCAGATCTGAATATGCGAAAAATTCCTCTATCAGTGCCGCACTTTCTTCCTCCTGGTGCTTGCCGTTGGCATTTCCGTATTTTACTCTGCAGAGAGAGCAGGCAATATCGTGGACAACCGCAGTTACTTCCACCAGCTTCTGCTGCTCCGGTGACAGATTTTCGCCTTCTGCGATTGTTTTTGCATATGCGTATACTTTCATGAAATGATTGATGTCATGAAGATCTCCCTTGGAATACTCTACCATTTTCTTTACAACTTCTGCTACTGTCATGTTTTGTTCCTGCCTTTCTCCTACGAGGATTGCTATAGTTACTTGTTCACTCCATTCTCAGTAACCAGGTTTATCTTATTCTGAAAAACAGCAGAATCTTTCGATCCTGCTGTTTACAATTATCAATTATTTGCAGAGTTCCTCTGCCATAGCATCAATCTCTGCTTCGTTTGCTTCGCTTAAGGAAGAAGTAATCTTTACATTATTTTCAAGCCATGTGATATTTTTGCTCTTTTCGAACATTCCCTGCATGATTCTTGCTGCTGCAGGTGCCCAGCTTCCGTTTTCAATGAGACCGATGGTGCGGTTCTGGTAGCTACGTTCTGTAAGATTCTCAATGTAAGTACGCATAAATGGGAAAATATCTCCGTTGTATGTAATTGTGGCAAGTACCAGTTTGCCGTAGCGGAACGCCTCTTCTACTGCTTCTGCCATGTCATCTCTTGCAAGATCAAATACAGTTACTTTCGGGCATCCTTTTTCTTCCAGTTTCTGTGCCAGAAGTTCTACTGCTTTCTTTGTGTTTCCATAAACAGATGTATAGGCGATCACAACACCTTCGCTCTCTACTTTGTAGGAGGACCAGATATCGTATTTCTCAAGGTAATGTCCCAGATTCTCTGTGAGGATCGGTCCATGGAGCGGACAGATTGTCTGGATATCCAGAGTTGCGGCAGCTTTCAGGAGCTTCTGAACCTGTGCACCGTATTTTCCAACGATTCCGATATAATAACGGCGTGCTTCGCAGTCCCAGTCTTCTTCTACGTCAAGTGCTCCGAATTTACCGAAACCGTCTGCTGAGAACAGAACCTTATCAGTGCTGTCATAGGTAACCATAACCTCCGGCCAGTGAACCATTGGTGCAAATACGAAAGTCAGCACATGTTTTCCAAGTGTCAGGCTGTCACCGTTTGCAACTACCAGCTTCTTTCCGTCCAGATTCAGGTTTCTGAAGAAATTTCCCATCATAGTGAAGGTCTTGGTATTTGCAACTACGATTGTGTCAGGATATGCTTTCATGAAGTTCTCGATATTTGCGGCATGATCCGGCTCCATATGCTGTACTACCAGATAATCCGGTTTCGCACCGTCCAGGACTCTGGCTACATTTTCAAGCCATTCATCTTTGAAATTAGCATCTACGGTATCCATAACTGCAATCTTTTCATCCATGATCACATATGAGTTATAGGACATACCGTTTGGCACTACATACTGACCTTCAAGCAGATCTACCTGATGATCATTTACACCTACATAATAAATATCATTTCCGATTTTCATGATAAAATGTTCCTCCTTAGCGATATCAGGACCGGTAAAATCCGGTTAAAAATTCCAATTTTTCATTTCTGAACCTATTATATCCACATTCATATCGTTCGTCAAGTCTCATACCTGCTTATAAAGTCAATTTCTCATCTATTTTATATAAAAATCTGGAAATACTTGAGAGTGTACTATTGCTACTTTTTTTCTTTTATTTCCCTTCAAAAATCTGAGCGATCGGTGAATCCGCGGACAGTATCACTGTTTTGTCCTCACCTTTCATAGATGTCTTCAGCGCATCCAGACTTCTCACAAAAGAATAAAACTCACTCCTGTCCTCTTCTCCATAAGCCTGAGCAAGGATTTTCATATATTCCTGTTCACCCTCCGCCTCCAGGATCTCTGCCTGTTTTTTTGCATCAGAAATCTGGATTGCTACTTCTTTGTCTGTTTTATTTCGAATCACCTTTGCTTCGGAGTTTCCCTCTGCCTTGTAAGTCGCTGCAATATTATCTCGTTCAGAAATCATTCGTTCATATACAGCTTCCTTATTATCATCCGGCAAATCCAGCTGCTTGGTTTCAAATTTGAGGAGTTCGATTCCATACTGATCCATGTTTGTTCCTATTGCCTCCATGACCATATCAGACAGTTCTCCGTCACGGCTTGTGATCACCTGATCCTGTGACATACTGCTGATTGCATTTTTAGTGGCATTATACACAGCAGTATTAATTCGGCTTTCACCACTTTCCACAGAAGAGTTTAATGTCTGTGCAAATTTAAGCGGGTCGCTGATTTTCCAGAGAACATAGCTGTCGCTGATCATCGTTTTCTTATCTTTTGTAATTACATCAGATGCTGCCAGATCATACAGCAGTGTTTCCTTTGGCAATGACTGTGTACTCTCTATAAACGGAATCTTAAAACTGATTCCCGATGAGCTGATCACCCTGTCAACCTTACCAAACTGACGGATCAGCTTATATTCATTTTGCTGAGTTACTGTTACCGACGCTCCAACAGCTATAACCACTGCAGACACACCAATTAATATTCCAATTTTCTTACCTTTCATAAATTAGTCCTTTCCAAATTATATCTCTATCCTTCGTATTTCATTTACCAAAACACTTTTTATATGAAATATTTTCTGTCATTTCTTTATTCGTTCTCAGAATCATTTAAATCTTGTGTGTCCTGAGCAGGATCCGTGTTCAGTGTCTCTGTCGGATTCTCTGAACTGTTCCCTGTAAAAGAATCTAGCGGCAGAACCTTCTGCACTCCATCTCCATTATCAATCACAATCTTCATTCCCGGCAGCACATCTTCCATTGCCTCATAGAACATACGCTTCTTTGTGATCTCCGGATTCTTAACATACTCCTCATACATGGCATTAAAACGTGCAACCTCAGCTTCCGCTTCATTAATCCTTACCTGCTTCTGCGCCTCAGCATCCTGAATGATCTGGTCTGCTTCTGCCTCAGCCTCCGGAAGCTTTTCGTTTCTGTATTTATTGGCATTATTCAAAGCAGTTTCTTTTCCCTGCTTGGCAGTTTCTACTGCTTTAAATGCTTTCATAACTTCCTGTGTGGGCGGTTCTGAATCCTGGATTGTGATATTCACAAGCTGAATCCCCAGATCCTGTTCCTCCATCTGCTTCAGGATCATTTCTTTAATCTTACTCTGGATCTCACCTTTTCCGGTGGTAAGCACTTCATCCACATCATAACTTGCGATCACTGTACGGATACAGCTTTGAGAAATATTTTTTAGAATATCTTCCGGTTCCTCTGAATTATAAAGATATTTTACCGGTTCTAAAATTCTGTACTCAACAAAGAAATCTACATCAATAAAGTTATAATCCGAGGTAATCATAATGCCCTCATTCTCAACCACCGAATTATCTCCCATACTATATCCAATAGGAAATCCCTGGATCGTTGTATTTACTTTCTGTACTTTCTGTATAAAAGGAATCTTAAAATGCAGTCCTGTTTCTGCCACTGCCTTCGGCACTCCGAAAGTTGTCAATACTGCCTGTTCCTGCTCCTGGATCTGATAGGTAGCATCTCCTGCAAGCCCTGCAATAATCACCAACCCTGCTACTCCTATTACAATACGTTTCACATGTTTTCCCGGCTTCTGTAATTTTTTAAATGGATTTACTCTTTCGTTCACTTTTCTCCTCCGTTTCACCATTTGGCATAATTAAATTTTTTGCTTCTAAAAATTTCTGAAGAAAAGAAAAAGACTTTCATTTCAGACATAACATGAGCTCTTCTCTTAATGTCTAAAACAAAAGTCTTGCCGATTATATCATAATGCGGGCATTCTTAATCTGCCGTTCTGACGCATTTATGTACCATTTATAGGAAAAACAAGTCCAGTTCTTCATAACGATGGCCGCTACTCCCTTTTCTTTGAGCAGCATCATATCATAACTATTTACAAAATGCAAGAAATATTTTTCTCAAACGCCCCATACAGTCCTCAGCGTTTCCAAATCCTTATTTATAATTTGCATCTGATTCTGCTCATTACATTTTCTCAACGGAAGCAGATTATAATAATTCTCAATGATGATCCATCCTTCATAGCCATGTTTTTTCAGGATTTCCATCTGAGGGAAGAAATCTGTGTTTCCCTCTCCCAGCAGACAGCCGCCTGGTTCATTGATACCATCTTTTACATGAAGCTGACTATCCATATATGGATAAAGTCCCTCCAACTGTTCGCACTGATCCATGTTAAAATTAAATCTGAAATTCTGTGTATCAAAGTGTATTGTCAGATTCGGCATATTAATTTCTTTCAGAAGCTGAATCTGTTCTTTATAATCCAACGCATTTTCTGTCATAACAGTAATATCTTTCTTTTCTGCTTTTTCGCAAATAAATCTCAGTGCATCCTTTGTTGCTTCTACATGAGATTCTTCTGTAATCAGATTTCCAAGGAAGTTTGGAACCATGATCTTGGATATTCCTATTTCTGCTGCTACCTGAACTGCCAATTCCATCTGGTCATACGCGATCTTTCCATTCTCTGTATCTTTTCCATGGATAAATTCATGATCCATCACATCATTAAGAACAATAGACGGATATTCGATTCCTAACCTGTTTCCCTCTTCAAGATACGCTTCCTGAACCTGTTTCTGAGCTAACGGATAACCCCATTCATAACTTCCAAGTTCAAGCTGAATTCCATCCAGTCCAGCTTTCTTTGCAATCTGTGGTCCAAAATATCCACCACCAGGAAGTCCCCATGCCACACAGCCAAATTTAATCTTTTTCTCCATATATGCCACCTACTCTAAATTTGCATGATGCTTAAACATTTCTTCTTCTGTTTTTCCAAGTTTCTTCATAAGAATCATAATAACTGCATCATAAACGATCCAACTCATCTGTTCAAACGCATTTCCCATAGGCTG
>OOIF01002851.1_pt1 | contig 11087 bp, 9 predicted proteins | sample 1691961 | NCBI WGS metagenome assembly OOIF01 (sample SAMN06348146, study PRJEB24527) | human gut metagenome | biome: human gut; feature: ankylosing spondylitis patient; material: feces | host: Homo sapiens | place: China | collected 2015-10 | reverse complement strand
AAAAGAACTTTTGGATATGATGAACCAATTATTTATAAGCGAGCGTAAAGCGAGGGATGCTTCTTGACTGAAAGTCAAGGAGATGAGGTATAGAAAGGCTGAATGATTTGATAAATTCGGATTTGTGAGGAGGATGGAAAAAGTGAGATTGACAGATATATGTGATTTTCAAGGTGGTTCACAGCCGCCAAAAGATGAGTGGTTATTTGAAAAGCAAGAAGGATATATTCGTATGCTTCAAATACGAGACTTTACTCAGAGTGAAAAGGTGGTTCCGGAATATGTAAAGATAAGTAAGAGTACAAAGATATGTCAAGCAGATGACATTTTAATAGCAAGATATGGTGCATCAATTGGAAAAATATTGACAGGACTATCCGGGGCGTATAATGTAGCAATAATGCGTGCAATTCCCGATACACATATGCTTCAAAAAAAATATTTATACTATTATTTGAAATCTCCGTATTTTCAAACTGCAATATTAAATGTTGGTTCAAGAGCTGCACAGGCAGGATTTAATAAAGAAGACTTATCTAAGTTAGAAATTAAATGTCCTTTATTGTCAGAACAAGATAGTATTATAGATATATTACAAAAGGTTGAGTCTATTATTGGTAAAAGAAAAAAAGAACTTATATTTTTAGACGAATTGGTGAAAGCCCGATTTGTCGAGATGTTTGGGGATGTAAGCATAGGTGATTATAGGTATGAAACTAGAAAACTTGGAGATGTTGCGAATATTGGCTCAAGCCATAGAGTGTTTACTACAGAGTTTGTTGAAAGTGGAATTCCGTTTTATAGAGGTAAAGAAATAGCAGAGTTAGCAAAGGGGACAAAGCCAACTAATTTATATTACATATCAGTGGAACACTACAATAGACTTACAAATGATGATACAAAACCGCAAATAGGTGATTTATTGATGCCGTCAATTTGCAATAAAGGTCAGGTTTGGATGGTAGATACAACTGAACCATTTTATTACAAAGATGGTCGAGTGCTTTGTATATCGCCTGATAGAAATATATTTAATACAACTTTTGCGGAATTTAAGATTTTTTTATTAAAAGATATTGATATATTAATACCGCCTAGAAATATACAAGATGAATTTGCCGACTTCGTCCATCAGATAGACAAATCAAAAGTTAATTATTACTATAAAAACAGAAAAGACGGTTTTCCACCATTATTGTTTATATATAGTGTGACAACAATAATTAATCTATCAGACTACTAAAACAATATCGAAATGCAGTTGATTTCCCAAACCACCTTGTTTATAATAATATCAAGACAAAAATTTTCAGTATGCTTTACAGAGGATGTGAGTGTTATGTGTAATCTGAGTTTAGGAATAGAGGAAAGAGCTGAGGCGAGAGGAGAGGCGAGAGGAGAGTCGATAGGAGAAGCCAGAGGTAAACTAATCGGAGAAAAGAAAAGCAGTGAAAAGATTATTATGAATATGTATAATAACAAATTTACATTAGAGCAAATATCACTTGCAACTCAAAAAAGTATTCACGAAATTAAGGAGATAATAAAACAGAAAAACTCGGCAGTGGTATAAAATCATATAAATAAGACTTCATTTACATTAGTTAAATTACAATAATGTACTAAAGCTGTCAGGGGAGGGTGACTATGGCAACAAATTTTGATTATTTATTGGAAAAAGAATTGTTTGGGGAGTTTGCCGAGCAGGCGGTTGAGGCGGAGAAAGCTATAGCTATATCACCTGCTACCTGTGCGATATTGTCAAGGAGAGCACTTGAGCTTGCTGTCAGATTCGTTTATTCTTATGATTATGATTTGAAACTGCCATATAGAGATAATGTCTCAAGTTTGATTCATGAGCAGACTTTCAGGGATATTATTGAGCCGGGATTGTTTGGAAAGTTAAAGTATGTAATAAAGTTAGGCAATATTGCCGTTCATACCAACAACAGCATTAAGCGTGATGATGCATTGTTGTCACTCAGGAATCTTTTTTGTTTTTGCGACTGGATTGATTATAGTTATTCTAAAGAATATCACAATAGGACATTTAAAGAAAATATTGTTCCGACAGGCAAAGAGGAGTCGGTAAAGGCTTCAAAATTAAAAGAATTATATGAGTCCTTGTCGGGCAAGGATAAAAAGCTTGATGAAGTTTTAAAAGAAAATGAAAATCTCCGTATTGAGATGGCAAAACTGCGTGAGGAAAATATAAAGAACAGGACTTATCAGGTTGACGAGATAAGCGAAGCTAAGACACGCAAGTATTACATAGATTTAGAATTAAAAGAAGCAGGATGGATTATCGGAAAGAATGTGACTGAGGAAGAAGAAGTTACAGGTATGCCAAATGCAAGCGGAATAGGTTATGTAGACTATGTGCTTTGGGGGAAAGATAATTTGCCATTGGCTGTGGTAGAAGCCAAGAAATCAACTGTTAATCCTAAAGTTGGCAGTCATCAGGCTAAGTTGTATGCGGATTGTTTGCAAAATAAATATAACCAAAGACCGTTGATTTTTACTACAAACGGTTTTGAATTTTACTACAAAAATGATTATATGAATTATGCTGAGAGAGAAGTTTCGGGATTTTTCACTCAGGATGAATTACAGTTAGAGATTGACAGAAGAAAATTAAGAACACCTTTGGTTAATGTGGAAATCAATGATAAGATTACTGACAGACCATATCAGAAAGAAGCAGTTCTGGCTGTTTGTGATGCTATTGAAAAAAGACATAGAAAAATGCTGATAGTACAGGCTACAGGTTCGGGAAAAACAAGAGTCAGTATCAGCATTGTTGATGTGCTTAGAAAACATAATTATATTAAAAACATTCTTTTCCTTGCAGACAGAACGGCACTTGTGCGACAGGCTAAGAAGAATTTTTCAAATTTACTGCCTGATTTGACCTGTTGCAATCTGCTGGATTATAAAGACGACCCGGAAAATTCTAAAATGATTTTTTCTACATATGCGACAATGATGAATATGATAGATGAAAAGAAAAATAAGTTCGGAGAAAAATTGTTTACACCGGGACATTTTGACCTGATAATCATTGATGAAAGCCATCGAAGTATATATAAAAAATATCAGGATATTTTCTTTTATTTTGATGCTATGCTGATTGGCATGACAGCGACTCCAAAAACAGATGTTGATAAGGATACATATGCGATTTTTGACCTTGAGCGTGGCAACCCTACTTTTGCATATGAACTTGAAACAGCAGTTGAAGAGGGCTATCTTGTAAATTATTCCACGATTGAAACTAATTCTAAATTTATTGACAATGGTATTTGCTATAAGGATTTGTCTGAGGAAGAAAAAGAAGAATTTGAAGATACTTTTGACGATGACCCGGTGATTGAAGATACGGTTTTGAGTTCAGAACTTAACACATGGGTGTATAACACAGACACTATAGACAGCGTTTTATCGGTTTTGCTTGACAAAGGAATTAAAGTTGAGGGAGGAGACAAGCTCGGCAAAACGATTATTTTTGCTAAGAATAATCGCCATGCGAAAGCTATTGTTGACAGATTTTTGGCGAGATTTCCCGAATACGGTGGGGATTTTATCAAGGAAATTGACTATAGCATCAAGTATGTTGATTCGCTTATTGACGATTTCAGTGATAAAAATAAAATGCCGCAGATAGCAGTTTCAGTGGATATGCTTGACACGGGTATTGATATTCCTGAGATTACAAATCTTGTTTTCTTTAAAAAGGTTAAAAGTTATGCTAAATTCTGGCAGATGGTAGGTCGTGGAACAAGACTTTGCAAGGATTTGTTTGGCGAGGGACTTGATAAAGAAAAGTTTTTGATTTTTGACTGGTGCAGAAATTTTGAATATTTTCGTGCAAATAAGAACGGTACGGAGTCAGGAATACAGGAGTCGCTTGCCGAAAAAATATTTAATGTGAAAGTGCAGATTACAAGAGAATTGGAAAAACCGGAAAATGAAAAGTATTCAAAGTACAGAAATGATCTTGTTTCAGGTATGCACCATATAGTGATGGATATGAATGATGACAGTTTTCGTGTTAAAAGGCATTTACGGTATGTTGAAAAGTATCGAAATCTTAGTAATTGGCAGTCATTAGAAGCTAATAGCGTGTCAGAGTTAAAAAATCATGTAGCACCGTTGGTTATGCCTGAAAAGAGCGATGAGTTAGTCAGAAGATTTGATTATCTTATGCACACTATAAATCTCGGCATATTGCAGAGGAAAAATATTTCCAAGCCAATAGATACGGTTGTAAAAACGGCAGTTTTATTGTCGAAGAAATATAATATTCCTGCAGTTCAGGAACAGAGAGATGTTATTGAAAAAGTACAGAAAGAGGAATTTTGGGAAAATGCCACGATAATTGAAATCGATTATGTCAGGACATCGATTCGCAATCTTCTTCAATATATAGATAAGATAAAAAGAAATATTTATTATACGAATTTTACTGATAAAATCAGCGAACCGGTAGAGGGACAGCCGATAAGTGCAGCAAATAATCTGAAAAATTATAAAAAACAGGTTGAGTTTTATCTTAAGCAGCATCAGGACACGCTTGCCGTACACAAACTCCGCAATAATGAGAAATTAACCCGTACGGATTTAGATACACTTGAACATATATTGTGGACGGAGCTTGGAAGTAAAGCCGATTATGAAAATGAGTACGGAGATACACCGGTAGGCAAAATGGTAAGGCGTATCGTGGGTCTTGACCGTGAAGCCGTAAATAAGGCATTTAATGAGTTTTTAAACGAGGAAAGACTGAATGTAAATCAGTACCGTTTTGTAAGACTTATAATTGATTATATTGTGAAGAATGGAAATATTGAGGATAATAAGGTGCTTACGGAAGAACCTTTCAGAAGTGCAGGCAGTATCACTTCGCTGTTTAAAAATGATATGGTAACCGCAAAGCAGATAATGATGGTGATTAAACAGATACAGGACAACTCTGTTGAAGTTGCATAAAAAATTAATTATTATATAAATTTTGTATCAACCAAAGGTTGAATGATTTTCTATTTTTGCGTTATGGTATTTTGAACTATATAAATATATACTTTTAACATAAACTCTGCAGGGTTACATATACAATAGGTAATTGTGAAACTTACTATATGTGCAAAAGTTAATTGCAGTGATGGTTTCGCAATGGCACAGTTGCATTTATGATGAAAGGAAAGTATATATGACAGTTGTAAATATAGGAGAGAAAATAAGAAAACTTAGAAAAGAAAAGGGGATTTCACAGGACACCCTTGCACAGTATCTTGGAGTGTCATTTCAGGCGGTCAGTAAGTGGGAGAATGGACTTGCCATGCCTGATGTTACAATGTTTCCGGCAATCGCATTCTTTTTTGAAATTTCGATTGATGAATTGTTTGATTATGACAGAATGAAATTAGAAGAAAAAGTTATCACAGTCTGCCATAAGGCTTATGAAATCAGAGATGACAATCCCAAAAAGGCTGAAAAAATCCTTAGAGAGGGCTTGAAAAAGTTTCCGGGAAATGTGTTGATATTAAATAATTTGTTATATCCAATGATGATTCAGGAAGATAGAGAAGAAGAAATAATAGAGATTGCGGAAGTTTTAACGGAGACACCTAATGTTGAACTTGAAGTGAAGCTGGATTCATTTAGGATTATGGCAGAGACATATCATAAACTTGGTGATTTGAGTGCGTGCAGGAAGGTTATAGAAAAAATACCGGAATTATATTTTTCGGCTACGGAATTAAAGGCAAGGCTGCTCGAAGGACAGGAAAGTCTTGAAAATGCGTCATTGCAACAGCAGGTATCAGGTTATACTCTATAGAAATGCAGATGATAATGGCTAAGTTTTATGAAGATGCCGGAGATAAAGAGAAAGCAAAGAAAAAATATTCCACGGTTGCCAAAATAATAGATGCTTTTGAGGGAGACACTGAACCATTAGAGGGAATAAAATTAAGTGAGCAGGATGCCGTGAGACGATTTCGCAGAAAAGCTGAAAATGTGATTTAAAAATGGACAAATGATGTAATTTAAGGCATTTGCCTCAATATCACAAAAGAATAATTAATAAAAAGCAGGACCATCTTAGAAAAGACAGTCCTGCTTTTTGTATGTAGTTACAGGGACTCCAAAACTGAATTGTTGCAATCGTGATAATACAAATTCAATAATTTAGTTGTTTTACTGTCCCATTTCATAAACTGCAATAGATGTAACAGTAGGAGCATTTCCAAATGTAAGATTAAGTACAGGGTTGCTTCCTTTCAATGATGTAATCATAGATTCAGGAAGGATAAAACCTTTTCCAGCCCATGAACTGTTTGGATAGTTCTGTCTGTCTGTTGAAGAACCGTCTGCCTTATCTGTTGTTGATAACATAAGCTCTCCGGTGGCATCTTCCGAACTGTCCTCAAAGGTGACTTTTATGCAAGGTTTTTTAAACTGATTCCAGTCAAGCTGTAAGAATGTCTGATAACCCCAGCTGTTAAACTGAATCTTAGAATCATCTGTACATGATTCTTTTTGAATGAATTTTGATTCATCGGTGCTTGTCACTTTGTTTCCGTCTAATCCGATATTGCTACCATCGTTCTTTTTCCATTTTCCTGTCCATGACCAAACTGGAGTTGCATCGGCAGGAACATCAACTGGTGTAATTTCTACAACAGGATCATCTGAACGTGCTGTTATGTCTTTTGTGTTTCCATTAGAGCCTGTAAGGTTATTGAAAAATTCTGCAATATCTTTATAAAGCATAATGCATTTTTCGCGGTCAAAATAGCTGCCTGGTGTTTCCCAGAGTACCGGTAAAAGACCACGCTCTTTTGCAAGTGTTATAACATCGTTAAGGCAGGTTGTGACACCGACCTGTTTTGGATTACATACACCACATTCACCAATAATGACTCCATATCCTGCATCTGTAAATTTCTTTAATGAATCAAATGTTTCTTCTGTATGCTTCTTATCTTGTTCAGTATAGGTACCGTGTGCATCGTCACCACAGAAGCCCCATGGATCATAGTAGTGAACCGATACACTCAGTTTGCTTGTACCATTGGCATCAGTGTCTTTAGGCATCTTGTAGCTGTCATCTAAGGTGCTTTTAATATTAGTATTGTATCCGGCCAAAAGCAAATGTCTGTTTTCATTGTTTCCGCCTGATTTGCGGACAATATCAACAAAATCCTGATTTAATTTATTAGTCAGAGTATAACATTCAGCGACAGTTAAGTTTCCGGTAACACCATTTACTGCTGTGTTGAAACCTAAGTTATAATCGTTGATATGGTTGCCGAATTCTTCGTTCGCAGATTCAAAAATAAGATGATCTGAATAGCCTTTGAAGCGTTCTGAAATCTGCTCCCAGTATCTTTCATATCTCTTCAAAGCTTCGGCACGGGTGGTCTCATCAGCAATTTTATTGCCGTTTGCATCTTCAGTGCAGGCACCGAATTTACCCCACCATCCATAATCAAAGTGGTCATTGATAATAACATACATACCATCGTTAAGTGCATAGTTTACAATTTCTTCTACACGACCAAGCATTTTTTCGTTAATTGTATAGGTTGTATCGTTTTCTTTAACCATGCTGGTCCATGCAACAGGGACACGAATGGTGTTAAAACCATACGAATGTATAGCATCAATATATTTCTGTGTGGTAACGGGTGCACCCCATGCTGTTTCATAATCAGTAGCATTACTGAAATTGTCTTTTTCGTTGGCAGCTTTTGTTGCTTCCATTGTATTTCCGAGATTTATACCGATACCCATCTCTTTTTTGATAAGCTCCTGAGATGAAAGATTTGTACGCATTTTGCCGTTATCTTTTACTGTCATTTTGTCGGAAATACCACCTGCAATTGAAACTTCTCTTGCTTCACCTATATTAGAAGTGTCGTCTCCTTTGTAATTGACAGGAGATGCTGTAGGTGTTGCAGCAGATTTTTTGATAACCTTAACCTTACAAGTTAATGTCTTTGTTATGTACTTCTTTGATGAAACAGGAAGGTAGCTTATCTTACAGGTGACAGTTGTTGAACCTGCTTTTTTTCCGGTTACCACTCCCTTTTTAGTTACAGAAGCAATACTTTTTTTCTTGGAAGTCCAAGTAGTGGTTTTGACTTTTTTTACATTTTTTTTCACAACACTTAATTTTACATTTTTTCCGACTGTGACTGATACGGATGTTTTCTTTAAACTTACACTCGCTTTCTTTGCAGCTAAAGCCGGTATTGAGTTTGTGCCGGTTATAACCAGTGCTAATGCCATAGTTGAAGCCAGGCATTTTTTAAAAAATTTTTTTCTCATATAAGATCCTCACTCTCTTTTTTAAATTAGATATTCGTATTTTGTTGTACTATATAATGTAAAAATACATTGTGATTTACGGGTATATAGCATAAAATGCAATATTAACAAAGCCGGATATCCTTAAATAATAATAACTTTTATGAGAAAGTATTTCAATTATGTTTGATAATCATGTCTGATTTTTAATGCTAATTTTAGTGATTATATGCAATTTTTAATGTATTTTTTGCCTATATAAATAGATGATGTCATTTGGTGCCCCACCGTTTGAGCTGCCGCCTGAAATCTCACATACACAATCTGAACCATCACCATAATCCAATGCACCATTGCCACCGGTTGTAGAGATAATGTTTAATGCTCCTGTTCCGTTGATGGTTAATGTAACTTTTTTGCAAACAATACCCGCAGTGTAAGTAGTGGAAGGTGTCATAGACAGTACGGGTAGGAGTTGCATAATCTGACAATGAATCATTGCCGGTATAATGGCTGTTACCTGGTGTTGAAATCGGAACGGCTGTAGGTGAAGTAGTTGGTTTTATCGTTGCCGAAGGTGAAGTAGTCGGAGTTGGTGTTACAGGTGAAGAAGTTGAAACTTCATCCAAATTGCTGTCCGGAGTTTTCGTTGAAACTGCATCTGAGGTGCTGTCCGGTGATTTTGTCGAAAAGGTCTCTGAGGTGCTGCTTGGGGCTTGTGTTGAAGTTGTCCCAGTTGTGCCCGGAGAAGCTGTTGTATCGGCAGCAGGGGTTTGCGTAACCGCACTTTCAGGAGAAACAGTTGGAGTAGAAGTACTTGAGCTGTTTCTCTTTATAATAGTATATTTTTATTTTGCAACAGCTGAAGATTTGACTTTCTTTAATTTGGCAGCAGTCAGTTTTTTGGATTTTTTAACAGCATACACTTTTAAAGTTGTCGTCTTTTTGAAAGTAAATGTTTTTGATTTGCTGGAAGTAACCTTTTTAAAGAAAGTTTTTTGCCGGTTGAATAGTAAACAGTATATCCTTTCTTTGCCTTAAGTTTTAGTTTGACGGAATTGTTATATTTGCCTGCTTTTTTTGAAATCGTATAAGCTTTTTTTATTACAGTATTGCTTTTTGCTTCTGTATATGAAGGGGAAGAAGTATAAAACAACAGGCTGCACGATAAAATGCAGGCGATTATTTTTTTTGTAGTTCTCATAATCAAAACCTCCTTTTGTATTATAAGTGCATTTTAAAGCATGAACCTTAAATTAACTTAAAATTTGTGCTTACATCTTATGGAAAAATGTGTTAAACTATAACAGATAAAAAGTGAATATAAATATCAAAGGACACTAAATGTCGCTTGCCTAATGTCAGACGGGCAGGTATATTTGGTGTTCTTTTTTGTTTGTATGGAAAGGAAAATGAAATGCCAAAAACAACAGGACAATTAATATTTTTTACAGCAGTGACAGCGTGGCTCATGGTATTTGTAATGACTGTATATAATACGGTGCTGGCAACAGGACAATTCACAAATGCTACATTTATAACAGCTTTTAAGACGATGTGGATAGAATATATAATAATCTTTTTGCTCGCATTCTTTGTGTCGGGGCATATTGCAAAATTTTTTGCATTCAGGGTCGTGCAGCCAGGTGACAGACCTATTTTTATAATATTTGCAATACAGACATTTACAGTTGTAGCACAGGTGTTTTTTGCAAGTTTTCTGGCATTGTTTCACTCAAATGGGGACAATGCGGACTTTATTCCAAATTATATAATGGCTTATATAAGAAATTTTGTGATGGCACTTCCAATACAGTTGTTTATTGCAGGTCCGTTAGCAAGATTTATATTCAGGAGCATTTTCTGCAGAAAAAAAGAGTAGCGGAATACAATCAGCGGGTTCGGATGTTGCCAAATATCTGATGAATCGCTGATTGTTAAAAAAATAAAAATAATCCTTGACATAGATATGTCAGTGTGATAAGATAGTCTTCGCTGTCGCACAGAGACGGCTGGAAAGTGAGAGCCTGTGCAGTGGCGGAGATTTATCTATTTTATAATAGGATAATACATATTTGGTTATATTGAGTTTAAAGAACATGGTTTGCATGAAGTGAAAAAGTTCTTGACATGATGCTGAATGTGTGATAAGATTTTATCTGTTGTCGCGATTGAGAGATTGCACAACGAAAAGTAATTTGGTTTCGTTTGAAAATGATGAAATTAAATGAAAAAAGTTCTTGACAATATCCAAAAGATGTTGTAAGATACATATCGCTGTCGCAAAAAGCGATAAGAAACAAAGTGTAAAAGCATGAGGTTTCTTGCTGGTGCGAAAGCAGGAAATCAAAAAGATTTCCAAGATTTTATTTTTTGAAAGATTTCGAAAATAAAATAAAAAAGTTCTTGACAAGCTAAAGCAAAAGTGATAAGATATATATCGCTGACGCAAACAGCAAGTCGGTAACACTGATAAAGAAATGTCAGTGTAAAAAAGGTCAGATAAAGACCTGGAACCTTGATAATTGAACAGTAAAACAACCCTGAAAATTCTAAAATAAATTTTCAAAGTTCTTATCTAACACATGCAGATAAGAACACGCGAGGTAAATCGGATTTCTTAATGAAATTCAGACGCGAAGTTGTAAAACAACTTCTAATGACAAAGTTAATTAAAATTTTGTCTATGCCAAGTTTTACTTGGACAGGTCAAAACTTAAACATGAGAGTTTGATCCTGGCTCAGGATGAACGCTGGCGGCGTGCCTAACACAT
>OOIF01002850.1_pt1 | contig 11089 bp, 10 predicted proteins | sample 1691961 | NCBI WGS metagenome assembly OOIF01 (sample SAMN06348146, study PRJEB24527) | human gut metagenome | biome: human gut; feature: ankylosing spondylitis patient; material: feces | host: Homo sapiens | place: China | collected 2015-10 | reverse complement strand
GTACTTCATTTGATAAAAAACTAAAAAAACAGCGATTTACATCAAACTTACATCAATTGATGCAGAAATCGGTGCAAGCAAGAAAAAATCGCATAATTGGCAGAATGAATGGGCAGTCCTGAAATCGGGATTGCCCATTTTTAGAAAAAAGACGAAAAACTCTTGACCTGCACGCAGCGTATACGCTTATACTATCAACATAAATCATAAGGAGGTGCATCGGATGTTATTAAATGAAATTATAAATGAGGTTGGAATGACAAAGCGTGCAGTTAAGTATTATGAAGAAAAAGGATTGCTGTCAGTGGATAAAGATAACAATGGTTATCGTAACTATACTGCACAAGATGTTGAAACTTTAAAAAAGATTTCAGTATATAGAAAACTCGGTATTAGTATTAAAGACATACAGAGCCTTTTGGAAACTGGCGACAAAAGTATTCTTCTTCGTATTTATCAAGAAAAAGTGCAGGAAAAAGTTTTAAAAGACTCAGAACTTGAAGCTTTGAAGCAATTTATAGATGATGGTGACGCAGACAGAGCAAATGAGGCACTTGATTATCAAATCGTTGAAAATGCGATTGAGTCTTTGCTACCGGGAAAAGAATGGGGAGATTATTTTAAAAGTCATTTCAAACCATTTCTTAATGTAAGGTTGAAGACTTTGGAACAGAAGCAGGCACTACAGAATATATTAGAATATTGCGATGAAACGACATTGAAAGTTCCTTTTATTATGGGAATCGGTGCGAAGATGATAGGTGGGATTGCACAAGAAACCAGAACCGCAGATGAGATGATAGCCTATTATCGTGATATGAGTGAAAGTGAATATGAAAGACTAAAAGAAAAAGTATGGAAAGGTGCTAAAATGAAAAACGGTATAATGAAATACCATCCAGCATTTATTGCACAGAGAAAAATGCAGAAAAAGTTACAAAATAAAGGCTATAACGATATATTCATTCCTAATTTGATGGTTCTGTCTCCAACGTATGCAGAATATAAGAAAGCGTTAGATAATGTGAACGATAGAATGTGTAGAGAACTTGGACTGTATTATGATAGCAATTACAACTTAGTTATTAAAAAAGATAATTCTAAGTAAAAGTTAAACTACCCTTTGGGAGAGGAGAAATTCTTTTCTCAAAGGGCTTTTTCTATTTATACGGATATTCGCAAACTACAAGATAAAGCCAAAACTTCATATACTCTAAGCACAAGGAGGTTGAGGTTTGGCTATGAATAACAGTTTAGCAGAAGTACACCCGGAGCTTGTTTCGGAGTGGTCGGAAAAGAATTTAACGCTTACGCCTGATGACATTACTTTCGGTTCAAATAAAAAAGTATGGTGGAGAGGTGCTTGCGGTCACGAATGGCAGACAAGCGTTAAGGCTCGTTCTAATGGAGAAAAATGCCCGATATGTTCCGGTGCGAGAGTGATTGCAGGTATTAACGATTTGGCGACATTAGAGCCATTACTGGTAAAGCAGTGGTCGAAAAAGAATAAGATAAAACCGACAGAGGTTTCTATTGGTTCTCATAAGAAAGTGATTTGGAGATGTGAGAAAGGACACGAGTGGGAAGCTGCCGTTAAGAGCAGAACGATAAATAGGACAGGCTGCCCGTATTGTTCCCATAATAAAGTGTTGGCAGGATTTAATGACCTTGCAACGCTTCTGCCGGATATAGCTGCCGAGTGGTCGGACAGAAATTATCCTTTACTTCCGACTCAGGTTACGGTCTTTGCCAATCGTAAGGCTTGGTGGAAGTGTAAGGATTGCGGCAGAGAGTGGAACACTCTTATGAGCCGGAACAGCTTGTTGGAAAGACATGCGTAGCGATCACAAATCTTCCTACCAGAATGATGATGGGAATCCCATCAGAAGGAATGTTGATTTCAGCAGTGTATGAGTATGACGGACACGAAGGATTGAATCTGCTTATGTTAGATGACGCAATTTCTGCTGGGGCTAAGCTGTATTAAGAAAGTAAATGCATGTATTTTACGACAGAGTTACGACAAATGATGAGCTATGATATAGTAAAAAATATTTCTAAACTTAAAAAACAGGTTGCTAAATTCAGAGAAACTGTATATACTAAGGATAGAAGTAAATGTTTGCCGCTTGCTGATGGTGCGGGGTATAAATAATTCAGTTCGTAAATGAAGCCACTTGCTATACAGGTGGGATAAAAATAGTATAGTTTGTAAATGTTCCCCATCAGTGAATGCTGATGGGGAATTTTATCACATAGGAAAGGTTATTTATGGAGATACAACAGGGATATTCGTATCATATCAAGGATGAATTTTTTGACTTGGTTCAGGATAAATATTTGATGAGTAATAAGGAACAGGGGAACTATCGTCCTCATTACTATGCAATTCAGGATAGAAAAAATCCAAAATTGTATTGGATGATACCAATTAGCTCACAAGCTGAGAAATACAAGGAAATCGTTGAAAAGAAAAAGAAACGATATGGTAAATGCAATACGATAGTGATTGGATTATTTGCAGGGAAAGAAAATGCTTTTTTGATACAGAATACATTTCCTGTTATTGAAAAATATTTTGACCATGTTCATACGATTCAGGAACAGCCTGTAACGATACATAAAAAGTTGGATAAGGTACTTGTTGAAAATCTGAATGAAGTATTGGCTATGTATAATCGTGGAATAAAATTGACTTTTACGGGTATTAAAGCGATTAGGAATATTATGGAAGAAGAACTTGGAAAATAGAGAGGACACCATTGCTTATGCAAATGTAAGTAATGGTGTCCTTTTGTATGAGCAATGTTTATAAACCCACTGTAATTCCAACAAGAAAGGATTCCTCACCGGGAACAAGATCGAGATCACCGCCATGGCTTTCAATGATTTTTCGGACAGAGGAAAGCCCGATTCCATGATCAGCAGATGTACCCTTTCGGGAGAGGAATGTTTTTCCCTCTTGCAAGGCCAGACCGTCGTAAGTGTTTTCAATCTTCAAAAAGTACATATTGCCTCTGGTTTCGCCTGCAATGAAAACGCGGCGCACCCCTTGCTTTTGGCGGCTGCACGCCTCAACGGCATTGTCCAAAAGATTGCCCAGCACCGTACACAGTTCCACATCGGTAAGCGGCATCTGATCGGGAAGATCGAGCCGCACCTGAAATTCTGTCCCTTGTGTCTGCGCCATGCCGTAGTAGTATTCAATCAGCGCATTTACGACGGGATTTTTGCAGAACTGGGCAGGGGAGTGACCCGATGATGCCGCAACCTGTTCCTCTACCTGTAACAGGAAGGAGCAGATCTCCGTCTGCCCACGTTCAGAGGCCATGCGGTCTATGGTGCGCAGATGGTGTTTGATGTCGTGGATCAGCCTTCTGTTTTCTGCCGCTGCTTCAGAAACCTGACGGCTGTATTCGGTCTGCATAGAAAGCTGACGGATGACCTGCTTGCGTTCTTCCTGAAAAATCAGGCTGTTTCCATATCCTTCTATCACATCGCGCCAGAGGGAATAACCGATGGCTGCTGCTATGAAAAAGCTGCCCCATTCCAAAAACCAACCGCCGATAACCGGCTCATAAACCGGCAGAAGGCGATCCCATATAAAGGCGCAGGTTGCGGCTGCCGCAGCATAGAAGATCGGCCTGCTCCGTTTTTCTCCTCTGTGAATGGCAAGCACAGCGATGATAAGCAGATAGAGCGCAGATGCCGCCTTATAACAAAAGACCGATGCAGAGAAGAAACGAATCGCTCCAAGGGAGAGATGGGAAGCCATCATGCCATACACAAACGCATATACCAGGAAGGCAGCGCCCACTCCATTACTGATGGCCGCAGGCAGGAAGCCCGGCCTGCATATCCGGTTTTGCAGAACTACGATCAGCCAGGTAACCAGATAGATACAGAACAGTTCAATCGTGTACCAGGGGAATACGGGAACCGCAGCCAGCATATGAAGCACAGGATAGGATGACAGGCCGCACATGGCAAGGCAGATCAGTCCGAACAGGAATGTATTTTTCTGTTTCATCCGGCGGCTGAAATAAAAGGACAGCAGCGCACAGACAAAGGTAACCGTACAGCTGAACAGGCAGAATGCAAACCGGATTCCTCTGGTTGTATTGACCGCCAGCATCGTTCCGAAAGCAGGCGGATAAACAATCCCTCCGTAAAAGTGGTCATAGTTGCTGACCGCTATGGTGAGTGTGACCGGTTTTCCGCCATGAAAAGTGACCATGCGGTTTTGAACCAATGGTGTCCCCTGTGCCGGTTCCCCCATTTGCAGGATCAGGTCATGATCCAGATAAAGGTTGTAAGCAGAAAACACTTCCGGGATTTCCAGTGCATACACTTCCTTCCGTTCCGGCAGAAAGAATGTCATCTGATAAGTCCCGCAGCCATAGGGAGAAGGGTTTGCAGGGCTGGAGAAATTGGTCTGCTCTCCAATGGAAAGGTAGCGCATATAATGGTTTTCATCCCGTATTTCTTCCGGGGTCAAAAGCGCGTCAGGATAAAATGCCCAGCCGGATACCAGAAAGCGCACCGGTGACTTTTGAAGTTCTTCCTCAGAAAGCGCCAGAATCCCATTTGCCGCCTGGATTGTGTTCTGGCTATATTTATTATTGAACTGATACAGGCCAAGAAAAAACAGGGATGAGCACAGGCAGACCATACATAAGGCAGCATATTTTTTTACTGCAGAAGATACCATCTTATTTTCGCCTCCTCCTTAGGAAAAACACACCGGCAGACAGAAGAAGCAGACAGGCCGGAATCAAAAGGAGTATGGGCGACCGGCTATGCTCTGTGTCGGCGGCCTGTGCCAGGAAAACGGCATCTTCCTTTCCCACAATGGTGTATGTCCCTGTATGGCTGATCTGAAAGGAGACGGCTTTTGCCGCATCGTCATAACCGGTCATGGGAATTTCCACGCCGCTTTCATCACAGAGGAACCATGTGCCGGCTGCCGGGTCATTTGGACAGGGCAGCATGACAGAAACATCCGGCAGGGAGCTGAGCGCAGTTCCATTGATGGAAAACGAAAAAGAAAAACCGCCGTCCGTATCCTTTTGGATGATGACTTCAATCTGATCTTCGTTTTGGATGCCCTCCGGCAAGGCGTCTTTTGGTATGCTGATGGTGATTCCCTGTTTGGAAAAGACGGCTCTTTGCTCCCCTGTTTGCAGCATCATCAAAAAGCGTGTGCCGGAAATCCGGTCGGTGGTTTCATCGAAGAACTCTGAAAAATCAGGGCTTTTGGAATCCGCATCTTCCTCTGTATCACCGTTTGCCTGTTCCGATGGGAAATCGTCTTTATCTATATCTATGGAATCATCCTTTCCCTCCAAGGATGGCTCGGAAGACTTGTGGGATGGTTCATGATCCGCAGGATCATTTTCTTCACTGACCGGTGGTGCTTTTTCAGAATCATCGGAATTCGTTCCACCGCCATTTGTTGCAGGCGGTTTTGGAGGCTTTGTGGAGGGCCTGTCTGCGAAACCGTCATCCTGATCGTCGGTATCTTCAGGAGGCGGTTGAATGATGGTATCGGGAGGATTCCCGCCTGCATCCCCTCCATCCCGGTCGCCTTCATGGTACCCTTCAAGGACAATTTCATCTGCGTAGGTAAAGGACAGGATGCCGGTCTGTCCGCCGTCATAATCCACCTGAAGGCGGTAACTGCTGCCCGGCATCAGCAGACGGGTAGCAATCGAGAGCATTTCCTGACCCACATAAACGCCACTTTCCAGACGGTTCCATGAACCGTTGTTTTCGGACAGCCATATACTGACCTTGTCCAGATTCCCCGGAGGTGTAACCCAGGGAAAATAAAGGCTTCCTCTGCGAACCAGGAAGCAGTTGATGTCTGGGCTGCCCGGAGCCTGAACAGAAACAGGAATTGAAATTTCAGGGAAATCGACACGATCCGCAAATATGGTATTTTCCGGTGCAGTCAGCCTTCCTGCTGCATGGTACAGTCCCACAGTATTCAAATCAATACCAGAAAAATCCCATTCCACCACAGCGGTGTAGCTGGTTCCATTTTCCGCATAGCATTCCAGATAGTAAGGGGAAAAGGCAAACAAATTTTCCAGCGTTTCGGTTTCGCTGCCCTGTTGAACCGCAAACGCGTCCGTATAAGGATACCACTTCTCTATGGAGGTAATGACAGCAGGCGGCATTTCTTTCACCCGGACGGAAATCTGAAGCTCCTGCAAGACAGCTTCACCAAAGGCATACCCCTCCGGCAGTTCAATCCGGCCTGCTGCGGTATATTCGCCTGGAGTGGTCTGGTCAATGGCCGAAAAATCCCATGCGACAGAAAATGTTTCCTGCCGGATTTCTTCACCTGCTGTTACCGTGGCGCAGACGGTTTGATACCGAAGGGCCAGCTGATAAATTTCCTCCAGGTCATCATCAGACGGTGTGGTTCTAAGGGGCAGGGTGAAATCTGGCAGGGAGAGCAGTTCGTCTTCATTTTGTATTTCTGTGACAAGGACGAGGGATACTTCTTCCGATGCTTCCGGGGTTTTGCTCTCCAGTGTCCCTGGAGTCTCGCTTTCTAAATCCGGCAAAATCTCCCTTCTTTCATCGGCATTGGATGGGGTTGCAGTTTCGGCGGCAAATGCTGGGATACTGCAGGTGAAGCAGAGGAGACAGGCCAGACAGCCCTCCAGAATACGCCTGTGCATTTGCTTCATTCTCATACGATACCCCCCATTCCAGAGAAAACATATTGACGGTAGGTTTCCCGCAGCTGTTTTCCATTGCGGAGGGCAATCGGAAGTTCCTCCCCGTTTATCAAACGGAAGGTCTGACTGTCAACCTGGCTGATGTAATCCATGTTGATTAAAACGCCCCGGTAGCAGGGCAAAAAACGCTTGTCCTTCTGCAATGCGGCAGTAACCTCCTGAAAGCCTCCGCTTACCGGTATCACGCGTTCCGCCGTATGAATCCGTGTCATACGGTTTTGATAATCTATGTATAGAATCTTCTCTGTGGGAAGTTCCAGCTTTTGACGGTCAGCCATAACCGAAAGTGTCATCACTTCATAGGGCGGTTTTAGCTGGCACAGCTCCATCGCTTCTTCAAAATCTGCCTGATGGAGCGAAAGCGGCTTCAGCAGATAATAGCTGGCGGACAGGCTGTACCCCATCCGGGCATAATCTTCTGTAATGGTCAGAAAAACGATCTTACAGAGCCTGTTTTTCTGGCGCAGCCTTCTGGCGGCCTCTATTCCATCCATGTTCTCCATATAGATGTCCATAAAGACAAGCTGAAAATTGACCTGGGCGGCAGCTTTCAGAAAATTCTCTCCGTCCTCAAATTCTGTCAGCGTATAGTCCAGCTGATGCTTTTTCATATAATTTTCCAGGCAGGCAGACAGTTCTTCTCTGTCCTCTGCTCTGTCATCCACAATCGCAATCTGCATCGTGCCATCTCCTTTGCACAATAATCCAATATTAGTATAACATAAAACCGCAGGAAAAAACTTGCGTCTTAAACAGGAAACCTGCGTCTTAAACAAAGTCGGTTGTATTTCTCTTGACAAGATGCTACTCTAATTATACTACCAGACTTTCCGATGAGAAGGTCTGGTTTTTTAATTTTTCTTTTCAGGAAAGGAGGCTCAGCATGAAAATCGCACTTTGTACGGAGCTAAGAAATGTGGAATGGTTTGAAAGCAGGCTGCGCTCCCTTTTTGAAGGGGACGGACAGCTTGTCATTGACGAGCTATGGAATGAGAAGCAGCTATCTCAGGCACTGCGGCGGAGCCGATATCATGCGGTTGTCATCGCAATGACCGGGGCAAGGGGATTGGAGGCTGCCATTCAGGCAAAGCAGCTGGCACCGGAAACACCGCTTGTCTGGTGGAGCGATGATAAAAACTTCGCCCTGATCGCGTATCAGCTTCGTATCCCGGCATTCCTCTCCATAGATTGTAGTGATCAGGAGCTATATGAGGCGATGGAGCCCATCAGGAAACGGAGGTATGGAAATGCGAATTGCGCTATGCAGCTATAGTCAGAAGGAGAAAGAAACGGCGTTACTGATGAAGCTTGGCAAAGTAGACCGCTTTGACAATGGCGTATTCTGCGTCTATGCCATGCAGCGGGATGGGCCTTATGATGCTGTGGTGGTCATGGAGGACGGAGCCAGGGGAATGAATTTCTGCATGAGCATACGAGGGTACAGCAAGGATGTCCCTCTCCTGTGGATCAGCGACCAGGCAGAGTTTGAACCCCAAAGCCGCAGGATGCAGGCGGACACCTTTTTGGTAAAGCCTGTGACAGAATATCAGCTGCGGGAGGCGGTATCCCAGCTGCTTCAGAAAACAACGAGAAGGAACGAACCGCGTGAGGAGGATGAATAAATGATATGGAAATGGAAACGGCCGGCCGCATTTTTACTGGCGGCGGCAATGATTTTTACGATGCCGGGAGTTCCGGCATCTGCGGTGGAAGCGGGTGTATCCGCCGTCCATACGGGGTTGTGCAAGCATCACCCGGAACATACAGAGGACTGCGGATATACGGAAGGAACCGAAGGGGCAGCCTGTGAACATGAGCATACTGAGGATTGCTACACCCTTGTGGAGAAGTGTATCCATAAACATGACGAAAGCTGTTACCCTGTTTTGGAAGGCAGCGTATCAGAAAATACGGCGACCTCATCTGAAGTAGAGGAGGCCCAGCCGACCGAGTGTACCCATAAATGCAGTGAGGAAAGCGGCTGTATCACAAAAAAATTAAGCTGTCCTCATGAACGCGGCGAGCATGACGATAGCTGCGGCTACATCCCGGCCACAGAGGGGACGCCCTGCGGGTATACCTGCGAGCTGTGCAATTCCCAGGACAGCGGGCTTGTTCCCGGTGTGTCCGGGAATGCTCCGGCGGAGTGCATCTGCGAAACCCGTTGTGAGAAAGAGGCGGTCAATTCCGACTGTCCGGTCTGCTCTGCGGAAGATGCAGACCTCTCTGCCTGCAAGGGAACAGAGCAGGCAATGCCCCTGATGGTAGCTGCGGCAGGCACTGAAGAAACCATCTCCGGCGAGGTTACTTGGGATAACAGAAACATAACTACCCCGGTGACGGTGAAGGGCGACACAACAATCACGCTGAAAGGCGAGAATACCATTACGATTACCGATACCGCATATACCGCCGCTCTGGATATGTATTCCGCCAATCTGACCATTCAGGGAAGCGGCAGTCTGACGGTCAATGTTCCTAGCGGGAAAGATGGTATTGCGGACGGCAGTTGGAGCGACACCGCCGGCGGGACGCTTACCATAAAAGACGGGGCAAAGATAACCACCAACGGCGGTGTGAACGGCTTGAGCGCTAAAACCATCGTGATTGAGAATGGAAATCTGAATCTAAATTCCGGTTGGGGTATTGACACTGCATCCCTGACCATGAACGGAGGAACCCTTTACGCCACCGGAAAATATGGTGCGATTTCGAATAGTTATGGAAAGGCCCGAAACATCAACAGCAACCTGACCGTTCTGTATTCGGAAAATCAGAATGCAAACACAGACGATATGTCGGGCGGCACAGCGGACGATACAATAAGAGACTCGGACGTCAAGACCATCTACATCGCCAAGATGACGCCCCGCGCAAGCCTGATCGTCGGCGCGCAGCAGGGAACCCTGCAGGAAAGCTTAGGCAGTCAGACGGCGACCTTCTCCGTTACCGGCAGCAAGGTCAAGATGGATACCCTGAACGTGGAATGGGTGGGCGACCACACCGGTCTGACGGCGGCAAAATCCGCTGACAACCAGACCATCACCGTTACCGCGGACAACAATGTCAAGGAGGGCCGCTATAAGCTGAAGCTGACCGCAAACAGCGAAGCAGGATACTCTCCTGCCAAGGCGACCGCCACCGCAACGGTCACCGTCGCCGCCGCGCCCAGAAACCCCATTACCATAAAAACGCAGCCGCAGGTCTCAACAGCGAAATTCGAGGGGCAATTTCAGGCGAAAGTCTGGGTAGATGCCTCTCTGGCAAGCGGTTCGGAGGGTAAGATTACCTATCAGTGGTATGTGAACGGAAACAAATTTACAGGTACAGGCAGCGATAGCTATAAAATCACCCTGACCCAATCCGACCTGACCACAACGGAGGGCAAGGACTGGGAGTACAGCGCCCAGGTCTACTGCAAGCTGTCCTATCAGAACTATACCGTAAAGACAGACACTGTCACCGTTACCGTTAACACCTGCACCCATGCAAAATACACCCACGAAGGCAAATGCCAACAGTGCGGCGAACCGTGTCGTGCGGAAGTGCTCTTTATTGGCGAAAATGGTATCCCCTATTCGTTTGAATTCGATAACGGTGCGGCCCTGGTTGGGGGCCTGTTCTCCGGCGGAACCTATTATTTTGTGCGGGATACTAACGCAACCTTGAAAGCGGGGAACGGCGAGCCGGCGAACAAAATGGACATTACGCTGGATCTGCAGGGCCACAAGGTTGGGGCGCTGGATCTGCAAAATTGCCCGTACAAAAGCGTTACCATCAAAAACGGCACGATAGAGGGCATTGACACCAGCGCCCCCGCGGTATTGATATTAGACGGCGTTACAACAAACCAAAAGGTCTTTTCTGACGAGTTTACCCTGACGGTAAAGGGTAACTGCGTGTTTGAGCGACAGGTGGCGTTCCACGGGAAAACCCAGCTCCAGGGCGGCACGTTCCAATATGGAATCGATGTAGAAGCTGGTGAGGAGGCCCTGGCTCTGCTGGCGGATGGATATGCCTTTGCAGATGCTGATGACAGTGAAATTTTGAACGTTTCCGATGTAAGCATCAAGAGTAGAAGCGTCAAAGTGGTCGCGCATACCTGCCAATATCAGAACGGCAAATGTGCCTGCGGCAGAATCTGCGACCATGTGGGCAAGGTGGACAAGGATGGTTACTGCACCTTCTGCCATGCGCTGGTGGAGGCATTTGAAATCGGCGGCACACGATACACCAGTCTGGAAAACGCGCTGACTGCCGCGAAGGACGGTGACACGATCACTCTGCGGGGGCCTTTGACCATCGAGAACGCAGAGCCTATCGAAATCAGCAAAAAT
>OOIF01002837.1_pt1 | contig 11152 bp, 6 predicted proteins | sample 1691961 | NCBI WGS metagenome assembly OOIF01 (sample SAMN06348146, study PRJEB24527) | human gut metagenome | biome: human gut; feature: ankylosing spondylitis patient; material: feces | host: Homo sapiens | place: China | collected 2015-10 | reverse complement strand
CGCCCGATCGTGTCGGCGAGCAATAGCGTAAATGCCCCGAGAAGCATCGTGTAAGGAATGAGTACCTTATGACTGTTTCCGACCAGCAGCCTTGCAATATGTGGCACTAAAAGTCCCAGAAAACTGATGCTTCCAACTACCGCAGTACTGATTGATGCCAAAAGTACAGCTGCTGCAGACACTATAAGACGCACCGCATTGACTCGAATTCCAAGTGAGCGGATTGTCTGATCTTCCAATCCAAGAATATCGCATTTTAACGCTAAAAAGACAGCCAAAACAAGCCCAATCACTGCATAGATGAAAAGCATCCGAAAATCCTCCCATGTTTTCATCGTAATATTCCCGTTCACGATACTAGCTGCCCCACTATAATTCGCTCCCATCATGCTTTCTCCGGCGGACATCAGCCCAGTAAAAAATGCATTCACCGCCACACCGGTCAAAATCACCCTGAGAGGACTCAAATCCCCCTTCCAGGAAAGCAGATACACAAGTCCACACGCAAAGACACCTCCTAAAAACGCAAATACAGGAACCGCCAGATACAGTGATGGCGCAAATGCCGTCACAAGCACTGCCGCCATTCCTGCGCCGGAGCTAATTCCCATGATTCCCGGATCTGCCAGCGGATTTTTCATTACCGCCTGAAGCATGACACCTGATACAGCTACCGACGCGCCGGCGAGCATCGCAATCAAAATTCTCGGAAATCGCAGTGAATATATCGTAGCGACTGTCTCATCATACGCTACAAACAATCCTCTCAAAATCTGTTCCGGAGATGCTTTTAAGCTTCCCGTATTAACAGCAACAAGGAACAGCACAATCAATGCTGCTCCCGTAATCAGAAATGAAATTATTTTTCTTTTTATGCTAATCAATTTGTTCCCTCCTGATACAAAAATGTTTCCAGTTCTTTTAGCGCCTCCTCATATTGGAAATTTGCACTCATCCCAAACTTTTCATTATCCAGGTCATATACTCTCGCATTTTGCACCGCCTCAAAATGTTTCCAAATATCATTCGTCGCAAACTCTTCCGCAAACATTTTTTTCACCTGCTCCGGAAGCGCATGAGAAGTCCGAAGGATGATATCAGGTGCTTTCTCTACCATATCTTCCGGATTGATATTCAGAAAATCCTGCCCGTTGCCATCTCCGTATACATTGACACCTCCGGCAAGCTTTACAAGACTTCCGACATAACTGCTTTCTGTTGCCACCACATAAGATCCCGGCAGCCCCATCAATATGAGCACCGTAGGAGCCTCCTGCTCATTATGCTTTTGTGCGAAATCGTTCTTAAAATCCTCGAATTCCTGATGAAGCTTCTCTGCCTCTTCTTCTTTTCCCAGCATCTTTCCTAATGCAAGAATCGATTCATACATTCCTTCTGTACTTTTCAGATCCAAAAAATAACTTTCAACTCCTATATTTTCATACTGGGACTTTAATTCTCCTTCCAGAGAATTCGGACTTAAAACGATATCCGGTTTTAACGACTTTATGATTTCCATATCGGGAGCCATCGGAGAACCGACGCTTTCTGCATTTTCATAGCGTTTCGGAATAGAATAACTGTCCGTTTTCGGAACTCCGACAACGCCTTCTACTTCCAGTTTGTCAAGAATCTCACAAGTCGCCACCGAAGTCGCCACAATCCGCTTTTCTTTTGTATCATTGTCTGCACTTTGATTTCCTGACTGATCCACACATCCGGTCAAAAACAGTGCGGATAACAAGGCTGCAATCAACTTTATCTTTTTCATTTCTTATTTCCTTTTCTTTACGAACACAACCAAAGAACCTATCACAAGCACAATGACAGCTCCGACTGCAATCTGTCCAACCGGCACTTTATTTGTATTTGTTTTTTCTGTCACCTGTTCTTCATCTGTAGTCTGCTCTTCATCTGCCACCTGCGGCTCTTCTTCAGTCTGTGGCTCTTCTTCAGTCTGCGGCTCTTCTGCCGATATCATCTCACTTACAAACTTTCCTGTCCCTGCCTGTGCAGATGCCATATCCAGTTTCACAAAGAACTGTACGTCTCTTCCCATCGGTTCTACATACAAGATTGGACTGATATAATTATCTGCCGAATCCACCTCAAACCGATAGTGATTGCACGTATCTCCATCTCTTTCACAACTTCCGGTCTGTGTAATTTCCACATCTCGATAAGTTCCGTCTGTTTCCTGTATCTGCATACGTACATCACTCACATTTGACATCAGACCAATTCCAAGCGTAACATACGTTTTCCCCTGAGACTGTTCTACCAGCGCACTATCCTCCACAATACTCTCACACATACTGTCTCCAAGCGCAATGTTCGTCCCGCCATCTACGGTCTGTCCCGTCTCCGGATTTGCATAGGATGTTGTTCTCCCTACCGTATAAGCTCCATCTTCCATCGCATAAACAGGAACAGGGGCAGCCGCAATCGCAGCTGCCATTCCCAATCCCAAAACAATTTGCTTTAATCGTTTCATCTTATTTCGCCTGTCTCTTTCTGTAAACCATTGTCATCACACCGGCGGCTGCTGCTATAAGCATAACAACCGGAATTGCCGCATAATTATCATAGTCTCCTGTCTTTGGTGCACTTGACGCTCCATAGCTGCTTCCAGATGCAGGAGTTGTCACCTTAACAGTAGTGTCATTCGCATCTTCAGAAACTAATTTCAGCGCTGAGTAATCAATGCGAAGTCTTGCTTCAATATCCTGGTGTCCCATGATCGCCACATGCGGATTCACTTTTACATTCAGATATTCCTGTGTATGAGGAAGTACAAATGAGAAACAAGTCGGATTTCCAGAAGCATTTTTCTCCTCCACAGTAGCACTCGTATAATTTCCGTTGGCATCAGCCACTTTTAATTCCTGAAGGCTCGCTTCAATGTTTCCATATGTCATGGATTTTGTGTAAATATACATTGTCTTCACGCCATTTTTCACAACGATTCTTGCGGTGCTGTTCAAAGACTGCGCCGCCATAGACGCCTGATCTTTTGTCGCATGCCACAGCCATACAGGAACTTCATAAATACCATCTTTCAAATTGTCTTTATCCAGCGTTGTGCTTCCTGCATTTTGACTCGTGTTATTGCTTGTGTTATCGTTTGTATTATTATTCGTGTTATTGTTTGTGTTGTTATTGTTATTACCACTGTTATTGTCTGAGGTTGTCTTTTCTTTCAAGCCTTTGACTGCCACCTCAATGTCCGCTGCCATCTGATCTACTTTATTCTGCTCATTTTGTTTCAGACCGCGCACGACTGTCTGCAATGCATTTTGAAGCGCCTTCACAGTTCCGTCTGTATATTTTGTCAAGTCTTTCGGAATTGACGCAATCGCTGCATCCACTTTGCTGTAATCTGCTTCCGGAAGATCACTTACCAACTGCAATTTCCCTTTTAAATCTTTTAAAGAAGCAATCATCTCATTGACTTCTGCTGCCGATGCTCCGCCATTTGCAAGCAATCCTTCTGCTTCCTTCATTTTCGCCTCAAACGCGCTCCATGAATCTTCTGTATAATCTTCTTTCACAAGATCTTCATAAGATTTCAAGAGATCACTCAGTGCACTTGTATCCACCTGTGCATTCGCAAAATCCAATGTCAGTGTCACAACCGTCGGATATGGATTCCCTCCACCCATCAAATTGTTCATAAAATCTACTGTAATCTTCAATTCACACACACCATCGTCAGAAGGTGTAATCGGAAATTGCATTTTTTCCGGCACTTCTATGTTTGTAATTGCTGCCGGATTTCCAAATGTTGTAGAAGACTGCTCTGTCTTGTAAGAGAGATATTCCGCACCCTCTACAGTCAAAACATTCGCATGATATTCTCCCATCATGTTGATTACCATGTGATTGTTTTCAACAGTTGCTGTCATATTTCCTTCCCCGTCTACAGTCACCTTGGCACTCTCTCCAAACGCTTTGTTGAACGCCTCATTTACCGCAGCAATCGGCGCTTTGCTCTTGAGCGATGTAATCGGCACCACATAATCTCCTGCCTCTAGTTTTTCAGCAGCTTTTACCGTATTTACTTGTGTCAAACTAAATGTACACACCGCAGCCATCGCAAGCGCGGCCATTCTTCTCACCATTGATTTCATGGTCTTATGCTTCATTTTTCATATCCTCCTTTTTATTATGTTGCCTTCAACTATCATTTGTTAGATTGAACTAACCAGTAGGCATTAAAAAAAGCAACTTAAATTGCTGAACTGACTATATCACACTTCTTTTCGAAAGAAAAATCTTTTTTTGTTGCACTGCGCAACAAACCGCGTTCTTCTTCCTTTTTTTTACTTTAAATCATAATTTCTTTTTTGTTGCAACTCGCAACTTTTTTACGCAATATATACGGCAAACAAAAGCTCTTTCGCATCGTCCCCATCAAAAATCTGAATCCAGATTCTTCCTGAAAGCATCCTTCCTTTTTCGCCTGCAATGCTCTGAAACCGGATTTTGTCTGCCCGAAAAGCCAGCAATTTCCCCTGTCTTTCCATCTCACACCATGCTTGTCCATCCCAATATGCAAACTCATATTCCCGATACTCCTCCAGCATCCGCAGATACAATTTTCCATTTTTATTCTGTATATTTAAAATACAAGGATTTTCAAACCGCTCATTCCACACTGAGACTTCATGCTCCCGATGCAGCTCCTTCTGAAAAATGGTAAACGGAATCGGATAATTTCCATCCGGATATCGTCTGCTGAGCCTCTCTCCGTCAAATTCCATTCCTTCCCGAAATCCGTATTTTACCCGCTTTGCAATTTCTTCTTTTTTCAGAGCTTCCAACGTCTCCTCTTTGCAGTAGGACGCAATCGTCACAGCATCTTCCCTCGCCACCTCCTGCGAAACCCCGGTACTCAGCAGATGACCGATAACAAGTTCTACTTTCTGACTGTACGCTTCCGCCGCCATCTTTCCCTTTTTCGTAAGTATCGGTTTTCTCCGATTGCTTTTATCAATTAAACCTTCCTTTTCCAAAACAGTCAGCACACGGCTGACTGCATACTTTTCCTCTCCAAGCGTCACCGCAAGGTTCGTCACGTTCCACTGTTCTTTTTGATTTTGAAAACAGATCAAAGTTTTTACTTTTAATATGTTCATGCAATTATTCCCCTACCAATGTTGTATCACGAACTGTCTCTATTTTCGTAAAGAAGTAGACATATTTAAAAATAATAAGGAACACAATAAATATTCTTCCATAAAGATTGCTCATCGCAATCATTGCTAAAATCAGCATTGCTGATGCCGGAAGCAGAATACAAAATTTTGTTTTCAAAGTCATGGCACGATTTTTTACAAAACTGTCTAAATGCTTCTGATACAGTTTTGTTCCGGTAAACCACTTGTGAAATCGTTCAGAACCTTTTGCCAGACAAAAAGATGCCAATAAAAGAAATGGGGTTGTCGGAAGTACCGGAAGTGCCACTCCGATCATTCCAATCCCCATTGCTAAAAAACCGATTACAAGCCAAAGAATTTTGATTGGATTCTTTCTCATGATAAATTCCTTTCTCTACACAGTTTCCATTTTCTACCAATAATTAGTTTTAACTAACCGTTTAGAGAATAACAAATTTTCACTTATTTGTCAATCCAATATTCCATCCTGTTTTTCTTCTGTCCATTCCAAAAATGTTCCCGAATTAGCATCTATTTCAAAATCATATTCCATTCCTTCATAGCTCAATTCTCCTTCATATTTATAAACGCCGTCATCATACTCCTGCTCAATTCGAATATTGCTGTCCGTCGCCCCTTGTACACGGTCAAGCACCAACTGCTTTGCCTGCTCTATGCTGATCTCTGTTGTCTTTTCTGAACCTGTCTGCGTATCATCCTGCACTGCAGCGGACTGTGTATTTTGAACATTGTTATTTTGTTCAATCTCTTTGTCCAGAATTTTTCCATTTGAGGCTGCAATCTCATAATTATACTGATAATCCGCCTCCACAAAACCGATTTCATATACAAGTCTTCCATCGTCCCTGTCTTTTAACACATGTACCCGTTCTACATCACTCTCCGAAATTCCCGCATCCTCATATGCAATTTTCTTGGCCTCACCTGCTCCGATATCTTTTTGATTCCATACTGCATATGCCGATATTCCTCCAATCAACAAAACTGCCGCCGTTCCTCCTGCAATCATTCCAAGCAGTACAACAATTCCCACGATCAAAGGAAACACATATGGTTTTAATTTTTCGTGTGTGGTGCAGACCGTATATGTCAATACAATCATAAGTCTCTGAAACACCAGAAGCAGAATCCACCCTGCAAAAATGGCTACAACTGCCGATGCCCCCAATCCCATATTTACAACGAGATTTGGAATCTGAAAAACCAGATATATAGACGCGAAAACTGTTGCCACCATCTGAAAACTCAGTCGAAACATCAACACGGACTGTGGTTTCATCGGTGCCGTAAACAACAGATTCACGTCTGCCATCTGGAAAATATCCGTAGAACCGGAATACATTCCCCAAAGTAATATCGCAAGAAAAACAATCATCACTCCGGCTTCCACATAGGTTTTGATTGCGGCAATCTCCTGTGGCGTTTTTTGCGTTTCTTCCTCTTCCGTTGCTTCTTCCTGTACGCGATCAGCCTCCGAAGACGATTCCACGGTTTCCACCGACTGTTGCTTTTCTACCATGGAACCGACCAGCGGTCCCATGAGCAGAGCAATCGCCAGCGAGAGCAGTGCGGCTCCGAGCGAGTAGCAAAGCCCTTCGTAGACCAGCATCTGTTTGAGTTGCCTGCCGGTCATGCCGACCGATTGCAGCATGGCAAATTCCCGCTTGCGGGTCAGGATGCCGGTGAGGATGGCGTTGAAGAAGTTGAGGATGCCCACCAGCCCGATGATAAAGCTCAAGGTGCCGCCCAGCATCAGGAACATCGAGCGGAAGCTTTCAAACTGTGCAACATAGGTCGCCTTGCTTTCATAGTCGAACTGCGGGTTTTGATTCTGGGTGTAGTCGGAAAGGAAGCTTTCCATCGCGGCATTTGCCTCATCGGTGGTGTTAAAGGCGTAGAGCATGACCGCATCGGTGCCCGAGTCGGTGCAGAAGGTCTGGTCGTTGAGGATGAATTCATCCGAACCGTAGAAGCGGTAGGAAAGGGAAGAAGGAACACAGACCAGCGCACAGACGGTGTAATCGACATCCCGCCAGCGTTTGGCGCGGGAGGCATAGCCGGCGACCGTATCCAGATTGGTCCCTTCGGGGAAAACCTCTCCGGTGAGCGGATTATAGTATTCCCACTCCTCCACATAGCGGATGGTGACGGTGTCGCCCACCTTTGCCCAGTGGGAGTCGGGGCGTGGTTCGCCGTAGTCATCATCGGAGTAGACAGCGGCAATCGACCGGCTGCCGTCGGTGTACAGCGGCGAAAGGTCGCCCTCGAGCAGACGCAGGCGGTCCAGTGCAAACGGCTCCATGCCGTACAACTGGGCAGTATCGGCAATCAGGCCATCCTGATTTTTTTCTTCCAGCTTAATCGCGCGGTCCATCTCCTCCTGGTTCATCCACATACCGTGCAGGGTGCGGTAGTAGTCCTCGGTGATGAATTCCTGTGCAGGAAAGGTTCTGCCGTACACTCTGCCGCCTTCGGTGATGCTGCCCTGTGCTTCTACCTCGTCAATGACCGACTCCGGCAGCAGGGTGTCGCTGCCAAAGAGAGCGCCGGTCTGAAAATATTTGGCATCCGCCAGAACAAAATCGCTGGTGACAAAGTTGGCAAGATATTTGTCCATGTCAAAGCCGTTGGTGAAGGTGACGATGAGGAGCCGGTCGGCGTCCACGGGATGTTCCGGGTCGGTGATGAGCCGGACGGCCCGCTCCGTCAGCACGGCGGTCTTGCCGCTGCCGGCGGCGGCGCTCACCAGCAGCGCACCGCCCCGGTCGTCGATGGCGGCACGCTGGGCCGGGGTCCATTTTGTCTCGCTCACTGGTCTTCCTCCTTTTTCTCTTCCGGTTCAAAAGGCTTTGCAGGGGCGTCCAGCGCCCGCTCTCCGATGCCGTCCTCATGGCAGCAGATGAAGCCGTAGTCACACCACCGGCAGGGGCTGCGGCCCGTGACCAGCGGCTCGGCGGCGATGCAGCCGCCATAGAGCTGTTCGCCCATCTGGGTCACAAGGTCGTCCAGATGGAGCTGGATGCGGGAGAGCTTGGCCTTGTCGGCACGTTTCTCTTTCTGGTAGGGGCTGGGTACACCGTTGCGGAAGCTGAAGGGCAGATACCGCCCCGTCTCCTCGGCGTCCATGGCGTCAAAGACTTTCTGCTCGTCCCGGACGAGGCCGTCCAGCTTGTATTCCATGCTCCGGGCAGCCTTGCCCCGGGTGGTCGTCTCGGGGGCCGGGTCGGCCAGCAGGTACAGCACACCCGCAGGCTCTGCCCCGGTAAAGCGTCCGTCGGCGTCCCGGGTCAGGCTGAACAGGTAGAGCAGCATCTGACAGTCGAGGCCGCAGTAGACTTCCCGCAGGTCGAGCTTTTTCGTGCCGGTCTTATAGTCCACCACCCGCACCCAGCGGGTGCCGTCGTCCTCGATCCACTCGTCGGCGCGGTCCACGGTGCCGATGAGCTGCACCGTCCGGCCATCCGAGAGGCGGTAGGTCTGGCCCCGCACGGCGTCCTCGCCGGGGCCGATCTTCAGCTCACAGGCCACCGGTTTGAAGCTGGACTGGCGCTGCTCGTCCCGCAGGTAGCAAAGCAGGCCCGTCATGCTCTTTTTGAGGCGGGAGAGCAGATAGGCGAAGCGGGCCGTGTCCTCGGGGAGGTAGCGCTTTGCGTACTCATCTACGAGAAGCCCGGCCAGCGCCGCCATGGCCTCGTCGTCGAGGTCGAGGAAGGGCTGTAAGCCAGCGCAGGGGTTGTCAGGGCCGGGGTGGGGGTCGAGGGCCATCTGGAGCACCCAGTGCATGAGGGTGCCGCTCTGGTCGGCGGAAAGCTCCGCCCGCTTCCGGGGTCGCAGGCCCAGCACGTACTGCAGGAAATAGCCGTACCGGCAGGTGTAGTATTTTTCGAGCTGACTGGGCGAGATGCGGAGCCGCCGGCCCAGCAGCGTTTCCAGCGCCTCGAGGTCGCTGACCTGACGGGGGCTGCGGCCCGCCATCCGGCGCAGGAGGGCGAGGCCCTCGGGTTCTGCCCCGCCGGGGGCATGAAGGGCCTCGGTGAGGCTGGCGCGTTCGATCTCCGTCAGGGGCCAGCCGCCGCCCAGCACGTCGAGGCCGTCGGCGGCAGTGGCAGCAAGGTCGGTCAGGTCGAGTTCCGGCGCACCCGGTCTCAGCACGTCCACGATGGGCTCGAGGGCGGCGCAGAGGGTCTGGCCCTGCCCCTTCGGCCAGCTGAGCCAGAGGCCTCTGGCCGGGGCGGTGAGGGCCTTATAAAAGCAGACCTGTTCCCGCACCACCCGGTTCTCAAAGCAGTCCGGAAGCTCGATCTCCTGCGCCATCAGGGCGTCGCGGTCGGCGTGGGTCAGCAGGCCCGTCTCGCCGGGCGCGGCGGGGAATTCGCCCTCGGAGAGGCCCAGCACAAAGACATAGTCCGGTGCGTCAAGGCGCATCTTGCCTGCGCTGGCCAGCACCACGGCGTCCAGCGTCTGGGGGATGTGGCCGAGGTCCGACGAGCGCAGCAGCAGCCCGAACAGCTCTTCATACTCGGGGATGGTGACGCTCTGGCCACCCAGCAGGCCTGCCATCTCGTCCAGCAGTCCCATGACCACGTTCCACTCCCGGGCGGCTTCCTCGGCGGCGGGGATGCCCCGCTCGGCCCGGATGGCCTCCACCTGCGCGGCCTGAGCGTCCTCCGCGCCCAGCTCCTTCAGGCAGAAGTAGAGGGCGCGGCTCATCTGCTCGGCGTTGGCAGAGCGGAGCTTCGCGCGCAGGCCGTCGGCGGCGGTGATGAGAAGGGCGCGGGCCTTTTCGGCCCGGGCGAGGTTTTCTCTGTCCTCGTCGGTAGGCTCCACATCGCCGAAGCCCCGGGGGTTCTTCTCGAAGGGCGCACGCCACGCCGCCGCATTCGGCGACCAGGTGTAGGCGTAGTTCTCGAGGGCGCAGACCTCTTCCTCGGTGAGGGCGCAGAGGCCGGTCTTGGCCAGGGTGGTGAGCTGTTCCGTCAGCTCTGCCCCCCGGGCGAGAGCCAGCAGACACCGCACCGCCGTGGCCGGGGCGCTGAACTCGGGCGTCGTCGGCTCGTCGCAGTAGAGGGGGATGTCCGCCATCCGGAACTCGTACTTGACGGCGGCGCGGTATTTCGAGATGTCGCGGCAGACCACCGCCACCTTCCCGCAGCGGACGCCCTGCCGCATGAGGCGGCGGATGGCGGCAGCGGCGGCGCGGGCTTCTTCCTCCCGGCTGGGAGCGGCGAATAATTTTATTTCCGGGCAGGCCGTGGGCGGGTCACACCGGCCCGTGGCCAGCAGCTGAGCCGCTGCGGCGAGGCCGGGGGCATCGGCGTGGCGCATATCCCGGCGCAGCAGTTCCGGCACGGCCACTTCAGTGCCGTTCCGGCGGGCCAGCTGGCGCAGCTGGGCCGCCACCTGCTTCGCGCCGGAGAAAAGGCTCACGTCCCCCGGCACGAGCGGGGTGCCGTCGTCGCAGAGGGCCACCGTCACGGTGGGCAGCGAGGCCAGCAGAGCGCCCATCAGCCGCTTTTTCGGGGCGTTGAAGGTGTCGAACTCGTCGATAAAGACGGCCCTGTCCCGCAGGAACTCCGGCAGTTCGCCCCGGGCCAGTGCGGCCTCGAGGCGGGATGCGGCCAGCTCCAGCCGGTCGGAGGGGTCCATGCCTGTCCCGGCCAGCAGGGTCTCGTAGCCCTGAAAGATGAGGGCCAGTTCGCTGAGTTTGGCGCTGTCGGTGCCGCAGTCCTGCGCCAGCTCATAGAGCTGCCGGCCCGAGAGGCCCGCGCTCTTGAGCTCGTCGATGGTCTCGGCGGCCATCTGGCAGAAGGCGGCCGAGCGGCGGTGGCGGTAATAGTAATGGACGTTGTCCTGCAGTTCCTCGAGGGCGCGGCGCACCAGCACGGCCCGGCCCGCGTCGCTGAGGGTCTGGACGGCAGAGCCGCCCTCCGCCGACAGGATATGCTCGGCGAGGCTGGTGAAGGAAAAGCTCT
>OOIF01002821.1_pt1 | contig 11216 bp, 10 predicted proteins | sample 1691961 | NCBI WGS metagenome assembly OOIF01 (sample SAMN06348146, study PRJEB24527) | human gut metagenome | biome: human gut; feature: ankylosing spondylitis patient; material: feces | host: Homo sapiens | place: China | collected 2015-10 | reverse complement strand
AATAGCTCAAATTGCATTAACTTCTTAAAATGTATAAATAACAGGATAGTTTGGGTTAAGTAATATCAGAAACACTTTTCCGAAAAGGGAGAAATTTAATAGCATAGAAACAGACAATTAAGAAACAAAAACAATGGCAGACGCTAAAACAGAAAAACAGAAAGTACAGGAAATAACGGAGAAGTTGGAGTAGGGTATCAAGGAACTTTTTGAAAGCGAGAAGTACAAGATTTATCTGAATACCATGTCAAAATTTCATAATTACAGCTTTAACAACACAATGTTAATTGCAATGCAAAAGCCTGACGCTACGTTAGTGGTCGGATTCAAGGAATATACTTTGCCGAATAAACAGGGGGGACGATAATGCAGGATGTTATGAATGTTAATCAGAAAGAATATAAAATTGTGAAGTTATTAGGACATGGAAAAGGTGGTTATTCCTATTTGGCAGAACGGGAAGGTAAATTTTATGTGTTAAAACAGATACACCATGAGCCATGTGAATATTACTCATTTGGCAATAAAATCGAAGCAGAACAAAATGATTATAACAGACTGTTGCAGACAGGAATCAGAATTCCAAGAATGTTAGACATTGATGTAGCAAATGAAAGAATATTAAAAGAGTATATTGACTATGAATGTAACAATTACATGGATGAATGGAATTTTGAAAATTGGGGGATTAAGTACTGGTCTAAGACAACGGAATTTATTGATTATATGGAGCAGCATTAGTTATGTAACTCAAGATTTTGTTCAATCCAAATCTCTTATAATCCTCAAAACTTGTTGATTTTACACGAAAAAAACTATACTATAGATAGTACCTATTATTAGAGTCAGAGCGTAGAGCAGAAAAAGATACGAGGAAGTAATGATGAGAACAGAAGATAAAACAAGAATGACAGAGGGAAGCATTTCCAGAAAAATTATTTTATTTGCGATTCCGCTGTTTCTTGGAAATTTGTTTCAGCAATTGTATAACACGGCAGATTCACTGATCGTAGGAAATTATCTCGGCAGCAATGCGTTGGCGGCAGTCAGCTCATCCGGGAATCTGATTTTTCTGATGGTTGGATTTATCAATGGCATCGCAATGGGTGCAGGTGTTGTAATTGCCAGATATTATGGAGCGAAAGACAGGGCAAATCTGGAGAAATCAATCCACACAACGGTTGCGTTTGGAATTGCAGCAGGAATTGCATTGACAGTGATCGGCATGCTTTTAGCACCGAAGATCCTGGTGTTGATGGGAACACCCGCAGAGGTGCTTCCGGAATCTATCACCTATTTCCGCACTTATTTTGCAGGCTCTATCGGAGTGATCATGTACAATATTTTTGTAGGGATTTTGCAGTCGGTTGGAGACAGCAGACATCCGCTGATTTATCTGATCATTTCTTCCTGTATCAATGTGGTGCTGGATATTTTCTTTATTTCAGGATTGGGGATGGGAGTCGGTGCAGCCGCTTTGGCAACAGCGATTTCCCAATTTGTAAGTGCATTCTTATGTCTGATCCATCTTCTGAGAGCAAAAGAAGAATATAGGCTTCAGTTAAATAAAATCCGTTTTGACAGCCAGATGCTGTGGCAGATCATACAAAACGGTGTGCCGTCCGGTTTTCAGAATTCTGTGATCGCCATTGCGAATGTTTTTGTGCAGACAAATATCAATGCATTTGGGAAAATGGCGATGGCGGGATGTGGATCTTATTCCAAAATCGAAGGATTTGCGTTTCTGCCGGTGACCTGTTTTACGATGGCGCTGACCACTTTTGTCAGCCAGAACCTTGGTGCAAAGCAGTATGACCGTGCAAAAAAAGGAGCGAGATTTGGCGTTCTCTGTTCGATTATCATTGCAGAATTGATCGGAGTTGTGATTTATACAGCCGCACCGGTGCTTATTGCAGCCTTTAACAGTGAACCGGATGTAGTACATTATGGAGTTATGCAGTCGAGAACCATTGCATTGTTCTATTTTCTGCTGGCTTTTTCCCACTGCATCGCTGCGGTGCTTCGTGGTTCGGGAAATGCATCGGTTCCAATGATCGTCATGCTGTGTGTATGGTGTCTGTTCCGTGTAAGCTATATCACGGTTACGGTTCATTTTATCCCGGATATCCGCGTGATCTTCTGGGCGTATCCATTGACCTGGAGTATTAGTTCGGTCATTTTCCTTGCTTTATTTTTGCGTGGAAAATGGGTGTATGGGTTTGAAAAGAGAAAATAAGCAGCATATCCGGCGTAGGGGAAAAGCTTGACAATTTCAGCTTTACGTCTAAAATAATATCATATGAATTTGAATGAGACTGATGCATAAAAGAATGTATCAGTCTTATCTTATGCAGAGGAGAACCGGAATTTATGAAAAAAAGTGGAACCATGAAAAAAATGCTCACCTATTATAAACCTTACATGCGTGTGTTCTGGACAGACATGTTTTTTGCAACGCTCTCTGCGGCGGTTGCCCTGATCATTCCGCTGGTCGTGCGGTATGTGACCTACAATCTTGTGTACCGTGAGCCGGCAGAAATTTTGCATCAGGCAGCTTACATTGCCATTGGACTGTTTGCGCTGGTGGCGGTTGACTGTTACAGCAAATTCTACATTTGTAATTACGGACATGTGATGGGAGCGAAAATCGAGTATGACATGCGTGCGGAAATTTTCGCACATTACCAGAAACTGTCCTTTTCCTTTTATGATGACCAGAAAGTCGGACAGCTGATGAGCCGTATCACAACCGATCTTTTTGATATCAGCGAACTGATGCATCATGGACCTGAGAACATCATTCTGTCCGTGATCAAAATTGCCGGAGCACTGATCATTCTTGTGAACATCAACCCAATGCTCGCAGTTGCAGCCTTTGCAATTCTGCCGTTCATGCTGATCTATGCATTTGTCCTGAATAAAAAAATGCGTCTCGCATTCAAACAGAACCGTGTAAAAATCGCAGACATCAATGCGCAGATCGAGGATAACTTATCCGGTATCCGGGTGGTAAAATCTTTTGCCAATGAAGAGATTGAAAACCGCAAGTTTAAACAAGGCAATGACGGTTTCCTTGCAGCCAAGAAAAACAGCTATTTTTACATGGGAAGTTATCAGGCAGGGCTTGGAGCGTTTACGACACTCATTCAGGTCAGTGTGATCCTGACAGGTACGGTGCTGATCGCAAAAGGCAGTGTGGATGTCAGCGACCTTGTCACATTTATGCTCTATATCAGTGTGTTTACGGATCCTGTCCGCACCCTCATTGATTTCACAGAGCAGTTCCAGAACGGTTATACCGGGTTTGAGCGTTTTCAGGAGATCCTCGCCATCTGTCCGGATATCGAGGACAAAAAAGATGCAGTGGAACTTAAGGATGTAAAGGGAGATATTACTTTTGAAAATGTTTCATTCCAGTATGAGGAAAACACGGAAAAAGTGTTGAATCATATCAGTTTAAATGTTCCGGCGGGGGCTTACATGGCATTAGTCGGTTCCTCCGGCGCAGGAAAAAGTACGCTCTGTTCCCTCATTCCACGTTTCTATGACGTGACGGGCGGCGCAGTAAAAATCGATGGAAAAGATGTCCGTGATCTCACCTTAAAGAGTCTGCGCGACCACATCGGCATTGTGCAGCAGGATGTGTATCTTTTTGTTGGAACTGTTTTTGATAATATCCGTTACGGAAAACCGGATGCGACAAGAGAGGAAGTCATCGAGGCAGCAAAAAACGCCAATGCGCATGAGTTTATCATGTCACTTCCAAACGGTTATGATACGGACATCGGACAGCGCGGGATCAAGCTTTCCGGCGGACAGAAGCAGCGATTGTCCATCGCAAGGGTTTTCCTTAAAAATCCACCGATCCTTATTTTTGATGAGGCAACCTCCGCACTTGACAATGAGAGTGAAAAAGTAGTACAGGATTCATTGGAGAAGCTTGCAAAAAACCGTACCACATTTGTAATTGCACACAGGCTTTCCACCATCAAAAACGCAGAGAAGATCATTGTTTTATCTGAGGATGGTATCGAAGAATCAGGAACACATGAAGAACTGATAGCCAGGAAGGGAACTTACGAAAAGCTTTACAATATGCAGTTCCACAAATAAAATGAAAGCAGCAGAAAAAGAGGAGAATTGATATGCCGGAACGTATCCGTAAAAAAAAGAAAATGTCATCGTTTGAGATGATCGCATTTGGATTTGCAGGTGTGATATTACTTGGAGCAATTATTTTAATGCTTCCGATCTCATCTTCTGCCGGAGTTGTGACACCGTTTGATAAGACTTTATTTACTGCGACATCAGCTGTCTGCGTGACAGGACTTGTGGTCGTGGATACAGGAAGCTACTGGTCAGCGTTTGGCCAGGCAGTGATCTTACTTCTGATCCAGACCGGTGGATTGGGAGTCATCACTGTGGTTGCATCTTTTTCAATGGTATCGGGGAGAAAGATCTCGTTAATGCAGCGGAGCACGATGCAGGATGCAATTTCAGCACCGAAGGTAGGTGGAATTGTCCGGCTTACGAAATTTATTCTACAGGGAACATTTCTGATCGAATTGGTCGGTGCCATTCTCATGCTTCCTGTATTTTGCAGGGATTATGGATGGAAAGGAATCTGGATGTCAGTCTTCCATTCGGTATCGGCTTTTTGCAATGCAGGTTTTGACATACTTGGAACGACGGAACAGACATTTCCATCTCTGACAGGATATATTGCCAATCCATTGATCAATCTTGTGATCATGCTTTTGATCGTGATCGGTGGCATCGGATTTCTGACATGGGATGATTTTTGCACAAACAAATGGAACTTGAAACGTTACCGTCTGCAGAGTAAGATTATCCTCGTTACCACCGCTGTTTTGATCTTACTACCGGCTGTTTTTTTCTTTCTGATTGATTTTACCGGATTTTCTGTAGGAAAAAGAATACTGGCATCTCTTTTCCAGTCGGTAACTCTTCGGACGGCAGGTTTTAATACGGCAGATCTTGGAGCAATGAGTGATTCTTCCAAAGCAATCATGATTTTGATGATGCTGATCGGTGGATCTCCCGGATCGACGGCGGGAGGTATGAAGACAACAACGATCGCAGTGTTGATACTGAATGCGTTTGCGACATTCGGAAGAGAACCGGAGACAGAGGTTTTTGGAAGAAGATTCGATAATACAGTGGTAAAAAATGCGGCAACGATCGCTATTTTGTATTTCTTCCTGTTTTTCGCAGGAGGAATCGCAATCAGTCAGATAGAACATGTTGCATTGTCGGATTGCCTTTTTGAAACAGCATCTGCAGTGGGCACGGCAGGACTTACATTAGGGATCACAACGGAGCTTGGACTGGTATCACATCTGATATTGGTTGTTTTGATGTATCTTGGAAGAGTTGGCGGACTGACACTTATATATGCTGCAATTTCAGTAAAAATCCAGAGCGGGGCAAAAAGACCGCTTGATAAAATAACTGTTGGATAAAGGAGAAAATTATAATGAAAAATATTTTGCTTATCGGACTCGGAAGATTTGGAAAGCATGTTGCATACCAGTTGAATGAGCTTGGACATGAAGTGATGGCTGTGGATGAGAATGAAAATCTTGTCAATGAAATTCTTCCGTATGTTACAGACGCACAGATCGGTGACAGTACCAATGAGAATTTTCTGGAGTCGCTTGGAATCAAAAATTATGATATTTGTTTTGTGACGATCGGAGGCAATTTCCAGAATTCCCTGGAGACAACTTCTCTTTTGAAAGAACTTGGCGCTAAAATGGTCATATCGCGTGCAGAGCGGGATGTACAGGCAAAGTTCCTGCTTCGCAACGGAGCAGACGAGGTCATTTATCCGGAAAAACAGATCGCCAACTGGGCAGCGATCCGCTATACGGCAGATCATATCCATGATTATATCGAAGTGGATGATTCTCATGCTATTTTTGAGGTGGAGGTGCCGGGAGGCTGGATCGGAAAAACGATCGGTGAACTGGATATCCGTAAAAAGTACAGCATCAGTATTCTGGCAATCAAAACAGACGGAAAGATGAATATGGCGATTGGCCCGGATATGGAATTAAGCAGTGAAGATACCCTTTTGGTTCTCGGTACATACAAGGATATGCAGAAGTGTTTTCGGATATAATGGATAAAAATAAACAGGGTATAAAATAATTATTAAAAATTGCACAAAATTTGCATTTTGTAAAATAATCGAGTAAAATAGGAATGTTCGGGCAGAAAGTGTGATCCGGACAGACAAAGATAATACAATGTAACCATGATAATCTGCATTCTGCATATTATCAAGACATAAAAAGGAGTGGATTTATTATGACAAAAATTGATATTATTTCCGGTTTCTTAGGAGCAGGAAAAACCACATTTATTAAAAAAATGATCGATGAGGTATTTAAGGGCGAGAAGATCGTTCTGATCGAGAATGAGTTTGGTGAAGTCGGAATCGATGGCGGTTTCTTAAAAGATGCAGGAATCCAGATCACCGAGATGAATTCCGGCTGTATCTGCTGCTCATTAGTAGGTGATTTCGGAAAGAATCTTCACGAAGTGATTGACAAATATCATCCGGACCGCATTCTGATCGAGCCATCCGGTGTCGGTAAGTTATCCGATGTTATGAAGTCTGTGATCGATATCGAGAAAGAGGAAGACGTTAAATTAAACGGACTCGTAACTGTCGTAAATGCTTTAAAAGCGAGCAAGCAGATGAAAGCATTCGGTGAATTTTTTAATAATCAGATTGAATATGCTACAGTTGTTGTACTGAGCAGAAGCCAGAATGCAACACCTGAGCAGTTAGAACTTTGTGTAAAACAGATCCAGTCACTGAATCCTAAGGCTGCAATCATCACAACAGCATGGGATGCAATCAAAGGCGAGCAGATCTTAAAAGTGATCGAGGGAGCAGATTCTCTTGAGATGAAACTGATGGCTGAGCAGCATGCCAAAGAAGAGGCAGAGGAGCATGAGCATGAACATCACCATCATGACCACGATCATGAAGACCACGATCATGAGCATGATCACGAACATCATCATGAACATGACGAGAACTGCACCTGCGGATGCCACGATCACGAAGAACATGAGCATGATCACGACCATGAGCACCATCATGAACATGACGAAAACTGCACCTGCGGATGCCATGACCATGAGCATCATCATCACCATCATGCAGATGAAGTGTTTACAAGCTGGGGCAAAGAGACGCCTCACAAATTCACGAAGGAAAAGATCGAGGATGTATTAAAGACTCTCTGCGAGACAGATGATTACGGAACAATCCTCCGTGCCAAGGGAATGGTAGAAGATGAGAATGGCACATGGATTTATTTTGACATGGTTCCGGGTGAATATGAGCTTCGTGACGGCGAGCCTGACTATACAGGAAGACTTTGTGTGATCGGCTGCAACATTGACGAACACAGATTAGAAGAGTTATTCGGAATTTAATAAGGGAGAATATATATGAACGAAATACCAGTATATTTATTTACCGGTTTTATGGACAGTGGAAAGACCTCCCTCATCAAAGACACCTTATTTGAGCAGGGCTTTGCAAAAGAGGGAAAAAGCCTTGTCATCTGCTGTGAAGACGGCGATGCAGAGTTTACGGATGAAGAACTTGAAAAAAATAATGTAAAACTTGTCATGGTAGACAGTGAGGCAGATTTTACAGAGGACTTTTTGAAAAAAGTAAATACCGAGTACCAGCCGGAGCAGGTATTCTTAGAGTACAACGGAACGTGGCAGATGGGAACACTCATGGATATGGAGCTTCCGAAGCATTGGATGATCGTGCAGCAGCTTGCCACAGTAGATGCAACGACATTCGATATGTATCTTGCAAATATGCGCACGATGATCATGGAACAGCTTTTTTCCGCAGATGTCGTGATCTTCAATCGCTGTGATGACAGCACAGACAAGGGAAAATACCGCAGAAATGTCAAGGCATTAAACCGGAAAGCACAGCTTGTCTATGAGCGTGCGGACGGAACACTTGATGAGAGACCGGAGGAACTGCCATTTGACATTACTGCGGATGAGATTGAAATTTCCGATGCAGATTACGCCATCTGGTATATGGATTGTCAGGAGAATCCGAAAAAATATGAGGGCAAAAAAGTTTCTTTCTTAGCACTTGTATACAATCCGGACAAACTGAAAAAAGGAATTATGGTTCCAGGACGTTTCGCAATGACCTGCTGTGTGGAGGATGTTACCTTTATCGGTTTCAAAACGAAATACGACAGGGAAGATGAAATACCTCACAAATCCTGGATCAATATCACAGCAGAAGTGCATGTGGAATTTGCAAAAGAGTACAAGGGAAAAGGACCTGTTCTTTATCCAATCTCAGTGACACCGGCAGAAAAACCGGAAGATGAACTTGTATACTTTTCATAAACATAAAAAAGGTGTTGACAAAGATACGTTAATGTATTAAAGTAACACCATAAAGAAAAACCGTTGAGAAAGAGGAGTAAGCTTCCAATGCATTAGCACAGAGAGCCGCAGGTGGTGGGATTGCAGCAGTCTAAGGAACATGGAATGGACTCGGGAAGGTGGGAGCAAAGAGCATATGCTTGAGTAATGCCCAACGGGATTTCCGCCCGTTATCAAGGGAAGACGTATGATAGTACGTTTATGGAGAGGGTGTATTTTTATACATCAATTTAGGTGGTACCGCAGAAGTATATTCAAGAGCTTTTGTCCTAAGCAGTTAGGATAGAAGCTCTTTTTTTGCGCGAACGAGCAAGCGAAGCTTGCGAGTCTGCTTATTCACAGAGGTGATAGTAAGGAGGTCAGCTCATGATAATACCGACATATGAACAGGCGAAGCAATATGAAAAAGATTACACATACATTCCAGTGTGCAGGGAGATTCTGGCAGATGATGTCACCCCAATCCTGATGCTGCGTAAGCTGGCAGCGCTGGATGGACAGTATTTCCTGCTGGAGAGCGTGGAGGGCGGCAATCTTGGAAGATATTCTTTTCTGGGATATCATCCGAAGCTGTCTGTATCCTGTAAGAATGGTGTGGTGAAGGTAAAAGAGAATGGCATGGTCCGTATTCTTCCCGGTAAACCAAAGGAAGCCCTGCAGAGCCTGCTGGAACAGTATCGCTCCCCACAGATAGAAGGTCTTCCGACCTTTACAGGAGGTCTGGTTGGATACTTTGCTTATGAGACGATTCAATATGCAGAACCCAAGTTACATATCAAGCAGAGTGATGTAAATGATTTTGAATTGATGATGTTCGATAAGCTTCTGGCTTTTGACCAGGTAATGCATAAGCTATGTATCATTGTCAATGCAAGGACTGCTGATGGTGAAGCAGGATACAACAAAGCAGTAGAAGAGATAGATGCCTTTATCGAGACTCTTCGTATTACAGAACCGATTCCTTATGAAAAGCCTCAGAAAGCACCGGAGTTTACCTGTAATCTCAGCAAAGAAGAGTATTGCAGCATGGTAGAGAAAACAAAGCATTACATCAAAGAGGGCGATATTTTCCAGGGTGTTATCTCCAGAAGATTTGAAGCGGATTATGAAGGAAGCCTTCTCAATGCATACAGAGTACTTCGAACCACCAATCCTTCTCCGTATATGTACTATATGCAGATCAAGGATATGCAGATTGCAGGTACTTCACCAGAGACCATGGTGAAGCTCACGAATGGGAAGCTGATGACTTTCCCGGTAGCAGGAACCAGACAAAGAGGCAAGAGCATAGAAGAAGATCAGGCATTGGAGAAGGAACTGCTGGCAGACGAAAAGGAATGTGCAGAACATAACATGCTGGTAGACCTGGGAAGAAACGATATTGGAAAGATCAGCAAGATTGGAACTGTAAAAGTAGAAAAGTATCTCTGCGTAGAACGTTTTTCCCATGTAATGCATCTGGGCTCCACAGTAACAGGGATTATCCGGGATGATAAAGATGCTGTGGATGCAGTGGACGCAATCCTTCCGGCAGGAACCCTTTCCGGAGCCCCAAAATTCAGAGCCTGCCAGATCATCGAGGAACTGGAACAGAGCAAGAGAGGTATTTACGGAGGAGCCATCGGATATCTGGATTTTGCCGGCAATCTTGACACTTGTATTGCAATCCGTACCGTGTTTAAGAAAAACGACAAGATCTTTGTCAGATCCGGAGCCGGTATCGTGGCAGACAGTGTACCGGAAAAGGAATTCCAGGAATGCTGCAACAAGGCAAGAGCAGTGGTACAGGCAATTGAACAGGCACAGGAGGGATTAGAATGATATTACTGATCGATAATTATGACAGCTTTTCCTATAACTTATATCAGCTCATCGGTGCAGTGGAGCCGGACATTAAAGTAGTGAGAAACGATGAATGTACATTGGAAGAAATCGGCGTCCGGAGGATGCAGGTATCTGTATTCCGGTGATTAAAGAATTTGCAGGACAAATCCCCATTCTGGGTGTGTGTCTGGGGCATCAGTCCATCTGCGAAGCCTTTGGAGGAACAGTTTCCTATGCAAAAGAGCTGATGCATGGAAAGAAAAAGCTGATGTATAAAACAGGAGAAAGTCAGCTTTTTAAAGGTCTGCCGGATACCTTTGCAGCAGCCAGATATCATTCACTGGCAGCGTTAAAGGATACCCTGCCTGCAGAACTTAAGGTGACAGCAGAGTCAGAGGACGGAGAGGTCATGGCAGTGGAACATACAAAATACCCTGTGTTCGGAGTACAGTTTCATCCTGAATCTGTAATGACACCGGACGGCAGAGCGATGATAGAGAACTTTATGGAGGTAGTGAGAAATGATTAAGGAAGCCATTATTAAATTATCAAAGAAACAGGATTTAGCTTATGCGGAAGCAGAAGCTGTAATGGACGAGATTATGAGCGGTCAGGCAACACCTGTACAGATGTCTGCTTATCTTACTGCATTAGCTTTAAAAGGAGAGACAATTGATGAGATCACAGCCTGTGCAGCAGGAATGAGAGCTCACTGTATCAAACTTCTCCACAACCTGGATGTGCTTGAAATCGTGGGTACCGGCGGAGACGGTTCTAATTCCTTCAATATTTCCACTACTTCTTCTCTGGTGATCGCAGCAGGCGGTGTTCCGGTTGCAAAACATGGAAACAGGGCAGCATCTTCCAAATCCGGTGCAGCAGATGTTCTGGAAGCACTGGGAGTGAAGATTACACTGACG
>OOIF01002819.1_pt1 | contig 11222 bp, 9 predicted proteins | sample 1691961 | NCBI WGS metagenome assembly OOIF01 (sample SAMN06348146, study PRJEB24527) | human gut metagenome | biome: human gut; feature: ankylosing spondylitis patient; material: feces | host: Homo sapiens | place: China | collected 2015-10 | reverse complement strand
ACACCCTGAACATCACCGGCCACGAGCTGGACGAGATCCTGAACAAGAAGTCCGGTCTGCTGGGCATCTCCGGTGTTTCCAGCGACAAGCGTGACGTGGAAGAGGCTGCCGAGGCCGGCAACAAGCGCGCACAGCTGGCTTCCGATATGCTGAACTACCAGATCAAAAAGACCATCGGCAGCTACATTGCAGCCATGGGCGGCGTGGATGCCATCGTCTTTACCGGCGGCATCGGCGAGCACGATGCCATTGCCCGTGCAAAGATCTGCCACCACATGGATTGGCTGGGCATCCGCATCGACACCGAGAAGAACAAGCATCCTGTGGGCGACGTGTGCGAGATCACTGCCTGGGGTGCCAAGGTCCGCACCCTGGTCATCGCTACCGACGAGGAGCTGATGATCGCCCGCGACACCAAGGAAGTCATCGAGAAGTAAACTTTTCCCAAAGGGCTTTGCAGGGGCTGCTGCACAGAGTGTGCGGCAGCCCCTTTTCTCTCCTTCCGGCGGTGATTTTACCCAAATATATGCTGTCGGTTTGTGCCATGTGTACAAATAAAAGGGCGAACGGTTGTTTTTTGGTTGACAAATCTCAAAAATAACGGTACAATAGGAAAGTCCTCAATCCGAGGGCATTTATCTATTCAAGCCCCTGGTAAGCTTACTGATCAGCGCGATGGTCCCAAAACCAAAGGTATGGTTACAATCCTTCCGTGGGCAAGAACTAACTAAAGAGGAGATACTACTATGTTTGAAGACAAGACTCTGGTCTGCAAGGACTGCGGTAAGGAATTTGTTTGGACTGCTGGTGAGCAGGAGTTCTACGCATCTCGCGGCTTCGAGAATCAGCCCCAGCGCTGCAAGCCCTGCCGTGACGCCCGCAAGAACGGCGGCGCACGCAGCAACAGCGGCGAGCGTCAGATGTTCGACGCTGTCTGCGCAGCTTGCGGCAAGACCTGCAAGGTTCCCTTCCAGCCCCGTGAGGACCGTCCGGTCTACTGCTCCGACTGCTTCGCTCGCATGAAGCAGAACTAAGCGCTGATTTTCATTTAAATCGGTAACAAAGCCCCCCGCTGCCAGCCGGCAGCGGGGGGCTTTTTGCGTAAACGGTTCTTGTGCGCCGGTCACAGGCCGCAAATGGCCTCGTAGATGCGGGCGCAATTCTGGGTATCCCGCAGCGGGAAAAAGGCTGCCAACCGGGCTTTGTATTCCGGCGGCATCTGCATCCCGTGCTGCAAAGCGGTTTCCAGCGCCTGCAAAAGCGCGTCCTCGGTGGTGCACACCGGGCCAAAGCCGTCCCGTGCAAAATCAAAATACCCTTTCTGATAGTGATACCGCTGATAATCTGCCTCATCGAACTGATAGTACAGTTCCGGCTTTTCCAGATAGGCCACATCAAAAAAGACACTGGAATGATCTGTGACCAGCAGCGCGCAATCCAGCAGCAGCTGCTGCACGTCATACAGGGCGCTATCTGCCAGCACCACCCGCTCTGACGGTGCATGGAACCGGCTCAGGTGCTTCTGCATCTCAATATGCGGGTAAAAGACCAGCGTATAGCCGTACTGCTCCAGCAGTGCATCAAGGCGGGCGCTGCTCAGCAGGCTGTCAAAGGCTTTGTAGTACGGCGTATCCAGAAAAGCTTCACCCTCCGGGTAGTGGGAGCCCCGCCATGTGGGCATGAGCAGGATCATCTTTTTGCAGGGGGCCTGCCCGGCCTGCAAAAGGTGATCCCAGCGTGCCATCCCCAGATAGCGCGTCACCTCCGGCGCAAAGCCGTAGGTATCCCGGATGTACTCATATTCCGGCTTTGCGCCGCAGACAAAGAGATCCAGATACAGATTTTCCCGGTGCATCCACTGCATCTCGCTCATCGTAACGCCGTGCTGCAAAAACACCTGCTTGCCCCGGGCGCGGATGCCCTTTGCGGCAAGATGGTAGTGCACCATCAGGTCCGGCGCGCAGGGCTGCACATGGGTGCCCACCAGATAGTCGGCACAGTAGTACAGCAGATAATGCCGGAAGCTGCCCCGCTGCACCGCACCGCCCAGCGCGGTGATCTTTGCAGCGTCCGGGCTGTCGGCGGCGATGACATAATAGGCGCGGCACTCCGGGTGCTGCGTGCGCAGATACCGGTAGAACCAGTAGCCGTTGTCCCGGGCATCGGTGCCGCGCTCGCCCACCAGCCAGATGCCCCGGTATGCCGGAATAAAGGCGCGGCACACTGCACCCAGCAGCTTGCACAGCAGCATGGCCAGCAGTTCTTTCAGGTAGCACAGCGCTCGCAGAAGCTTTCGTTTCATCAGTAGTATTCCTTTCCGCTTTTTCTGGTTTGCGTCCGAGGGCAGCGGCTGTGCCCGGAGCGGCAAATGTTCCATATTGTAAACAGGCAGTATAAACGAGATGCAGGGGATACTCTCAACTTTCTCGCTCCATATCATCCCGGCAGGCCGAGCCGCCGCAGCAGCGGCCGCAGACGCAGCCGACCGGCAAGACGGAAGAACAGATACGGCATTACCAGACTGGCCGCGCCGCAGGCAAGGACCGTCCCGCCCGCAGAGACGCCCAGCTTATCATACAGCACAAGCCCCAGTACTGCGCAGCAAAAGGGCTGGTGATACAGATAAAACAGCATAGAGTTCTTTCCCAGCGGAATCAGCCATCGCAGGGGCTTTTGCAGCAGCACGCACGCCGCCCAGATGCCCACGAAGAACCCGCTGACCGCAAAATAGTCCGCCCATGTGCACAGGACCTCCGCAAGCAGACCATCCGGCCAAACCGCAGCGGGGGATAATATCCCCCACACTACTCCAATGCCGCACAAAGCGCCTGCAAGCACCAGCGGCTTTGCATGCTGTTCGGCCTTTTCACGCGGGAGCACGCAGCCCAGAAAGAAAAAAGCGCCCTGCTGAAAGTAGCTTTTTACCGTCCAGAACCAGCCGGTGAAAAACAGCTGATAGCACACGGGCAGCGCCACCACCAGTGCCAGCTTTGCCGCCCAGGCTGCCGCCGGGGACAGATATTTGTCCAGCAGCCATGCCGTGAGGACGAACCAGAACAATGTGGGCAGATACCACAGATGAAAACCGTATGGATTCTCGTTGCGCAGCACCAGCCAGAGATATTCCGCAGGCTGCCGCAGCTGGTATGCACTGCTGGCTAACAGCGCCCGCACCGGCGGCAGCCGGTTTGTCAGATAAAACAGCAGATACAAAAAGGCTGAGTACACGCCCCACGGCAGCAGCAGACTGTGCACCTTCTTGTGCAGAAACTGCCGGGCAGAAAGGCTGCGGTTCTTTTGCGCGGTCAGGGTGCAGCCCATGCCGGAGAGAAAATACAGCAGCGGGACGTGGAACCGGTAGACAAAGGTATAAGAAAACGCACACCATGGATGTACGGTGCGCATGGACATCCGAAAGGTATGTCCATAGATCACCAGCAGCAGGCCGATGGCCTTGGCAATGTCGATGTGATCCAGACGCTTGGCGGTTTGTATCATCTCTGTCATTCCTCCTGCATCAGAACACGGATGCGGTCCCGCATCTCCTGTCGGCTGTCTGGCACCCACACCTTGGGCTTCGGGGGCTTTTTGCGGTTCATGGCATAAGCAAGCGGCAGCAGACGCAGCGCCATCGTGCTCCAGAAATAAAAGGCGGTATTATCGGTCAGATAAGTTACCGTCATATAGCCCAGCGTACACATATACAGCAGCGTGGTCTGCTGGTCTGCATAGTGCCGCCAGAACAGCGGAGTCAGAACATACTGGATGCCGGACCAAAACATAAAGCCCGGAAATCCCACCTCCACAAAGACCTTCAGAATGTCGTTGTGGAATGGATACGGGTGGTTGAGGATCCCATCGTTATACCACTGGTTAACGATGGTATCCACATATTCGAAGCCGCGGCCGATATAGGTGATGGAAAATTCATAGTAAGGGTTCGCCAGACTCCACAGGAAGTCCCGTCCCATCATATCGATGTCGAAGTGCAGCAGGATATCCGTAATGATACCATTGCGCACACAGTAGATAAACACCAGAAAAAACACGATACAGCCAACGCCTACCACGGGGTAGAACCAATCAGGCAATTTGCGCTTGCGGAGAAACAACCCGACCATGATAAACAAGACCACCGCCGGGATGGCGCTGCGCTTCATGCCGACCAGAAAAAACCAGCAGCAGGCCAGCAGATACCGCCATCGCTTGCGCTTTTCCTGCTGGGTGGTATGGGGTGCAAAGACAGCATAGTACAAGATCATCTGCCCGAACACAAAGGTCAGGTCGTGGATCTCCAGCTGCCGGGCGTAGCCCACTGCTTCACCAAAGGTGACAAGACAGGTTATCAGGGACTGGATGCTGGAGGCAAGGCCGTAGACGGGGATATCCAGCAGCATAATGATACCGTTGGTAATGCAGATGCAGATGGTAAACAGCTCAATGGCTTTTTCCTGAAACAGATAGACCAGCGACACGGCGATAAGGATGGCAACGCTCTGGAATACCAACTTGGAGCAACTCCGGATCATGGAGGACACTGCGGCAAAACTTTCTATCCAGATCACAAGCGACCATAAAAACAGCGCCACCATCAGGGACATATACAGCAGGGTGGGCTTCCACAGTTCCCGGAGACGCTTTTCGTCCGGGTAAAACAGGGTGTACAGCATTGCCAGCCCGACCACACCCAGCGAGATGATCTTGGGCAGACCACCCAGCGTGTTGTTGAGGGTCCGCCACTCTCCCAGCCCGGCACCGATCAGAAAGACCATGCAGCCGATCCTCAGCAGTTTTTGCCACAGGGGACTGTCCTTATAAAACAAAGAGGCCGGAGTTTTCCGGCTGTAATCCTTTTTGGTCAGGATCTGATCCAATGTGCGCATGAAAAGGGCTCTCCTTCTATAATGGATGTAGGCTTATGCCTCCCCGCTCAACTGCAGATACTGCTGCTGCAAGCGGGCGGCGGCGATATTGATATCATAGCCCGCCTGCCGGATCAGCGCTGCACCGGCGGAGCGGTCGCAGGGCTGTTGCAGCATCCGCTGCAAGCCTGCCGCCCAGTCTGCATTGCTGGCGGAAAGCGGGATCTGGATGGCATGGTCAGAAAGCAGCACCTCTTCCGGTACGGCGTCCGAGAACACGCACCTCAGCCCGGCGGCCTGCGCCTCGATGCCCACCACCGGCAGACCCTCGAAGCGGGAGGGCATGACGAAGAGATCCATCAGCTGGTACCAGTCGGCTACATTGCTTTGCAGCCCGGCAAACAGGATATGGTCCGCAATGCCCAGTTCCTGCGCCTGTGCGCGGACAGCCTGCTCCAGCTCCCCCACCCCGATGAGCACCAGCATCGCCCGGGGCTCCAGCTGCAAAAAGGCGGCAAAAATGTGCAGCAGCCGCTCATGGTTCTTCTGCACATTAAAGCGCCCCACATGACCCAGCACCACCCGGTCCGCCAGCCCGTAACGCGTCCGCATTTCGGCGCGGACGGCGGGGGAGAAGCGGAAGGTCTCCGGCTCAATGGCGTTGGGTACGGTCTGTCCCCGGCGCTCCCAGTTTTTTTGTCCGAAAAAATAGATGCCTGCATCCCGTCCGCAGGCCCACAGGTGGGTAGCGGCACCGGGCAGCAACTGCTTGCAGAGCATCTTCAGCGGCCACTTGTAGTCCCGGACGATCCAGATATTATGGGCGTGGGCAATGCGCACTTGCAGCCCCGCCTTCTCCGCGCCCTTCAGGGCGTACAGCCCCATGGCCTCGTTGTGGGCGTGCAGGATGCGGATGCGGGGGTCTGCGGCCACGGTCTGCTGCACAAAGCGCAGATACGCCGGGTAGTGCAGCGGGTCAAGCCCCGGGCTTTGGTAGATATGCCCGCCCAGACGGCGGATCTCGTCGTCGTAGTCGCCGGGCTTTTTCTTGTTGACGATAAAATCGAACTGGACTTTGCTGCGGTCGATATGCCGGTAGTAGTTCATCAGCATGGTCTCGATCCCGCCGCGGTCCATATTGCTGACCGAATGCAGCACTCGTATCATGGGCACTCCTTACATTATAACAACTGAAATCTTCTGCCGTAGCGGCACCACAGCCCAAAGTCCTGCTGCCGCAGCGCCCGGGCACCCCAGCGGGCACGGCGGGGCAGTGCGCCCTCTTGCGGCAGCGTCTTTGCGTACAAAGCACAGCACAGCCGGAAAACAGCCTGCTGCGTTTCCGGCGGCAGGCCGGATACAGTGGCATAGCAGAAAGCCGAAAGCTGCAGCGTCAGGGTGCAGCGGTACAGCGCATCGTGGGGCAGGCCCAGCGCAGCATCCTGCACTGCCAGCTGCTCCATGATCCAGTAGCTCTGCACGGCGGCAGGGCGGTGCTGACTTGTGGCGGTAAGCCCCTTGGGGTTTTTGCGCCACAGATAGACCATCTCCGGCACAGAGGCCACAGTCTTTGCCAGCCGGAATACCAGAAAATGGATGATGGCATCCTCAAAGCAGGTATAGTAAGCCGGAAAGCGCACCTGTGCAAACAGTTCCCGCCGGTACACCTTGCCCCATGGCATCCCGGGCAGCTCGAACCGCTCCGGCGCGGCGGCACCAGTGTAGACTGCCGCCGGGTAGCGCTGCACCGGGCCACGGGTGCCGTCGGTGTACAGGTACTGCCAGCCGCCTTGCACCACATCGGCGTCAAGGCGCTGTGCGGCCTCCAGCAGGGTGCGGATGGCACCGGGCAATAACAGATCGTCGCTGTCCACGAACATCAGCCAGCGCCCCACGGCATGGCGCAGCCCTTCATTGCGGGCGGCGGCGGCGCTGCGGGGCGCACTGCAATTGCACAGCAACACCCCGGGCAGTGCCCGGTAGCGTTCCAGCACGGCGGCTGTGCCGTCGGAGGAATCGCTGTCCACCACGATCAGCTGCACGGTGCAACTGGTCTCCTGCTGCAAAATGCTGTCCAGACAGGGGCCGATGGTAGCTTCGCCGTTGTACACCGGCACAATGACCGAAAGGGTCACCGCCGGGTCCTGCTGCGGCAGCAGCGGGCAGGTCTCTTCTGCTGCAGGTTTCGGGCACAGGGCTGCCAGCGCGGCGCGGTCGGCCTGTGTGCTGTCCGGCAGCGGGGCACCGCCCCGGTGCAGCAGATGGTACAGCCCAAGGTCTGCATGGCCGCAGGCTGCGCCGCACACGGCGGCAGCGCCCGCCAGCAGACGGCTGCGGGTGTGGCAGTGGATCAGCTGATACCCTCCCTCCCGGATATAGTCCGCCAGCTCCCGCCGCAGATGGGGAATGTTGTTCCCGCCGCAGATCATGGTGGGGATCCCCATGGCCCGGGCCTCCTCGGCAAAGGGGCCGTCCCGGAAGCAGACCAGCTGGGCGGTGATGGTTTTGTTCAGATTTTGCAGCAGACTCAGCACATGGGTCTTGGCCCCGCCGGAATCGCCGCCGCTGATGAGATGGATGACCTTCATAAAAGCGCCTCCAAAAAAATCCTTGTGAAATAGCGGAAAATATTATACAATAGAGAACGCGAAATGTCTACCAAGGAAAAATCGGGCCAAGCCCGTTACGGAGGAAATCATGGAACAGAAAGCAAAACGCATCGGAAAGCTGAATATCATCGACCTCATCGCCATTGTGCTGATCGTGGCGGTGCTGGCACTGGCGGCCTGGAAATTCATCGGAAAAAACGGGGACAGCATCAGCTATGACCGGCCCCAGACAAAAGTCACCTATCAGGTGAAGGTGGAGGGCGTGGCCCCGGAACTGTATGAAAACTGTCAGGCCCATCTGCCGTCTCCGCTGATGGCCTCCGGTGCGCTGGTGGGCGGCCAGATCGAGGCCGTGGAGAAGGAGACCTATCAGGTGCTGGATGCCAATGGAAACTGGGTCACGGACCCGGACCATGTGACGTTGATCTTCACCGTGACCACCACCACCCCTACCGCCGAGGTCATGACCACCAAAGTGGGCGATCAGGAGGTCCGCATCGGCAAGACCGATTATATCCTCAAGAGCGAGTATATCGAATTTTCTGACGGTACCATTACCAATGTCATCTGGGGCGACTGACGGCCCTTTCCGAAGGGCACACGGCTTCCAGTCCGTGTGTCTTTTTGTTCGACAAGTCATTTACCCAACGGAAATATAAATCAAAAGGAGAATTTCAGCTATGTATTGCACGAAGAAAATCACATCTGATCTGATCTGGCTGGGCGGCTCGGACCGCCGGCTGGCCCTGTTTGAAAATGTATATCCCATCCCCCGGGGCGTCTCCTACAACGCCTATCTGATCCAGGATGAAAAGACGGCCCTGCTGGATACGGTGGATCAGGCCATCGCGGAGCGGTTCTTTGAGAATCTGGAACACGCCCTGCAGGGCAAGCCTCTGAATTATGTGATCGTCAACCACATGGAGCCGGATCACGCCGCCACGCTGGGAACGGTCCTGAGCCGCTACCCGGAGGCCACCGTCATCGGCAACGCCAAGACCCTGCCCATGATCAAGCAGTTCTTCCCCATGGAGGTGGAGGGCCGCTTCCAGGCGGTGAAGGAGGGGGATACCCTGTCCCTGGGCCGCCACGAGCTGACCTTTGTCATGGCCCCGCTGGTCCACTGGCCGGAGGTCATGATGACCTATGATACCACGGAGAAGGCCCTGTTCAGCGCCGACGCCTTCGGCACTTTCGGCGCTATGGACGGCAACATCTTCGCCGACGAGGTGAATTTCGAGCAGGAGTGGCTGGACGACGCCCGCCGGTATTACACCAACATCGTGGGCAAATACGGCACGCCGGTGCAGAACGTGCTGAAAAAGGCGGCGGGACTGGATATTCAGTACCTCTGCCCCCTCCACGGTCCCATCTGGCGGGAGAACATCGGCTGGTTCCTTGAGAAGTACAAGCGCTGGAGCACCTACACGCCGGAGGCGTGGACAGCCGCTATTTTCTGCGGCTCCATCTACGGCCACACGGAAAACGCCTGCGAGATCCTGGCCTCCCGTCTGGCGGAAAAGGGCGTGCGGCACGTGCGGATCTTCGACGTGTCCCACACCGACGTATCCGAGCAGGTCAGCGCCGCGTTCCAGTGCAGCCATCTGGTGTTTGCCAGCGCCACCTACAACGGCGGCATCTACACCCCCATGGAGACGCTGCTGCTGGAACTGAAGGCCCACGCACTCCAGAACCGCACCGTGGCCCTCATTGAAAACGGCAGTTGGGGCCCTGCCGCCGCCCGGCTCATGGCCAAGCATCTGGAGGAGATGAAGGGCATGGAGCAGATCGCGCCGCCCATCACCATCCGCTCCGCCGTGAAGGAGGAGCAGTACCGGAAGCTGGAGGATCTGGCGGACCTGATCGCTGCCGACATCGCAGCCGAAGAATAAGCGAAAACCCCCGTCTCCGCTTCTCGCGGAGACGGGGGTTCATTTTGGAATGAGGACATCAAGCAGTCCCGCGGCAAAAATGCCGCGGGACTGCTTTTGCGTATTTACAGCAGGATGATCCCGGCTTCCTCGCATTTTTTCATGGTCTCGGCGTCCCAGATGCTGGCCTGAACCTCGCCAATGTGGCAGTTGCCGATCATCAGCATGCAGAGACGGCTCTGGCCGATGCCGCCGCCGATGGTCTGTGGCAACTCGCCGTTCAGCAGCATCTTGTGGAAGGGCAGCTCCGCCCGTTCCTCGCACCCGGCCAGCTTCAACTGGCGGGCCATGGATTCCTCATCCACCCGGATGCCCATGGAGGAGATCTCAAAGGACCGCTCCAGAATGGGGTTCCACATGAGAATGTCGCCGTTGAGGGCCCAGTCGTCATAGTCGGGGGCACGGCCGTCATGCTTTTCGCCGGATCTCAGCTTGCCGCCGATCTGCATGAGGAACACGGTGTGGTGCTCGGCGCAGATGGCGTGTTCCCGCTCCTTGGGTGTCTTGTCCGGCCAGCGGTCCTCCAGCTCCTGGGTGGTGACAAAGTACACCTCCCGGTCCAGCTTGACCCGCAGGCTGGGGAAGGCCACGTTCAATGCGTCGCTGGTCTCACACACGGCGGCGACGATGGCCCGGACGGTGGCCTTCAGATACGCCTCGTTCCGGTCCTCCCGGGAGATGATCTTCTCCCAGTCCCACTGGTCCACATAGACGGAGTGGATGTTGTCCAGATCATCCTCATCCCGGCGGATGGCGTTCATATCGGTGTACAGGCCCTTGCCCACGTGGAAGCCGTAGCGCTTCAGGGCCAGACGCTTCCATTTGGCCAGAGAGTGGACCACCTCGGCGTCCTTGCCCCCAACGCCGGGGATGTCGAACCGGACGGGACGTTCCGTGCCGTTCAGGTTGTCGTTCAGACCGGAATCGGAAGCGACAAACAGGGGGGCGGACACCCGGCGCAGGTTCAGGGCATTGGAAAGATTGGTCTGAAAGGATTCTTTGATAAAGGCGATGGCCCGCTGCAGCTCGTAGTTGGGCAGGGGGGCCTTGTAGCCCTGGGGGATCACAAGAGTGCTCATAAAAAGGCTCCTTCTTTCTCGGTTAGTTCAGCTTGTCCAGTCCCAGACGGAGACGGCGCAATGTCTCCTCCCGGCCCAGCAGGTGGCAGATCTCCACGGCGCCGCCGGGCGTCACCAGCTTGCCGGCTGCGGCAATGCGGACAGGCCACATCAGCGTGGCGTTCTTGACCTCCAGCTTGGCAGCCAGATCAATGAGGGTATCGTGGATCGCGTCCACAGTCCAGTCGGAAACGGCTTCCAGAGCGGGGATGGCGGCCTCCAGCATAGCCTTGGAGACCTCGGCGTTGGTCTTGGACTTCTTGTTAGTGAAGAACTCAACGTCATAATCGGGCAATGCGTCGAAGAAATCGACCTTTTCGGGAATGTCCGTCAGCTTTTCGCACCGGGCCTGCAGCAGCGCGGCGATCTCGGCGGCGTCGATAGCGGGGTTCTTCACCGCCTGACGGATGTAAGGCTCCGCAACCTCCGCAAAGGCGGCAGGCTCCATGGCCCGGAGATAGGTGGCGTTGAAATAGGTCAGCTTCTCGATGTCGAAAATAGCGGGGGACCTGGAGATACCGGCGATGTCGAATACCTTCACCAGCTCGTCCAGAGAGAAGATCTCCTGCTCGGCGAATTCGCCCTTGGGCGCCCAGCCCAGCAGCGCCACATAGTTCAGAATGGCGTCCGTCAGGAAGCCCTGAGCCTTCAGATCCTCGTAGGAGGGATCGCCGTGGCGCTTGGACATCTTGTTGTGCTGGT
>OOIF01002818.1_pt1 | contig 11226 bp, 10 predicted proteins | sample 1691961 | NCBI WGS metagenome assembly OOIF01 (sample SAMN06348146, study PRJEB24527) | human gut metagenome | biome: human gut; feature: ankylosing spondylitis patient; material: feces | host: Homo sapiens | place: China | collected 2015-10 | reverse complement strand
TCCTTGTGGAAGCAGTATAAAGGAAGCACAGACAGGGCAGTAGAGCAGAGATCAGCTGTATCTGCTGTCAGGAAAGCAAGAGGTAGCAGTATGAAAATCAAACAGGTGGAAGAGCTGGTAGGCATCACCAGAAAGAATATCCGTTTTTATGAAGAGCAGGGTCTCCTGAATGTGGAGCGCGCAGAGAACGGATACCGGGAATATCATACGGCAGACATTGCCAGACTTCAGGAAATCAAATTATTCCGGAAGATGGATATTTCCATAGAAGAGATGAGAGCTCTTTTTGAAAAGAGGAAAAGCCTGCAGTTCTGTCTGGAACAGCACCTGAGAGAACTGGAACGCCGCAGGGAGGGCCTTGTGAAAATGCAGGAAATGTGTGAGCGCCTGATTACAGAGCATCAGTCCCTGGATACCTTGAATGCCGAGAACTGTCTGGAAGAAATCGAGCAGATGGAGAAAGAGGGTGCAAGGTTTATGGATATAAAGAAAACAGATATCCGTAAGAAAAGAAGGACAGGAGCGATCATTGGAGCAGTAGTTATGATCTTGCTTATGGGATTTACCATAGGGCTTATGCTGTGGGCAAATACACAAGATCCCATACCGACCGGACTGCTGATATTTCTGATCGCCATACCGGTTGTGATCATCGGAGGAATTCTGGCAGCACTTGCAGGACGCATGAAAGAGATTGAAGGAGGAGAAGAGGATGAAGCTTCTAAGTATTGAATACATTCCGGGTGTAGAGTTTGAGGCACTGGGAATTGTAAAGGGAACAGTTGTACAGACAAAAAATGTAGGAAAAGATTTCATGGCAGGGATGAAGACTCTGGTAGGCGGAGAAATCACAGGCTATACGGAAATGCTCAATGAAGCAAGGCAGATTGCCACCAAGCGTATGGTGGATGAAGCCAAAGAGATGAATGCGGATGCTGTGATCGGTGTGAAATATGGCTCCTCCCAGGTAATGTCAGGGGCAGCAGAAGTGATTGCATATGGAACTGCTGTGAAATATAAACAGGATTAAAAATTAAGAACAAGAGCAGAGAACGCAAAAAGAGATCTTAAGTAAAGCAGAAAATCCGTAATGAAGGCTGGGAAAGGAAATTCAATATATGAAGATTGAAGGAAATCAGAAGGAATTAGACGCAATGGCTGAGTTTCATAAAGGAAACCGTGCAGAGGGTTTGCGTCTGCAGGAGGAATTCGCGGCAGAATTTCGTGAAGAATACAAGGAGAAGGATCACTGTTCCTGCCAGAAGGCCTGTCGTTATCACGGAAACTGCAAGGAATGTGTGGCAATCCACAGAGCACACCAGGAACATGTTCCGAACTGTATGCGGCCTCTGCTCAATAAGAAGCTGAAACTGTTATCAGAGCTGACAGAACATACGCTGGCAAATGAGATAGAGGCACCGCATGAGATCCTGAGAAAGCCATCAAAAAGCTGAAAAATTCAGAAAATACACTGGAAATAAAACGATGAAAGGCATAAAAGAGATATTAATATGAGCGATAATAAGAATGTAAATCAGGATAAAGGTCTTCAGGGAAATGAAAAAATAGAGCAGGCGATCGCTACTCTGCAGCAGGAAGCCACTCAGGAAATGCTGGCACATACACTGACTGTAATCCGTAGACGAATGAGAGAAAACGGCCAGTTTATCCTTTCAGTAGAACCGCCCACAGGAGACAACCAGCTCCGGATCGGCACAGTGAAAACCGGAGATGGAAAAGTCTGGTGGGCGGCATTTACAAGCTTTGAGGAAGAACTGAAAGGCGGCGGAAGCGTACAATCCACTTTTCTGACAGACATAGATCAGCTTTTTCATTCAGCATTACAGGTAAAAGAGATTGAGGGAATCATCCTCAACCCATGGAACCGGACGATCATGCTGGATAAGGACCTGATTAATATTATATTGGGAAATATATGAAGATATGTAAAGAACTCTCATGTTCAGTTAAATAAAAGTCCTCATTGTTTATCCTTTTTACAATTTCTGCAAAGTTATGCGATAGTTAAAAATGGATAAATACTGAGGACTTTTTCTGCTTATCGGGATTTTCCCATTTTGTTCAATTCAGGCAAGATTGTAACCAGCATGGTAATAAAACACAGAGAACCACCGATCACATTGGATACCGGCTCTGCCATAAACACGCCATCTGTACCCATGTGTAATCCATAGGGCAGGAAATAAGTCAGCGGAACCACGATAAATACTTTACGAAGCAGGGAGAAAAAAATCGCCTGCTTTTTTTTATTCAATGATTTAAACACTGTCTGACCAATATACTGCAGATCCATAAAAATAAAGGCTGCAAAGTAAAGCTTCAGCGCAGGAACGGCATCCTTCAATAACAATTTATCTGAACTGAAGATTCCGATCAGAAATTCAGGGGCAATGAGAATGACGCTCCACATGATACCTGTATAGATCAGAACCATAATGATCAGAACAACCCCTGCTTTCTTTACCCTGTCAGGACGTCTGGCTCCGTAATTGTAGCTGAGAACAGGAGAGGTTCCCTCATTGATCGCATGGATAGGCGTTTCCACCATCTGGCGAACACTGGATATAATAGTCATGACAGAGATATAAATATCACCGCCTGTCACGGAAAGAACATTATTGCAGCAGATACTTACCAGACTGTTGGTCAGCTGCATGATAAATCCAGCAGACCCCAGACTGATGATATCCCTGGCATGTCTGGTGCACTCAGAAATCTCATTTATATGAATCCATCTTACCTTCAATTCTGATTTTCCATGAAGAAAATAAAATACAAGCAAGGCAGAGAGAATCTGAGAGATGACAGTAGCAATCGCTGCACCCTTAATCCCCATATCCAGAACAAAAATAAAAATTGGATCAAGAATAATATTTGCCACTGCACCGACTGTTACTGACAGCATACCGATAATGGCATATCCCTGTGCATTGATAAAAGGATTCATTCCTGTTGCTATCATGGAAGGGAGAGTACCCAGAAGGTAAATCATCAGATAGGGATACGCATAAACCAGAGCATCATCTGAAGCACCAAACAGAGTCAGTAAGGGGCGGGCAAAAAGAAATCCGATCAGCATCAGCACAGCAGCACTTCCACATAACATGGTGAAAGCAGTATTCATGATCATGTCAGCAGTCCTGGAATCTCCTTTTCCGCGGTTGATAGAGAAAATTGGTGCACCTCCGGAACCAAAGAGATTACTGAAAGCAGTAATGATCATGATGATCGGAAAGCATAAGCCCACAGCGCCAAGTGCAGTTGTTCCTATATCATGGATCCTGGCGATATAGATACGGTCCACAATGTTGTATAAAAGATTCAATATCTGCGCTACCAGCATGGGAAGCGCAGCGCTTAATATATTGTTGGTCACAGTTCCGTTTTCAAAATCAATTCGTTTCATTATAAATTTTCCTATGTATTCTTAGAAATCAGTAGATTTCCTATGTAAATCGCTATTTTTATGCTTATTGTTTATCGAGTTCTAAGTTTAAAAGTTTTATCGTGCATATAAGTATATCATAAAGTAAACAGAAATTCACTCTGATACAGTGGTGTTGGAACAAAATATTCTCTGAAATTGTCATAAGTCATGATACAGAGAATAAAAAAGCATTTTTTATCCATACTATTTTCATGTAACAAAATACAGTATTTCTTAAAAAAGGAGACAACAGACTATGATTTTAAAAGAAAAGGAACGTTCAGTGATCGAAGACCTTCAGACACAAGAGAAAAGCTGTGTGGAAAAGTATGGAAAATACGCAGAACAGGCCAGAGACCCGGAGCTTAAAAATCTTTTCCGGAATATCCAGCAGGAAGAACAGAAGCATTATGAGTCTTTGTCAATGATTCTTTCCGGAAGTGTGCCTGAATGTAACTGTAATGACAGATCAGGCAAAGATTATCAGCCAAAAGCGGTCTATACAGCTATGAGTTCACCGGAAGACAAAGAGCACGATGCGTTTCTTGCAACAGACTGTATTGGTACAGAGAAGCTGGTGTCAGGAACATACAATGATGATGTATTTGCCTTTGGCGACAGTGGTGTACGCAAGCTGTTGGCTGATATACAGATTGAGGAGCAGAATCATGCGGAGATGCTGTATAAGTATAAGACTGTGAATGGAATGGCATAAGAAGTCTTAAGGCATTGAGCAGAGTAGCATATTGGGAAAATTCTATACCAGGACTGCTATAATTACCTGACAAGAGACAATTGGTTTTGACTGTTTCTTGCCAGGTACATCTTATTTTACAAAAAATATGATGGTATAAATGTTGGGATATTTTATGAAAAATTTTGTAAAATTTGTCATGATAAAAGCCATAAGATAATTGCTAGAGCGTGTTTGAAAAATCATTCCCATAATCTGCACGCCCCACTTTGCGATATATTTTGCCCAAATTTGTTTTCCGTAGCTCGCTACGACGCCCTTATTCGAAAAAAATCTCCTACAAATTGTGATGCACATCTTGCGGAAAGCATTTTTCAAACACATTCTAGGAATTCCGATTAGTTACGTAAGGTGTAATAGTGAATTTTGGCAGGAATGAATAAGAATTTTTTATAAATACTTGAATGAATATAGTAAATATAATACACTACTCATTAGTAGTATATTATTTATATTTGTTGGAGTATTTGTATTGGATTTTTTGGGTCTGATAATATTAAAAATAATTTATTTGCAGAAGGTATATCTCTAGATGATGAATTTCAGGTATCTTCTAAGTGAGGTCATGAAATCCTAAATATTTGGAATTTGCTGATTCATTACTTGAATCGTTGTTTCTTAATGTTTGACAAGTTCTAAGTTTAAATATCTCATCGTGTACGCTCGAACAAATTTTAAACTTGGGAATTTAATATCATAATATGAAAGTGTGGAAAAAATGGCAGGGATTAAAGATGTTGCAAAAATGGCAGGAGTAGGTGTGGGAACAGTTTCAAGAATGCTTAATGACAGTGGATATGTTTCTCTGGATACGAGGGCCAAAATAGAAGCTGCTATGAAGGAATTGAATTATACACCGAATGAACTTGCCAGAAATCTGTATTATAAAAAAAGTGGTATAATTGCGGTACTTGTACCGAATGTATCCAATCCTTTTTTTGCTGAGTTTGTTGATTGTGTAGAAGGGGAACTGCGCAAAGCCGGCTTCAAAATTATGTTATGTAACACATTGAAAGATGTAAAGGCTGAAGCTGAATATCTGGATTTGCTGAACAGACATATTGTAGATGGGATAATTGCGGGAATGTCCTCTTTGGATGAAAGTGAGTATTCTAAAATTCATAAGCCGATTGTTGCGCTTGACAGATATCTGGGAGAAGAAATTCCGGTAGTAGCTGTGGACCATAAAATGGGTGGACGCCTGGCAGCAGAAGTGTTGCTGCGTAATGGCTGCAAAAGAATACTTCATTTCAGAAGTACAGCAGAAAAAGAGTCTTTATATCATGATCGTCATGCAGAATTTCAAAAAATTATGGATGAGCAGGGAATAGAAACCTATTGTTATGATCTGGACTGGCGGCGTTTGGATATTCAGTATTATCATCAGGTTGCAGAAGAAGTTATGGAAAAAAATCTGAAATTTGATGGTGTGTTTGGTGTAGACCGACTGGCTATTGAATGCATGAATGGATTGCTCAGGCAACACAAAAAAATCCCGGAAGAGGTAAAAATAGTTTCTTATGATGGAACGTATATTACAGAATTGGTAGAACCGCAAATAAGTACAATTGTTCAGCCCATTGACAGAATGGCAGAGGAATCTGTAAAAAGCCTTTGTGAGCTAATTAATGGAAAAAAAGTGAAAAATAAAAAAAGTATTTTAATACCTGAATTCCGTAAAGGCGGAACAACAGTATAAACAGACGTCATACATGTGTTGTGCATTTATTACAAAAAAAAGGATAAAAAACAAAGATAAACACAAAATATTTGGGCATAATTTATGAAAAAAAATAAAAAAAACATAATCGGATTGACAAAAATTACAAAGAGGTTATAATGAAATTAACAAGACGAAGAAAACAAGATGTTTTTAAACAATGTGGAACGCGTTCCACATTGTAAAACAAAATTTGTTTTCACAATGTTAACCCGTAAAATTAGATTACTCCGGAGAATATCTAAAGCGGTTGAAGCAGTATGTAAATGAAACGGCATGATATTTAATATCATGGAATTTAGAATCTTTAAGAATAGGAGATTAAAAATGAGAAAAAAGATTGTTAATTCATTAATTACAGCAACTGTGATTGGAAGTATGCTTACAGGAATGGCAGTTCCCTGTTTTGCAGGTGAGAAAAAAGACGATGGAAGCAGTATTACAGTTCTTGTAGAAAGTGGTTCACCTGCAGAAGCACTTGCCAATAATACAGCAGCTGATTTTGAGAAAGAAACAGGCTGTAAGGTTGTTGTTGATGCTGTTGCCTATACTGGTATGTATGATAAGCTTTCTACCGAAATTAAAGCAGGACAGGCTGCTCATGATGTTTCATGCATGGATTTTGTATGGCTGGCAGCTTTTGCTGATGCAATCGAACCAATTACAGATGCAGATACCAGTGATTTCCTTCCAACGCTGGAAGAAAGCGGAACAGTAGATGGTAATCTTCTGGGATATCCGATGTGGGTAAACGCTAAGATCCTTATTTACAGAAAAGATCTGATTCCGGAAGATAAAGTGCCAAAGACCTGGGATGAATATAAAGCACTGGCAAAAGAAATGAAAACAGACGATATGTACGGAACAACAGTTTTTGGAAGTGGTTCTGACGCAGTTTGTTCCTTCCTTGATTTTGCCTGCCAGGCCGGTGCAGATGGATTAGTATATGACAAGGATGGAAATGTAAATATTACAGATCAGCCATATGTGGATGCGCTTGATTTTATGGTTGAAATGGCAAATGAAGATTGTACGCCATCAGATTCTCTGGCTACTGCTTCTACAGAGTCTCAGGAACTTTTCAATAATGGTAAAGTTGCAATGCAGTTGAACTGGAGCCATCAGTATCCTGCAGCTGTTGAGGCACTTGGAGCAGATAAGGTGGGATGTGCACCAATGATTGCCGGCAGTGCAGGAGCAGGAGCAACCACAGGTCCATGGTATGAATGTGTAATGAAAAATTCTGAGAATAAAGACATGGCACTGAAATATGTAGAATATATGTACGATCATAATGCAGATTATATGAACGGAACCCTTAAAATTGCCGGCAGAACTTCTGTTTATGAGGAAGCTGGAAAAGAGGCTGGTAATGAGCATACAACAGCAGTTCTTGACACATTGAATGAAAAACAGTCCCAGCCAAGACCTATGATTTCAACCTGGTCACAGGTAGAGGAGGTTCTTACAGGTGTTGTAGAATCCTGTCTTGGTGGAGCAGATGTGAAAGAAACCCTTGAATCTGCAAAAGAAGAGATTGAGGCAATTGGGAAGTAAAGTGACAAAGTAATAAAGAAAAAGCAGATTGCAGACATCTACCAAATAATAAAAAATGTAATTAAATCAAGGGTGATTTTACCTGGACATCGAACACACTAACTATGAATTTACTAATCTATGATGTATGATGCAGGGAGTAAATCGCCCTTGATTTTTATAAGAAAGCGGGAAATATTATGAAATTGATATCAAAAAAAACACTATTGCTGTTTTTTCTTCCTGGCGCGATTTTCATGGGTGCCTTTTTGATTTATCCTATTTTTAAAATGGTATTTGACAGTTTCTTTAAGGTTGGAATTACAGGAGCCAGAACTTTTATTGGATTTGATAATTATATTAAAGCATTTACAGCTGGCGGTTTTTTGAAGCAGCTGAAAAATACATTGATTTATATTTTGATTGCGGTATCTGTGGAAACGGTTTTGGGATTTATTTTTGCATTATTATTTGAACTTGATTATAAGGGCAGTAAAATAGTACGTTCATTAATGATGACACCACTTATGATCGCACCGCTGGTTGCAGGTCTTATCTGGAAATTGATGATGAGTTCAAACTTTGGTATTGTCAATGAGTTTCTGACCAAAATAGGAATCTTGTCCAGTCCAAGTGATATTTTGTGGCTTGCAGATTCCAGATGGTCATTGATCGCCTGCTGTATTGCAGATATATGGCTGACTACACCGTTTATGATTCTGGCTGGCCTTCAGGGATTGGATACCAGCGTGGCAGAAGCTGCAAGAATGGATGGAGCAAGTAAGCTGCAGGAAATTTTTTACATAAAAATACCGGGAATTAAACCGGTTCTGTTGACAGCATTGTCAGTGAGAATTATAGATGCGGCAAAGACTTTTGACATTATCTGGGCAATGACAGAAGGTGGACCTAACAGTTCATCGGAGACAATCAGTATTATTATTTATAAGACACTTGTAAAGTATAATAATACAGGATATGCCAGTGCAATGGCTGTTATCTTTATCATAGTTCTTGTAGTGTTTACATTAGTATTTATGCAGAGTTTATGGAATCCAAAGAAAAAGTAAAAGCTGTCAAAGAAAAACAGTAATAAAAAGGATTCAATAAGGAGACCAAAATGAAGAAAGGTAATAGTATCAAACTAAAAATAGCAGTTATTATTTCTATAATTATTACGATATTCTGGCTGCTTCCGTATATTTATGTAATTTGTTGTTCGTTTAAACCTGGATCAGAGGTAATTGCTGTTCCGCCATCTTTTCTTCCAAAAAGCTTTTCGGTTGAAAATTTCACTCAATTATTTGTAAGAATGAACGCGGGTGGGTATCTGCTGAACAGTTTGATTACAGCAGTTTGCAGTACAATTATTGCAGTTATCCTGGGTTCACTGGCTGCATATGCTATTCAGAGATCTGGAGCGAAGCTGTCAGTAGGGCTGGTGGTATTGATTTTATGTCTGAAAATGATTCCTACATCCAGTATTGCAGTACCTATTTATGAGATTATTTGTAATATGGGATTGTATGATACCAGAATTGCATTGATTATTGTTTATGCGGCAGTAAACATGCCTTTTGTAATGTGGACAATGCTTAGTTTTTATGAGGGAGTACCGTCTACTTTGGATGAGGCTGCATATGTAGATGGCGCTTCCAGCCTTCAGACATTCAGAAAGGTTATTTTGCCGATTTGTAAGCCGGGACTTGCAACTGCCTTTATATTTACATTGTTCCTGGCATGGAATGATTTTCTTATTTCTCTGTTGCTGACCAGTATGAATGCTAAAACATTTACAGTAGGTCTTGCCGGTTTCCTGTCAGCGTATAATCTTGACCTTGGACCGATGTGTGCAGGAGCATTTTTATTTAGCTTCCCGGTAATGATTTTATCAATGTTTGCACAGAGATACATTGTTCAGGGAATGACAGCAGGAGCTGTAAAAGGATAATAAGAATGGAGAAAGCCAGTGAATAAAATATTAATGAGACAAAGAATAGAAAACGCGCAAAAAGAAATTGACAGTAAAAAGATGATTGTTCAAAATGGAAAAATGCGTCAGCATTATCATTTTATGCCCCAGAGCGGGTGGATGAATGATCCTAACGGACTGATCTTTTTTAACGGACAGTATCATGTGTTTTATCAGACTAATCCATATAATGGATTTTGGGATTGTATGCATTGGGGACATGCAGTCAGCAAAGATTTAGTTCATTGGGAATATTTGCCTCTGGCATTGGCACCCAGTGAAGAGTATGATGATTATCAAAAAGGTGGATGTTTTTCCGGCAGTGCAATCGAACACGAAGGTAAGTTATATGTATTTTATACGGCAACTGCAAATCATGGAAACGGAAGTGAGCAAAGCCAGTGTCTTGCTATAAGTGAAGATGGAATAAATTTTGAAAAGTATGACGGAAATCCTCTCTTTGATGCACCGGAAGGTATTCAGCCGGATTCATTCCGTGATCCAAAGGTATGGAAGCATGAAAATAAATATTATATGGTTGTAGGGGCCAGTCGTAATAACAGAGGATTAGCATTGATATATGAATCTGCAGATCTTTATCATTGGAATTTTTTAAACGTGCTGGCAGAAAGCCGTGGAGAATGGGGATTCATGTGGGAATGTCCGGATTTTTATCAGCTTGGCGATAAATATGTTCTCACTTTTTCTCCAATGGGCTCAGGAGATCATACATCAGTATACCTGACAGGAGATTTTGATTACAAAACAGGAAAATTTGACTGGCATATCAGTGGTGAAATGGATTGGGGATTTGATTTTTATGCGCCACAGTCCATGGTTGCTCCTGATGGAAGACGTCTGATTGTTGCCTGGGCGAATGAATGGGAATGGATGCCTCTCTTTAAGGACTGGGGACCTACTTATCAGGAGGGCTGGTGCGGATTTTTTAATGTGATTCGTGAAGTTCGGATGTGCAAGGATGGAACGCTGGCGTTTGTTCCTGTAGAGGAAATGGAAAAAATCCGTGAAAACAAATTTACGCAACGGGAAATACAGATTACAGAAACACCTCAGCAGTTAAAAGCAGGAGATGGAATCAGCTTTGAGATGAAATTCACATTGGATCTTGAAGAAACTGATGCAGACAGGGTAGAACTGAAGCTCAGATGCGGAAAAGAAAAAGAATCCCGTTGTATTTTTGATCTGAAAAATGGTGAATTGCTGGTAGACAGAAGCTGTGCAGATGGATGGAGTGTAGGAACATCCAGAAGTGTACTTAAGGTCAGCGAAAAAAGTCTGGATGTACATATCTTTTCAGATCAGAGTTCTCTGGAGATATTTACAGATCAATACAGAAATAATCATTCCAATAATATTTTTGCAGGAAATGATCAGGATGCAATAAGTATATCTGCGTTTGGTGGAAGAGCGGTAATCAGAGACTATGAAGCATATGGATTGCAGGAGTGTTTTAGCTGAATCAAGTAGCGGAGCGGATTGCGAATATCCGCTTGACATGAACTGAAAGCAGGAGGAGTATTGAAATGAAACGTAATAATTATTATGATGTCACTGACTGGCAGGTAGGTAACCCATATACGGATATCGGAGAAGTGATCAACAGTATCATTGCAGACATCAAGAACAGACAGAAGGATACAAATGTAAATGATGGAGGAAAACCGGGAGCAGTAATCTTTATTCCATCAGGGGATTATCATCTTCGCACTCAGGTGGTCATTGATCTCAGCTATTTAAAGATTATGGGAACAGGCCATGGGTTTGTATCTTCCAGT
>OOIF01002817.1_pt1 | contig 11229 bp, 10 predicted proteins | sample 1691961 | NCBI WGS metagenome assembly OOIF01 (sample SAMN06348146, study PRJEB24527) | human gut metagenome | biome: human gut; feature: ankylosing spondylitis patient; material: feces | host: Homo sapiens | place: China | collected 2015-10 | reverse complement strand
ATGTTCGATATTTTTTGTTGTGTAGGGTTCGACTCCCTTTTTTTCGTGAAAACCGGTGAAAAGCATCTACGGTTTTACACCTGAAATTTTTACCCTCAAAACGCAAAAAAGCCCGTAAATACAAGCTTTTCCTGAAGTGCATCTATTCATTGCACTAATATGGTGCGGGTGACAGGACTTGAACCTGCACGGTGTTGCCAATAGAACCTAAATCTATCGCGTCTGCCAATTCCGCCACACCCGCATACAAAACAACATTATTATTTTATCATAAACTCCCTACTTTGTCAAGACCTTTTGCTCAAAAAAATGCCCGATGCTCAAAACATCGGACTGATTTTTTTATAATCTCTTAATATTGTCAAGAATTATAAGCTTGTGCGTAAAACCCTCAAGCTTGTTTTTGATATCACCGTTCTTTATAAAAAGGAGTGTTGGCAGTGCTGTAACGTCATATCTCTTCGCAAGATCTGGCTGAGAGGTGATATCACACTTAACTATGATAGCGGTTTTTCCAAGCTCCTCTGCAGCTTCGTTAAGCCCTGCCTCTGTTCTTTTACAGTGAACACAGGTAGGTGAGTAAAATTCTATAACAAGCGGTTTGTCTGCTGATATCAGCTCGTTGTAATTCTGGTTTGTCAGTTCTGTAAGCATTTTTTTATTTCCTCCAATATATATTATTCATATAGCTTTACTATGAATATAGTGATTATATCACTATTTACGCACTTTGTCAAGAGTATTATCAAACATTTCTGTATAACATATTTCTCATATATGTTAGTTATGAATAAAATGTACAACAATAATAAAGTATTCCTATCATATATGTATGATTTCACAAAAATCATTCATAGCTATTGACATTTCCATAAAATCATGTATAATAAAAGCATACTAATCATATCGTTTTGATATGAATTGAAAGTGAGGAGCTTAAATTGTCAAAGATCAATAAGCGAATGCAGCGATGTTGACACTGGAACTATCACAGCAATATATCTTAATTGGAGTTGTCAGCTATGTATATAGAATTAAAAAACATTAATAAAAGCTTTGGCGATTTTAAAGCTTCGGATAACGTAAGTTTTGGTATTGAAAAGGGAAAGCTTATCGGTCTGCTTGGACCGAGCGGCAGCGGTAAAACAACTATCCTGCGTATGCTTGCAGGTTTGGAAAAACAGGATAGCGGTGATATTATTATAGATGGTAAAAATGTCAACAAACTTCCATCAAATGAAAGAGGTATCGGATTTGTTTTTCAAAGCTATGCGCTCTTCCCTTTTATGACAGTTTACGATAATATAGCTTATGGTCTGAAGGTTCAGAAAAAAGATAAGAAGTTTATCAAACAACGTGTGGCTGAGCTTCTTGAACTTGTTGGCTTGCCTGACGTTGGCAAGCGTTATCCTGACCAGCTTAGCGGAGGTCAAAGGCAGCGTATCGCTCTTGCAAGAGCACTAGCACCTCAGCCTGAACTCCTTCTACTTGACGAACCTTTTGCAGCTATCGACGCAAAGGTAAGAAAAGAACTGAGAACATGGCTTCGTGATACTATTGATAAAATAGGCATAACAAGCATTTTCGTTACACACGATCAGGACGAAGCAATAGAGGTCGCAGACGAAATTGTTATCACAAACAAAGGCAGAGTTGAGCAGATAGGCAATCCAGTTGAGATATACCTTGAACCTAAAACTCCTTTTGTTGCTCAGTTTATCGGTCAGTCCGCAGTTATCGAGGACTACAGCAAGCTTAAAGGCTTTGAAACAGCAGAGGGCAAGACTTCAGCTATAATCAGACCTGAGTTTATCGAGATAAACAAATTTGAAGACAGCGAGTATCACCAGTTTGAAAGCTCAATGGAGGATGCCGTTGTGGAAGAAGTTTCATTCAGAGGAAACTCCTTTGAGGTTAAAGCTTCCATAGACGGTATCTCAGTAACAGGCAGATATCCGCTGAACGCTTCCCGTCTGAAAAAAGGTGATAAGGTAAAAGTACTTATCAAGAAGCTTTACACTATTGATGAAAACACTACAAATATTCTCGTAAACAAAGCTCTTGATGACTCAGAGCTATACTACATTTAATAAGGAGGACATTAAAATGAAAAATAATAAAACAAAGTCCTCTGCTATACAGAAGATACTAAAATGTGGCATCATATCATGGGTAGCAATAATTGCCCTTTGGGGAATAGGATCTTTGAAATATGATGAATATTTTCTTCCAAGCCCAAAGGAAACGATCGACAGCATGAAGGAACTTATCAAAGACGGAACTCTTTGGAGTGACATTGTTGCAAGCGTCGGAAGAGTAATAAAAGGCTGGCTACTTTCAATATTTTTTGCTGTTCCTATGGGTCTTATTGTAAGAAATTTCAGACCTGTACGCTGGCTCGTTGAACCTATACTTAGCTTTTTCAGATTTGTGCCTGCTATCGCATTGACGACACTCTTTCTAATGTGGTTCGGAGTAGGCGAAGAATCAAAAGTAGCACTTATTTTCTACGCATCATTCTTTCCTATGTTCGTAAACACTATAGCGGGTGTGGCTTCAACTGATAAGCAGCTCGTGGAAGCAGCTTCCTGCATGGGGGCAAAAAAAGCAAGAGTTTTTTTCACAGTAGTTGTACCATCAGCGGTATCTAATATCTACACTGGAATAAGACTAGGACTTAGTTCAGCTATCATCTGTGTTGTGGCAGCTGAAATGCTGGTGGGCAGTGATGGCCTTGGTTATCTTATAAACAGCTCGAAGCTTTATTACAAAACAAGCTGGGCTTTTGCAGGAATCGTCACACTTGCTGTGATTGGCTTTGCTGCTGACAGGATCCTACAGTTTATTGGCAAGAAAAAACTTAAACACTTTGACGTAAAATAATTAATTTAACAGGAGAGATTTAAAAATGAACATAAAAAAGATAATCGCAATAATAGCATCGACAGCATTGACAGCAACTCTTCTTGCATCATGCGGTAGTTCATCAAGCGGAAAAACCGCAAAGAAGGTTACCAAAGACGGTAAAGAGCTTAGCGTTTTGAGAGTTGCGAACATGACAGGTCAGCCAGATCAGTATGCCGACTATATCGGTATGGAGCAAGGAATATTTGAGAAATATGGTATATCTCTCGAAACATCAGAATACGCTGCCGGCATTAACACAGTTGACGCTATTGCAACAGGCACAGCAGATACAGGACTGCTTGCAGATTTTGCTGCTGTAAACAGAATTGGAAATACTCTCGATAACACTAATCTTGTGATTTTTTCAGATCTAAGTTCTAGCGTTTCATATAACGGCGGTCTTTTTGTTGCACCAAAATACAAAGATGATCTTGATGCATTAGATGAAAGTGAAGGATGGATAACTTCTATTGGAACAGTTTCAGAATACTTCAACTGGCAGGCTCAGACTTATTTAGGACTTGACCCGTCAAAGCAGAAAAACGTCAACACAGATTCCATATCAACTCAGATAGCAGTTGCACATAACGGTGAGGCATCAGCCGCTATCGTTACAGGCTCAGCTATAAAAAAATATGAAGCAGAGGGCTGGACTCAGGTCGCATCTGCAAAAGATATAGGGATAAACGTATCTGCTTATCTTATAACATCAAGCGACTTTGCAAAGAATAATACTGAAACTCTTACGAACTATCTTAAAGCACTTGATGAAAGCGTTAAATACATAAATGACAACTTAGATGAGTCGGCTGAAAAAATATCAAAGAAATATGGAATCGAACCAGATGATTTCAAAACAAACTGGGAACAGTACAGTATTAAACTGGGACTTTCTGAGGAAGCTGCATCTCATCTTGATGAAATAAATAAGTGGGCGTATGAGAATGGTAAATATCCAAACAGTTACAACATAAGAAAATTTTATTATCCAGATGCAGCAAAAAAAGCATTTCCAGATAACGTTACGGCAGACCTGACAAAGGCAGACAAATAAACAAGGAGGAATCAGACATGGGTTATCCAAGCATTTATCCAACAGGAGTTACAATATATAACAAAGAAAAAGCCTACAGCGGCTATACGATCTTCCCGTCCGCTAAAGGTGCTCTGCTCATAGATATGAATGGCAATGAAGTAAAGCTTTGGGCTGGACTGGGAGGATTTCCTAACAAAATACTCCCAGGCGGATATGTAATGGGCACAACAGGAGCAAGAGGAGGTAAATATGCATATCAGGATCAACTTGATCTTGTTCAGGTAGACTGGGACGGTCATATCGTATGGAAATTCGACAAAACTGAACTTGTTGCCGACCCGGGTAAAGAACCGGTCTATATGGCTAGACAGCACCATGATTTTCAGCGTGAGGGCAGCACTGTGGGTTACTATTATCCAAATGGTGAGCCAAAGACAGACAGTGGCAATACACTTATCCTTACTCACGAGAACCTCTACAACCACGATATTTCAGACAAAAGACTTATCGACGATAAGATCATCGAAGTGGATTGGGAAGGCAATATAATTTGGAGCTGGCGTGCAAGCGACCACTTTGATGAGCTTGGCTTTGACGAGGCCGCAAAGAACGCATTGTTCAGAAACCCTGGTCTTCACGGTGAGGCAGGTGGAGATTGGATGCACATAAACAACTTCTCTACCCTTGGCGAAAATAAGTGGTATGACGCAGGTGACAAACGCTTCCACCCAGACAATATCATATTTGACGCAAGAAATTCAAACATACTCGGAATTATCGAGAAATCAACAGGTAAGATAGTATGGCGTGTAGGTCCTAACTTCAACGAAAGCGAAGCCACAAAGAAGCTTGGCTGGATAATTGGTCAGCACCACCTGCACATGATACCAAAGGGACTTCCTGGAGAGGGCGACCTGTTGGTATTCGATAACGGTGGCGAGGGTGGCTACGGCACACCTAACCCTGCTTCCCTCACAGGCGTGAACAATGCACACAGAGATTACTCAAGAGTTCTTCAATTCAATCCTGTTACACTTGAAATAACATGGCAGTACACTCCCCTTGAAGCAGGAAATCTGCTTTTTACTGACGCTTCTAAGTTCTATAGCTCATACATCAGCTCTGCACAGCGACTTCCGAACGGAAACACTCTTATTACGGAAGGTTCAGATGGACATCTTCTTGAGGTCACACCTGACCATGAAATAGTTTGGGAATTTGTAAACCCTTATTTCAAGAATTTTGCTGGAACATTCAAAAGCAACATGATCTACAGAGCTTATCGTGTACCATACGAGTGGATACCACAGCTTGAAAAGCCTGTTGAGACCTCTATCGAGCCTATCGACATTACAAAGTTCAGAGTACTGGGTGCTTCTATTGGCGAGGGCACAGGGCTTGTTACAGCCGTTGACGGGATCGATCCAACAAAAAGAGTTCCTCTCACAGGTTCAGGAAATGAAGAAGATGATGAAGAACGCATCGACTTCTGTGTTGCTTCTGTAAAGAAAAAAGATCTAGAATAAAATTAATGTACATAAGGCAGCTTCTGTAAAACGAGGCTGCTTTTTTTAAGACCGCAGAGAGTTTACAAGTCCTTGACAAAAGAAAAGATTAGTGCTATTATATTATATGATATTGTTATTTATTTATCAATCATGTTTATTAGTAAAGGAAAGTGTAAATATATGTCTAAAGACGGTTCGATATCCGCATCAGTAATAAAACGACTGCCACGTTATTATAGATTTTTAGGTGAGCTTCAAAAAGAAGGACTTGAAAGAATATCTTCAAGGGAGCTTTCTGAGAGAATGAAGCTCACGGCTTCACAAATAAGACAAGACCTTAACTGCTTTGGCGGATTCGGTCAGCAGGGATATGGCTATCACGTTGACGAGCTTAGAATGGAAATAGGCAAGATACTCGGAGTAGACAAACATTTCAAGACCATACTTATCGGTGCAGGAAACCTTGGTAAAGCTATCGCCACACATATTAACTTTGAAACAAGGGGTTGCAATCTCATTGGCATATTTGATATAAACCCTAAGCTCACTGGTGAAGTGGTAGGAAACATACCGATTCGTCACACTAATGATATAGAAAGCTTTTGCGAAGCAAACTCCCCTGTTGTAGCTGTGCTTTGTATACCGAAGGCAAACACTCAGGCTATTGCAGACCAGCTTGTAAATCTTGGTCTGAAAGCGTTCTGGAATTTTTCACATTATGATCTTAGCATCGACTATGAAAACATAGTTGTGGAAAATGTCCATTTAGGTGACAGCCTGCTTACACTTACATATGCAACAAATATCATCACAAGCACTGATACTGACAACAGCGAAGAGATCGAATAAAAAAATCACACCAGAATTCTCTGGTGTGATTTTTTTATATAAAGTATTAGCGAACTGTTCTAACCGCGGCTGTTTCAACAACTGCAGCAAGATGGTCGTTAACCTCTTTGCTCTGATAGTATTCAGCAAAAGACTCAGTTACTTGATCTGCCCATGACTCTGTAGATTGAGTTTTAACATCCTCGGTATTGATTTTTTCAGCACTTCCTGTTTCATCATCAAGAACGTAAAGCTTATCTGATGCGACCTCGGCAGCGACAGTTGCCACCTTTGTCAACACATCGTCATTTTTATCATATATAACAAAAATGTAACAATTCTTTTTGTTCACAGTCTTAGTGCCTGTATAGCCATAAAGCCTTTTTGTTTTTTCAGCCAAAGGATATATCTCCTTGCAGACATCTACGACCTGATTAAACGAATCAACAGCCTCATCTGGTATCTTTTCAAGAGTGCTTCTGTCAGGGAGTGAAGTAGTTTCGTCTGGCACTTCATCAGTAACCTCTGTCTGAGCTGTCGTTACGTCATTATTTGTAAGATTAACATTATTTTCTGTTTTATTATCGGCATTTTTTCCACAAGCCGGCAAAGCAAACATAGTGCAAACTATAGCAACAGCTATCATTAGCTTTTTCATATTGATCCTCCGAATAACCTCTGTAGTCCTAAATCATTATGTCATATTTCAACAGTTTCACATTATATCACATGAAAATTACTCTGTAAAGGGATTATAAAGAATTGTAACAAAATATCCCGATTATGACGAAACTCATAATCGGGATAAATCATTTTTTAGCTATTTGCACAATAAGAGGTTACAAATTTGTTACAACCTGACGAAAAGACTAATCGTAATCTACAACGTCGATCCACTTCATGAGCAGATCCTTCTCCTCTGGTTTGCCCTTAATGAGCTGTGCTGCTGCAACGATCGGCAACCAAGCCTGTACATACTGCTTAGATGTTCCGCTCTTTACGCAATACTTATCAAGATAAGCCTCAGCAAGATCAGGATTGTTAAGGCAGAACAGCAGGTATGTTCTTGCAACGTCAGCAGACGCATTGCCTTGTCTAGCAGAACCCCAATTGATAACATAAGTACCTTCGTCATTGATGATAACGTTCTTTGGCTCAAAGTTACCATGGCAAAGCTTGATGTGCTTTGGCATTGAATCAAGTCTTGTGAGAAGCTCATACTTCTTTATCTCGTCGATCTGACCAAGAGTCTTGATCTGTCTTGCCATCTTATCTTTCAGCTTTGAAAGAAGTGGCATATACTGAGCGTGTATCTCGCACTGAATGTCGATAAACTGGTTAAGATATGTGTCTTTCTTGTCTGGATTTTCGTCCATAAGCTGCTGAAGAGTCTTACCTTTTATAAAGTCCATTGTAATAGCCCATTTGCCGTCGATAACGGAAACCTCGTGAAGAACAGGCATCTTTATAAAGGAATTGCCAAGTGTTGTTTCAACTCTTGCGTGTGTAAGAGCCGCATACAGACACTTTTCCTTGTATTCAGGCTTCTTATAGATCCTGACTGCCATTCCATCAGATTCATAAACATCATAGATGTCGCTGGATGCTACAAAGTTATCAAGTTTCATAAGTCATATCTCCTTTTATTTTAAAATATGGTATTAAGTCGAGCTTCAGAGTATACATCGATTTTTCAACAGCCTTATTGTGTAAAATTACCTTTACATCTCCGTGCTTTCTATGTATCTCTGTTATGTCTATATTATACTACAGATTTTCTAAATGTCAAGCACTTTTTCGTTATTTTCACAACTGTTTTATTTTTGTTTAGTTTTCATCTTATATTTATTAATCTTTTATCAGGCGGCATATATGATAATTTTTTATCAATCTGATTTCTATTGTGCAATTTGACTGTCATGAATTGTTAATCTATCATAAAACAATGTTCAATATTTATGTATATTGCATAATAAAACGACGTAAAATATCAAAAAAGCTGTAACTTTATAAGATTGACAAAAAAATAACAATCGTATATAATATAGTTAAGATAAAACCCCTACGGGAGTTATCAAGAGTAAAAACAATAATTAATTTATTGGAGGTTTATTTTATGGCAAAGAGTGAAGCTAAAACAGTCGGCATCGTCGATACAGAGGAAGCTCTGACTGCTAAGATCGCTGAAGTAAGAGCTGCACAGGCTATCTTCGCTACCTACACACAGGAGCAGGTAGATAAGATTTTCAAGGCTGCTGCTATCGCTGCTAACAAGGCAAGAATCCCACTTGCAAAGATGGCTGTTGAGGAAACAGGCATGGGTATCGTTGAAGACAAGGTTATCAAGAACAACTATGCTGCTGAGCACATCTACAATAAGTACAAGAATGTTCAAACTTGTGGTGTTTTTGAGGAAAATAAGGCTTACGGCACAATGAGAATTTACGAGCCTATCGGTCTTATCGCTGCTGTTATCCCAACAACAAACCCAACTTCTACTGCTATATTCAAGACACTTATCTGTCTTAAGACAAGAAATGGTATCATAATCTCACCACACCCAAGAGCAAAGAAGTCAACTATCGCTGCTGCTAAGATCGTTTATGATGCAGCTGTTGCAGCAGGTGCTCCAAAGGGTATCATCGGTTGGATCGATGTTCCTTCTCTTGAACTCACAAACATGATCATGAGAGAGTCTGACACTATTCTCGCTACAGGCGGTCCTGGAATGGTAAAGGCTGCTTACTCATCTGGTACACCAGCTCTCGGTGTTGGTGCCGGTAACGCATCAGCTATCATCGATTCTTCTGCTGATATCGTAAACGCTGTAAACTCTATCATTCATTCTAAGACATTTGATAACGGTATGATCTGTGCTACAGAGCAGACAGTTATTGCTGATAAGACAGTTTACAATGATGTTAAGAAGGAATTCATCAAGAGAGGTTGCTACTTCCTCAACGATGAAGAGGCTGACAAGATAAGAAAGACAATGCTCATCAACGGTGCTCTTAATGCTAAGATCGTTGGTCAGCGTCCTGTAACTATCGCTAAAATGGCTGGCTTTGAAGTTCCAGAGGATACAAAGGTACTCATCGGCGAGGCTACAAGCACAGCTCCTGAAGAGGCTTTCGGTCACGAAAAGCTCACAACTATCCTTGGTATGTACAAGTCAAAGAACTTTGACGACGCTCTTGACATCGCAGAGGCACTTCTCGTAAACAACGGCGGTCTTGGTCATACTTCAGTTCTTTGGGTAGATAACATAAACGAGAGAGAAAAGCTCAATAAGTTCGCTGCAAGAATGAAGACTTGCCGTCTTATCGTAAACACACCTTCTTCACTCGGTGGTATCGGTGACCTCTACAACTTTGACTTTGCTCCTTCCCTCACACTCGGCTGCGGTTCATGGGGCGGCAACTCAGTTTCTGAGAACGTTGGCGTTAAGCACCTGCTGAACATTAAGACAGTCGTTGAGAGGAGAGAGAATATGCTTTGGTTCAGAGCACCTGAAAAGGTATACTTCAAGAAGGGTTGTCTCCCTGTTGCTCTTGACGAGTTGAAGACTGTTATGGGCAAGAAAAAGGCATTCATCGTAACAGACCAGTTCCTTTATAAGAATGGTTATACAAAGGCTATCACAGATAAACTCGATGAAATGGGTATTCTCCACGAAACATTCTTCGATGTTGCTCCAGACCCAACACTTGCTTGTGCACTTGAGGGTGTTGCTCAGTTGAGAGCTTTCGAGCCTGACACAATTATCGCTATCGGCGGTGGTTCTGCAATGGACGCTGGTAAGATCATGTGGGTTCTTTACGAGCATCCAGATGCTGACTTCTTCGATATGGCTATGAGATATATCGATATCCGTAAGAGAGTTTACACATTCCCTAAGATGGGTGAGAAGGCATACTTCATTGCTATCCCAACATCTTCTGGTACAGGTTCTGAGGTAACACCTTTCGCAGTTATCACTGATGAAAAGACAGGTACTAAGTATCCTCTGGCTGACTATCAGCTCATGCCTAACATGGCTATCGTTGATACAGATATGATGATGTCTGCTCCAAGAGGTCTGACTTCTGCATCAGGTATCGACGCTCTGACACACGCTCTTGAGGCTTATGCATCTGTAATGGCTACAGATTACACTGACGGTCTTGCACTGAGAGCTATGAAGCTTATCTTCAAGTATCTGCCAGGTGCATATGACAACGGTCAGACAGACGTTAAGGCTCGTGAGGAAATGGCTACAGCATCTACAATGGCTGGTATGGCATTCGCTAACGCATTCCTCGGTGTTTGCCACTCAATGGCTCATAAGCTCGGTGCTTATCATCACCTGCCACACGGCATTGCTAATGCTCTCCTTATCACAATGGTAATGAGATACAACGCTGACCCAACACCTAGAAAGATGGGTACTTTCTCACAGTATCAGTATCCACATACTCTTGAGAGATACTGCGAGTGTGCACATTCACTTGGTATCGTTGGTAAGAACGATGAGGATACACTCAACAAGTTCATCGACGCTATTGAGGCACTCAAGGAAAGAGTTGGTATCAAGAAGACTATCGCTGATTACGGCGTAGACGAGAAGCACTTCCTTGACACTCTCGACAACATGGTTGAGGACGCATTTGATGACCAGTGCACAGGTGCTAACCCAAGATACCCACTCATGAGCGAGATTAAGGAAATGTACCTCAAGGCTTACTACGGCAAATAATCTTTGCTGACAAAGCAATTTGCAGAGTGACTAATATTTGATTATTAGTTGATCTATAATAAACCTCCGACTGCTTGTTCCCTTTAGGGAGCAGGCAGTCATTTTTTTGTTAAGTTGCACTTAAAATAATGTAAGATATGTGTATTATATATATGCAAATATGTAGGTTTGTCAATCATATTGGACACTATTATTAAGAAATTCGATAGGCGAAA
>OOIF01002798.1_pt1 | contig 11284 bp, 8 predicted proteins | sample 1691961 | NCBI WGS metagenome assembly OOIF01 (sample SAMN06348146, study PRJEB24527) | human gut metagenome | biome: human gut; feature: ankylosing spondylitis patient; material: feces | host: Homo sapiens | place: China | collected 2015-10 | reverse complement strand
TATAAAGCATAAAAGAACAATAAGGTTAAGCAGAATAATCTGCCAGTGTTTTTTTAAAAAAACTTTTAGCATAATTTTTATCTTAACAAAGCTTTACACATAAAGCAATTTTTTTATAAAAAATAACTTTATATATATGTGTGTTAGTGAAAGGTATTTAAATATGGCAATCAATCCGTATACATTAAACAATCTATACAATTATGGAATATTGGATTATGCACCATATGAATTATGCAGCGGAGGTGTTAATGTTTCATCCATGAACGGGATGCAAAATCCGTATTTATCTAATGCAATGCAAGGTACTTTATTCCAGCAGTATGGAAGTCAGGCAGATAGCTTTACTATGAATAACGGAAATCCTTTTACAATGGAGAGTATTGGTTCTCAATCTTCTGCAGGCATGAACGGTTTTGGTATGGAAGGAATAGGCGCACAATCTCAGGCAGGAATGAATGCCTGGGGAGGGTTTGCTGATGCAGGAAGTAATATATCAAATGGAATGATGGGTACGGTTTCATTTATTGATAGAATTCCTTCTGCTGTAAAGGGTATTGTTTCTGGTCTATTAATTATAGGTAGTGCAGCACTGTTTTTGAAGGGGAAAAAGAAACCGCCAGTTGAGAATAAAAGTTTTCTAACAAAATTAAACCCTGTTAACTGGTTTAAGAAAAGTAAGATTTAGCATAAATAACCTTATTAAAATACCTTATTAATTAACCAAATTTTTACGCCTGCGGGCGTTTTTTTTATGCTAAGATATATTTGTATGAAGAGATTATTATTTACATTAGCTCTGTTATTTTGTACATTAGCCTCAGTTCAGGCTGCTGTTGTAAATGTTGATTTGGAAAAAATGATAGAAATAGGGCTTAAAGAAAATTGCGACCTTAAAATCAAACGTATGGAATTAAAAGCAGCAGAGAAGGATATTAAGATTGCAAACCGTCTCAAAAATCCAGAGATACAATCCAATGTTGTTATGGGTAATGTTGCTCTGGGAAATTCTTCACAGGCGGGTGTTGCGCTTCCAGTCGAGGTGCTTAAGCGCGGTGTCAGAAAAAAAATAGCTCAGGAAGAATATTCAATAAAAGAAACTGAACTCCGACAGGCGGAACACAATTATAAACTCCAGATAATGCAGGCTTATTTTGATATTCTGTATGCAAAATCTGTTTATAATATTCAGGAAGAGCGTCTTAAATTATTTAAAAATCTTGTAAAAATTACAACTGATAAACCAAAATATCCGGCATATGAAATTGATAACCTCAAGGCTGATATCCAGTATGCACAACAGCTAATAGAAGTTAATAGGGCAAAGGCTGCACTCCTTGCTAAACAGTTTGAGATGAATAAAATTCTGAATACCGGAAAAGATGATGTAATGTATGATACAAAGGAGCCATCTCTTCTGGGACACTGGGCTTTTATGGAAATAAGAATTCCAGAGTATGAATTTTTGGAAAATGTTGCTCTTCAATATAGTTATGTAGTTAAAATATCTGAAAAAAATATTGATAAAGCAGAACAGGAACTTACGTATGCCAAAAGACAGAGAGTTCCGGATGTAAGCGTTGCCGGTGGTTACGCATGGCAGGCACATAGAAATGCTCCAAATGATTACGGCGGTGCCTTTGTCGGGTTTAATATGGATTTGCCGGTTTTGTATAATTTTACTCCGGAAATCCAAAAAGCCCAGATTTTTCTGGAAAGAAGCAAAGCTGGCAAAAAAGCATACGAACATCAGTTAAAATATGAATTGAAAAAAGATTTTAATACATTCAAGTATTCAGCAGAGAATATGGAATATTCAAAGAAAATTCTTCAGGATTCAGAAAAGATTGTAAAACTTTCTACAGAAGGTTATATAAGCGGTAAGAATTCCTATACAGATTTGGTTATTAATGAAAACGGGCATCAGGAGGTTCTTAGCCAGTATTTGAACGCAATGTCCAGGCATTTTTATTCATATCTTGAGTTGATGCAGGATATAGGGCATGATATCTTAATTGAAGAGGATTTATTATGATAAAACTTGTTGCAACTGATATCGACGGCACTCTTTTAATTCCGGAAGGCCAGTTTACAGAAGGTGTGAAAAAGTGCGTACAAAAGCTCTGTCAAAAGGGGATAAAAGTTGTTTTAGTGACGGGGCGAATGAATGCGGCAGCTTCTCTTATTGCTGAGGATTTAGGGCTTGATACTCCTGTTGTATCTTATCAGGGCGGTTTGATTAAACAAAATGGAAAAACTCTTTATGAAAGATGTTTAACTCCTGAGCAAACCGAAAAAATTATTGACTGGGCAGCTTCTGAAAATATTCATTTAGATTTGTATAATGATGATGTTCTTTATTCCGAGCAAAAATGCTATGAGATAGAAAGATATTGCGGTAATCTTCATACAGAGTACAGGATTAAACGATTTTGTGATATCAAGAAGGACAGAGTAAATAAACTTCTTGCGATTGACTATGATAATCCTGCAAAAATAGACAGGTTAGAGCGTGAGCTTCCTGAAATATTTCCGGAACTGTATATTGTGAAGTCAACACCGTATTTTTTGGAATTTTCAAACAAAGAAGCTTCAAAATACTGCGCAGTAAAATTTTTGCAAAATTACTGGGGAATAAAAGAGGAAGAAACTCTTACGATAGGTGATCAGAATAATGACATTGCCCTTCTGAAAGCAGGCGGTATACGCGTGGCAATGGGGAATGCAACAGATGAACTTAAGAAGATTGCAACCCATACGACGGATACTGTATTTAATGATGGGTTTGTAAGGGCGATGGAAGAATTGTTAAGCAATTACTAAAATTGTTACAATTGGCGCAAACGTAGAAATAGTACTAGTTTTACGCCTAAAAAAAATTTTTACCCCTAAAGTTTTATAAAAAATTGCCGTTAACTTAACTGTAAGATCAAAGAGTTAAGGAGTTAACTGGATGGATCCAGTAAAATTACAGAAGTTAATTGCTGATTATAAAGCTTCACATCCCTCTGTAAAACACAATACGGATGCTGAGATAATTTCTATTATGTGTAATGATGCCAGCGTAAATAAGGCTGATTCTGCACAACTCTCTCAATTGCTTGCAGGTTCAAATAATAGTGTAGGCGATGGTTTCTCCAGTACAACCGCTGTAAATCAAACCTCAAAGGTTGTACCTATAATTATTAGCTTGCCTGATGGCAGGAACTGTAATCTTAATAAAACAATTGAGCTGCGTATCAATAATGCGTCAAAATCCTTGGCTGATGCTGAAAAAAGTAATGGATTTATAGGAAAATCATGGAGTGGGTTTAAAAATCTTACAGGAATAGGCGACAGCTCTGATGATGTAAGAGAATTGATTAAATCAGAAGAGAAATTATTAAAAACATTTAATTCAAATTTAAAACAACGGCCTGTTATTTTTAAAGAACTTACGGGAGTTGATTACACTCCTGAGAATTTAGAGAACTTTTTGAAAGGGCAGATAAAATTAAAATCTGAAATCGCGTTAAATGAGTATAAAGACGGACAAAAAATGGTTGTAGATTTGACTTCCGATATTGCAGCTGGTGTTGTTTCTTATGCTGTCACCGGTGCTTGTATTGCAGGTGGTGTCGCTGCAGCTCCATTTACTGCTGGTGCTTCATTGTCTTCTATTGCAGTTGGTATAGGTGCAGGTACTGCTGCAGGAGCTGCAACAAAAACACTTCTAAAAGCAGGTGACGCGTGTTCAGGCGGAAGAAAGTATACTTCTAAAGAACTTGTTAATGATGTAATAATAGGTGGAGTGTCCGGAGCACTGGCTCCTGTAACAATGGGTGTAGGTGGAGCTGTTGCAAATACAACTCTAAAAGTAGCTCCTAAAGTTGTTGCTAATACTGCACGCTATTCAGTAGAAGGGGCTATGTTTGGTTCTGTTGATGGTGGTACAAGGGCAGCTTTAGAAGGCGGTTCTGTATCTGATATTGCAGTTGCAAGTTTGGAAGGTGCTGCTGCTGGTGTTGTTGCAGGGAATGTTTTTGGACACACTGGAAATGCAGTTTCTAAGGGGGTTAATAATTTAAAAGCCGGTAGTAGGGCGAAAAAAGCAATCAGTTCTATTGTTAATAATAAATATTCAAAGATTAAAGACAAAAGTACGATTTTACATTTGTTAAAGCAAGGCTTTGATATCTCAGAATATGACGTGGAATGTATTATAAGATTTTTGAAACAGAATGGAGAGTATTCTCAGGCAGATATTGATCTAGTTGTTTCTCTTATTAAAAAGTTTGAAGGTTCAAATGGAGTTGTTAAGTTGTTCCAGAATTTGGATTTTGAAAAAGAGTATTGCTATATATCGCCAGAACAATTGAAAAATATTATGCAAGGAGTTAAAGATTTACCGGCAGATGTTGTTCGGTCTGTTCTCGGTGAAGGGCGAGGTGCAAATAATTTTATCTGGTTTTCTGATGCTCATCGTTGGAGCGGGAATTCATTGAATTTATTTACAAAAATTTTACCTGAGTCAAAGGGCTTGCAGCCAAAAACTCAAGAGTATTTACTGAGAATTGTAAAAGCTTATCAAAAAGGAGGTTTAGACGCATTAGATAATGCAAAAATAAAAGAAATGACAGATGTTTTAAAGTCGCTGTCACCGGCTGAGAAAAATATATTTAAAAAGGTCGGCATGAATATTGAAAAACTTTTAGATGATTTAGAACCAAAACTTACCGGATATGAAGTAAGGGTTAATAAAACATCTCAAAATAGATTCTTAAAAACAGTTGTAGGCAATAATAACCCTGTATCGGAAGATATAATTTCAAGCCGTACGTTTAAGTCATATTTATCTCAGCTCGAACAAACAAATAGTCCTATTCCGCTAAAATATTCAAGGCAGGAATTTGCAAAGGACTTAGAAGAACTTCTTTCTAAGCTTCCAGCGGATGAAAAAACAAAGGTCTTAAATCATTTGAACATTGAACTTAATGGAAATAATTTTTCCGGTTTTGTAAAAGCGGAGGATTTTAATTACAAAGAATTCGCACCTGAAGCAGAGTCAATTTTAAAAGCTATTAAGTCAAAAGTTGATGATTTTGTTTTAAATAATGAGGCAAAGGTTTCTGACCCTCAAATTAAACACATGCTGGATGATTTAATTCAAGGTTTTCCGGAATTTACGTCAATTATTGGTAAAATTGACGCTGATCATGCTAATTGTATAGATATTCACACACTCCAAGTTTTATCAGAAGCTATTTCACATCCTGACTATAATACATTATCGCATTTTGAAAAAACGATGCTAAAATTTTCTATTCTAATGCATGATATTGGAAAAGTTGAAGGGCAGAAAACTGCTCACTGGGAAAAAAGTGCAACTTATGCAAGGAGTATTTTGGATAAATTTAACCTTTCGCAAGAAATGAAAGAAGGTATTGTAAATTTAATAAAGTACCACCATTTTGGAGAACAGCCGAACCGTTTCTATAATTATTTTAGAACTCCTGAACAACAAAATGTTGCCAAAATATTAGGAGATAGCGATTATATTGCAAGATTTAAATCGTCTAACGGGGCTTCTCCAGTAGGTTCTCCGCTTCCTGGGCTTGCAGATAATCTTCAAATTACCCAGAATTCAACAGCTGTAGTTAAATACCCAAAAAGAACTTATACATTAAAAGATGGTAGAAAAGTTTCAGTGGGTGTATCTGATATGCGCAATGTAAGTTATGATGCACAGGCTTCCGATTTTGGCTGGTATAGCGGGAAATCATTAGGAAATACTAAAGTACAGGTTCATAACTGCAGTGATAATCATAATGGTACATATGCGGAAAAAATTAAAAATATTTTGCAAGCATACCTTAATCCAAATAAGGATATGACACTATCTACTACTGTAACAACGTTAGATAAGATACAAAAGAATGGTTATGGAAAGGTATCACTAATACTATCAACTGCAAAAGGCAATAATGTTGTAGTTAGTGGAAATGGAGCCGGAAATGCTACCGGCGGTAAAAAGGGGCTTGCTGACTTTTTAGGTGCAGCATACAATCCTTCTGCTAAACGTGAACAATTATACCTTAGTGATGTTAATGAAGTTTTTGCACTTAATCCTAAGGTTGAACAAATTGCTTTAAGAAATGTTGCCCCGGAAAATATACCGCTTGATTTAATTGAAATTGCTGCTCAATACAATATTCCGATAGTTTTATTGCCTTAGCTATTGTTCTATTGTTTCAATACCTTCATCAGAAACAAACTGTATTCCGAATTTTGCTCTGAACAGATATTTTACTGTATTGCTCTGGATTTCAAACATCATTTTGTTGAATAAATCATAAGCTTCTTTTTTATACTCGATAAGCGGGTCTTTTTGGCCGTAAGCACGCAGACCAATGCCATCCTTTAACATATCAATGTTATGAAGGTGGTCAATCCACTGGTTATCAACAACTCTTAATAAGATATCACGTTCAAGAGAGCGCATGATATTGTTTTCTGCAAACAATTCCTGCTTTTCAAAAGAAGGGTCGTACTGCTCGGAAATGGAGTTGTAGAAGCCGATTATTTCTTCTTCGTGTTCTTTATAAGCTTTTTGAGCAGCTTCTTTCAGAGAATCATATATACGCGCGAATCTATAGCTTTTGATATCATTCAATGTTATATATGAAAGCTGAGGGATTGTTGAATGAAGCTCCTTGATAAGAGTTTCCAAATCTTCCTGAATATATTCTTCAGGGTTCATCTCCGGAGTAATGTAGCTCTTAAGGAGCCTGTCAATTTCTTTATCAATCATATATTCAATGTCAGATCTTAAGTCTTTACCTTCAAGAACTTTTCTTCTCTGGGCGTAGAATTTTTCTCTCTGAATATTCATAACGTCATCGTATTGTAGAACGCTTTTACGTATATCAAAGTGATAAGTTTCGACTTTCTTTTGTGCAGATTGAATTTGTCTTGTGATAAGTGATGATTCAATCGCCATATCTTCTTCAACGTTAAGCATATTCATAAGTCCGGTGATTTTATCTCCTCCGAAAATTCTCATCAAGTTATCTTCCAGAGATAAGAAAAATCTTGTAGAGCCCGGATCGCCCTGACGTGCAGCACGTCCTCTTAACTGGTTATCAATTCTTCGTGATTCGTGTCTTTCTGTACCAATAACGTGTAACCCGCCAAGTTCTATAACTTTTGCGTGTTCTTCTTCTGTAATAGCTCTTGCATTTTTTAAAGCTTCATCTTTTAATTTTTCGTAATCAGGGCTGTCCGGTAAAATACCTTTTGTTTCAAGTTCTTCTTTTGCAAGAAATTCGGCATTACCGCCTAAGAGAATATCAGTACCGCGGCCGGCCATGTTTGTTGCAATTGTCACAGCACCGACACGTCCTGCCTGAGCAATAATATAAGCTTCTTTTTCGTGCTGCTTTGCATTCAATACATTATGTTTAACGCCTTTTTTCTTTAATAAAGCTGAAATGTATTCAGATTTTTCAATGCTTACAGTACCAACCAAAACCGGTCTGCCAAGTTTATTCTGTTCGATAATGTCATTTACTACCGCATTATATTTTGCTCGTTCAGTTTTATAAATAACGTCAGGATAGTTAATTCTTATATCCGGCTTATTTGTCGGAATAACAGTAACTTCAAGGTTATAAATTTTTCCGAACTCAGCTTCTTCTGTCATTGCAGTACCTGTCATACCGGAAAGTTTAGGGTAAAGTCTGAATAAGTTTTGGAAAGTAATACTTGCAAGGGTTTGTGTCTCATCCTGAATTTCAACACCTTCTTTTGCTTCTATTGCTTGATGCAGTCCGTCAGACCAGCGTCTGCCAGGCATTAAACGTCCGGTGAACTCATCTACAATCATTATTTCACCGTCTTTTACTACATAGTCAGTATCTTTTATAAACAATTCTTTTGCCTTAAGTGCATTTAATAAATCATGCGCATACTGATTGTTTATATCAAACAAATCTTTACATCCTATGATTTCCTGTGCTCTATCTATACCGTCCTCTGTAAGAATAACGTTTTTATTCTTTTCGTCAACTTCGTAATCAGAATCTTTGTTTAACTGTGGCGCAACCTTTGCCATTAATGTATAAGTATCTGCAGATTTTTCAACACGTCCGCTGATAATAAGAGGTGTTCTTGCTTCGTCAATCAAAATACTGTCAACTTCGTCTATGATTGCATAGTTAAATGGTCTTTGAACAAGCATTTCTTTGTTTGCAGCCATATTATCTCTTAGATAATCAAAGCCAAATTCATTGTTTGTTCCATACGTAATATCACACGCATAAGCAGCTCTTTTTCTGTTAAATTCATCTGCGTCATGCTGATTGGAAAGAATGACACCTACGCTTAACCCTAGAAACTTATATATTTTCCCCATCCATTCGCTGTCACGTTTAGCAAGGTAATCGTTAACCGTAACTACGTGAACACCTTTGCCGGTAAGGGCATTAAGATATGCTGCGAGTGTTGCAACAAGAGTTTTACCTTCACCGGTTCTCATTTCAGCAATATGTCCATTGTGGAGAAAATATGCACCAATAAGCTGAACATCAAAGTGGCGCATGTTTAAAACTCTTTTTCCTGCTTCTCTAACAGTAGCAAATGCCTCCGGTAAAATTTTATCTAAAGCTTCTTTTTCGAGAATTCTGTCAGCTTTTGCATTATCTGATGTTGGACGTTTTGCCAGTATAGCTTTAAATTCATCAGTTTTTGCACGGAGTTCTTCATCTGAAAGCTTCTCAAACTCTGGCTCCAGTGCATTTATATGGTCGATGATACCTGAAATCTTTTTGACTTTTTTTTCATTCGGGTCACCAATAAGCTTTAATAAAAAATTTATCATAATAATCCTCTCCAATTAAGAATATAATAACATAAACATTATAAAGCACCTAAAAATAGCCGACTAAGGTAATAAAAAAAGACTTTTATGTAAATTTTTGTAAAAATATAGTTAAAAATTTTTATTTACAGCTGTTAAGTATAACTACTTGCAATTAAAAAAAGGAGTATTGATATGAAACGTAAAACATCCCATTGGGTTTTGCTGGCTCTGGCCCTGAGCACAGTTCTGCTTCTGGCTGTCTGCGGCGCGTCTGGCAGTGCTGCGGAAGGAAGCCAGCAGGAAGAATCCGTCACAGGCACGATCAATCGACTGGATACGGACTACCTGGTGCTCATCACGGACGATGTGGAATATCAGGTCATAGATTTTGGCGAAAACTTTTCTGTCGAAGGCTTCAGCGAAGGTGATGATGTGGTGATCACTTATACCGGAACCCTTGGAAATGAAGAGAAACCGCCGGTCATCACCGCCATGGAAGCCGCGCAATAATTGATCAGGGCTGCGCGGCCCAGCGGATATTGACACAAGAATGGGACACACGCATAATAGCGTGTGTCCCATTCTTGTGATCGCTCTCTTCAGCGCGGATCAGCAGTTTCAGAGGTGAAATTGCTTTTTCAGCGCTTTGTTTTCTCCCAGCACCAGCAGAGTCAGACTTCCGTCCAATATGGTTTCCGGCGAGATGTTCACATCGGTTTTGCCGTTCCGTTTTACGCCGAGGATGTTGACACCGTATTTTCTGCGGATGTCCAGTTCGCCGATGCTGCGGCCCTGCCAATCCTCCGGCACGGCAACCTCGATAATGGCGTGCTGCTCGTCCAGCTCAATGTAGCTGAAAATATGGTTGGCGGTATAGCGGATGGCCGCCCACTTCGCCAGCTGTTTTTCCGGGTACGCCACCGCGTCCGCACCGTTTCGCAGCAGAAACTTTGCCTGCACGTCCCGCTCCGCGCGGGATACCACATAGTTTGCCCCCAGTTCCTTGAGCAGCGACGTGGTTTCCAGTGAATTCTGGAAATCCCCGCTGATGGTGACATAGCAGACGTCATAGTTGCTCACGCCCAGTGAGCGCAGAAAGTCCACGCGGGTGCTGTCACCGATCTGCGCGTTGGTGACGAAGGGCATACATTCATTGACGCGCTCCTCGTCCTTGTCCACCGCCATCACCTGATGGCCAAGCTCATTCAGCTGCATGGCAAGATGCCGCCCGAAGCGGCCAAGTCCGATCAACAATACAGATTTCATCGTGCGCTCCTTTCAGCCTACGGTGATCATTTCCTTCGGATACCGGGCATAGGTCAGGTCATGCCCGGAAAACGCGGCGTAGATCAAGGTCAGTCCCCCGACGCGCCCAAAAAACATCAGCAGAATGAGAATGCTCTGCGACAGCGTCCCGAGCTGCGGCGTCAGTCCCAGCGTCAGTCCCACCGTGCCCGCGGCGGAGGCAGTCTCATAGAGGCAAGCGCCCAGCGGCAGGCCCTCGACCTCGCTGATGACCGCCGCGCCAACAAACGTCAAGGACAGATACAGCAGTAAGATCGCGGCGGCATTGCGGATGGCGGAATAGTCCAATCTGCGATCAAAGAGCCGCGAGTCCTCTCTCCTGTGGAAGGCTGCCGCGGCGTTGGCAATGAGCACCGCCAGTGTTGTGACCTTCATGCCGCCCGCCGTGGAACCGGGCGCACCTCCGGTGAGCATCAGCATGATCGTGACCGCCTGCGAGGTATCGCTCATTTTCGTTAGATCAACCGTGTTGTAGCCTGCCGTCCGCGGTGTGACCGCCTGAAAGAGCGAGGCCAAAGCCCGCTCTCCCACGGGGAGGTCCGCAAAGTCCGTCAGATAAAAGAGGACCGCCGGAATCGTGATCAAAAGCGCCGTCGCACTCAGAATGACCTTGCTCTGCATCCGGTAACGCCGCAGGTGCAGACCGTGCGTACAGACATCGTCCCACGTTAGAAAGCCGATGCCGCCCACGATGATCAGCAGCATGATGACGATGTTGACCAGCGGGTCTGCGGCATAGGCCGTCAGCGAAGGATAGAGGGCGTCTGCCCGCCCCAGAATATCGAAACCCGCATTGCAGAAGGCGGAAACGGAATGGAAAACGGACATCCATACGCCCCGCAGCCCATAGTCCCGGCAGAACACCGGCAGCAGCGCCAACGCGCCCAGCAGCTCGACAATCAGGGTTCCTCTCAAGATAAACCGCGTCAGGCGCACGATGCCGCCCACCGCGGGAGCGGAGATGGCGTCCTGCATGGCGCTGCGCTCCTTGAGCGTGATGTTCCGCCCGGCGAGCATCAGGAACGTCACCGCACCGGTGATCACGCCCAACCCGCCGATCTGGATCAGCAGCAAAATCACCGTCTGGCCGAAGGCAGACCAGTAGCTGCCGGTATCCTGCACCACCAGTCCCGTCACGCA
>OOIF01002790.1_pt1 | contig 11325 bp, 8 predicted proteins | sample 1691961 | NCBI WGS metagenome assembly OOIF01 (sample SAMN06348146, study PRJEB24527) | human gut metagenome | biome: human gut; feature: ankylosing spondylitis patient; material: feces | host: Homo sapiens | place: China | collected 2015-10 | reverse complement strand
TCAGAAGTGAAGTTTCTACACTTCTGAACATCCTGCACCATAAACTGTTTTAGATAAATCATGGTTGGTTTTCCCTGCCCCTGGCGCTTCTTTTCAATCAAACCTATACCAGCATCCGTGTCCAATTCTTTCATTATGGATATTGCTTTTTTGTTACTGCATCCCAGAGCCTCCATGATATCTTCAAGCGAATAATATATGTAAGCTCTCCCTTCATCGTCCATCCACTGATTTTTCATAGATAGTGACATCCTATCCAGCATCAGCCCGTACAACACCTTTGCCTCCACTGATATTTTTTTGAAATACTCTTCGGTAAATAATAACTTCGGTATTTTATAAAATGAAAACTGATCCGCTTCCTTTCCATAGAAATAGGATAGTCTTATTCTGTCTTCCATTTGAATCTCCTTCCTGTTCCAGAAGTGCCGTTTCTACACTTCTGGAACATCATAATTATATTTCTACTCTGACTGTACCTGATCTGCACTCCACTGTTCCAATAGCTGAATGATTATACTTTCACGTTCTTTTGTTGAATACTGCGGTGGAAAATATTTATCCAGTTTCTTTGCTGAAAAAGATAGCTTTGATTCCTTGCTCTTCTTCGGTAATGCATCATTCATTATAGAAATGACACTGAATTGTGTTACATTGGATAAGTTAGGATAATTCTTCAATGCTTCAACCTGTACCGGCTTCAAAAATCCATTTTCCTTAAAATATTCATATACCCATTTCTGCACCTGTTCATCAAGGTATGAAAGATCAACTGCCATTACCAGTCCAATTTTCTTATTATCTACATAATCCAATAATTCAGGAATCAATTCTGTAAGCCTGATATATCTTTGAATACTTCTTGCACTGTCGCCTACCTGTAATGCTAATTCTTGATCAGATCGTAAATGTGTGCCATTATGGCACGCATTTTCTTTTGTAGGTCTTCCAGCGGTTCTCTTCAATGCATCAAGCTTCATTTTATATGCAAATGCCTTTTCACTCGGAAGTATCTCTTCCCTCTGAATATTGGCATCCACCATTTTTATAATGGCTTCATCATCAGACATTTCCTTTACTATAGCCGGAACCTTTTTCAATCCCACAATCTTTGCTGCGTGTAACCTGCGATGTCCAGATATCATTTCATAATTTCCGCTCTGATCAGGTCTTACAATTACTGGATTCAGGATGCCATTTTCCCTGATACTATCAACCAAAGTATCCATCTTTTCATCATCCAGCACCTTAAACGGATGGTTCGGAAACGCATGAATTCTTCCAATCTCTATTTTCTGAGTACCGGCAATCTCCGGTACTCCCAATAATTCATCTACTGACTGTAATTTAATCTTTTCTGCTACTCTGCTTGCCATAATTACTCTGTCTCCTTCAATACTTCCTTAGTTAATGCCATATAAGCAAATGCCACTTTAACCTTTGGATCATAGGAATAGATGCTTCCACCCTCCACACTGACCTCTGATGCCCTGACTGACATCGGTATCTCTGTTCCAAATACCTTTGTTTTTGTTATGATCGTTAATGTTTTTGTGTTTGTGTCATAGTTGTATGCCACATAAATATTCTTTTCTTCAGCTTTGAGTACAAGCTCCAGAATCTCTCTTATTTTGTCTCTGAACATGTTTCTTCCTCCTGAACTCTTCTAAGCTGATCTACCGCCCAGTATGCGGATATCCCAAAGAGGATGTTGAACCAGCCTGGGATGTCCACATATTTCCCTGCAAGGATGCAGAGGGCTATGATTATGTATTGTTTCATAGCTTGTCCTTTCTGCCGCCTTAACCGGCGGCTTTTCTTTCGTAGTTCATATTCAGAAAAAGTTTATCCTGTCTCTGGATGAGCAGACATTTGATTTCTTCTTCTGACATATCACTGGCTTTATGCTGAATTCCATTAATACGGATATTTCTTGTTACCAGTTTTAGTTCTGACATCTTCCTCACCTCTTCTTTATGGTATGGGAAATGATATGTATGGGTTACTGTTTATAAAAATTTAAGCAGTTTGTCGAACGGCCTTTGTTGACTTCTCTTTGTTTCTCTCCTATTCTTGTATTACAGGGTACTGGCATACCCCAGTACATAGGTAATTGCGAAACATGTTCGCAATCCTGATTAAAAATGCGGTAGGAATCCTGCAATGCAGGTAACTTAAAGTCATACCTTGATTTCAATAAGATTGCATGCTGTGGCAGCTCATTTTATGAATAGACAGGAATATGTATACTAATAAAATACTTATGCGGAGGTATATACATATGATATTATAATTGACGCACAAAAAATAAAGGATTTTGGTTTTATTAAAATTGGAAACGACACATGCTGATAACATGCGGCTGATAACGAACAACACACATTTCATTTATTTTTTTACATTAAAGAATAAGGAGATTTTAATTATGCCAAAATCAAAGGTACAAAATGTTTTATTCACGATTGTCATGGCGTTTGTCATGGTCTATGCTCTTGTGTGCTATAATATAGCACTCGATAAAGGTGGTATGAGCAATGAAATATTTCTCATAGCATTTCATGAAATAGTAATTATGCTTCCGGTTGCATTTGTTCTTGAATTTTTTATTGTCGAAAAATCTGCCACAAAACTTGCATTCAGAATTGTGACGCCACAGGACAGACCGATTTTTATCACACTTGCCATTTCTTCTATGATAGTGTGTATAATGTGTCCGATAATGAGCTTTATTGCAACTCTTTTATTTGCACATGCAGGTAATCAGCTGATAGCAGTATGGATTCAGAAAACATTTATGAATTTTCCTGTTGCATTTTTCTGGCAGATATTCATTGCAGGTCCTCTTGTGAGAAATTTATTTGGATTTTTTAATAAAAAAAGTAAATAATTTGAAAAAATATTCCTTTAAACATTGAAAAAATTGTTAAAATAGATTAATATTATATAAAAGATATGACGATACTGAAAGAGTATACCATGTTGTATGTTTGGAGGAATTATATATATGGAGAAGTTGAAACAGATAAGGAAACTTAGGAAAGGCTGGAAAATATTTATTGCAGCCATGCTTGCTCTTATTGTTTTCGGTGGAGTCGGTATGTATGTTGCAGCCAGCTCCAATGTCAAGATAACGATGAGTGTCAGTGGGCTTACGGTTTATAAAGGAAAAACCTCAAAGACGCTGTATGCAAGTTTGTCAGGAACGGATGAGAATGCACAGGAGTCGGTGCCGGTTCCGGAAAGACTTGAGTGGTCTACATCTAATTCACAGATAGCTGATTTTGCAACAGGAACAGAAGATAATCCTGTTTATATGGATTCAGTTACAGGGCTTGCACCTGTAATTCATGGAAATTTTGCAGGAAAAGCTACAATAACAGCTAATTATTATACTAAGAAGTTTGATGAGGATAATAATGAGATTGTTGGTTCAAGAGAACTTCTTGATACAAGAAAAGCGACTGTTACTGTTCCACTTTCTGTTACAGTTACATATAATGGAAGCGAATCGATTCCAAATTATCTTGAAGTTGGTTCACAGCTTTATATAACAACTAATGCGAGTGATGCAAACAGGATTGTTATAGAGACATCTAATGATAAGACAGGAACTGTTTCATCAGATGGCGTTGTAAAACTTGTACAGAGTACAGGAAGTACAGCTACACTTGAAGTAGTTGGTGGTGGTACGACAACGGTTTATGTACGTACAACTGATAATCCGGAAAAGGAAGATGCACTTGTTAAGATATTTAAAGTAACAGGTAAGATTCATTTCCTTGATGGACAGGGCAATGCAAACGATCAGGATCATTTTATACAGACATCTTCAATTACTCCTTCAAATGGTGTAAAGAGATATATGGTTCTTGATAAAACAGAATATAAAGATTTCATGCAGGAAGAAGTTCCTTCTAATATTATGTATCCTGCAACTTCGGGAGTAACATTCAGAAGTGATGATAAAGACGTCTGCACATATACGGCAGGAAGCCTTCTTGGTGTCCATGCAGGTGTGTCAAGAGTATCGGCTGGTATATATTCACAGGATACACTTGGCAATGAGGTTGCACTTACGAAAGATGAGATTAATGTTGTTGTTCCATTTAAGAAAATGGGTAATAATGTAACTAATCTTAATGTAGGTGATCAGATACAGCTTACAACAACAGCAAAACCATCTGAAGTTACTTGGTCTACAACTTCTAACTCTGTACTTCAGGTAGATGCAACGACAGGTCTTGTTACAGCAATGGGAGCAGGAAAAGCTACAATTATTGCAACAAGAACACAGGATGAATTATATACTGTATATGGTCTTCCGTATCAGTTGAAATATGATTTTGTAGTCATTGATGGATTTGGCCTCAGTACAACGAGTGCAACTGTTAATATTGGTGATTCGTTTGATTTGAAAGCACTTGTAACAGATGAAGACTTAAATAAGAGTCCTGTAACATTCAAGGTTGAAAATCAGCCGGGTGCCGATGGTATAACTCCTACAGGGACACTTGTAACAACTACACAGAATGGTAAAGTCCTTACTGTAAAGGGTGTTGCATCAGGTACTGTTAAGATTACAGCAACACAGACAATCAATGGCGTTATGAAGTCAGAGACATGTATTGTCTATGTAACTACACCGGTTGGGGAAATTACAATTAATCCTTCATCGGTAACGGTTGACAGAGGTTCAACAACAACTGTACAGCTTTTATTTAATCCAGCAGGACCGACTAATAATAAAGTTCTCTGGGGTACATCAAATCCTGATGTAGCAACAGTTGAAGGTGATAGTTATACAGCTACAATCACAGGTGTTAAAGGTGGTACAGCCACAATTAATGTTATATCGGAAGATGGACTTAAAGTTGCAACTTGTGATGTTTATGTAAGAGAGCCTGTAACAGGAATTACATTAAATGAAACAACAGTTGAATCATCAATGGCAATTGGTAAGTTCCAGCTTGTTGCTACAGTTAATCCGGCAGGAGAAGGAGTAAACAGAAATGTTACATGGACATCATCTGATACATCTATAATTACAGTAGATGAGAATGGTCTTGTTACATTTGTTAAGCCTGGATATGCAACTGTTGTTTGTAAGACCGAAGATGGTGCATTTATTGCAACATGTAACTTTATTATAAGTATTCCGGTAACATCAATTAAACTTGATTATACAGATGAGATAATGTCGCTTGGGCAGCGTCTTAGAATTACAGCTGAAGTGTTGCCGGTAGATGCATCTAATAAAAATGTATATTGGGAGTCATCAAATACAAATGTTTGTATTGTAGATTCTAATGGTCTTGTTGAAGCAGTAGGAACAGGTAGTTGTACAATCCTTTGTAAGTCTGTAGATGGTGGAAGTACAGCAATGTGTAACATTTATGTAAAACAGCCTGTAACGCAGATTGTGCTTAATACAACAGATATTACGGTAAGAAAAGGACAGGTATTCTGGCTTAATGCTACATGTCTTCCGGAAAATGCTGATAATAAGATTGTAACATGGGAAAGTCGTGATGAGAGTGTTTGTAAGGTTGAAAATGATGGTAAATGTACAGCGACAGGTGCTGGTACTACATCAATTATAGCAACTAATGTTGATACTGGACTAACTGCATATTGTGTAGTTACGGTAACACAGCCTGTAACAGGTATTACACTTAATTCGGATTACCAGCTTATGTGGGTTGGATCAAAATATGCAATAATACCTACAATTGAACCGGCTGATGCAGAAAATAAGAATGTAACATATTTCTCAAGTGATTCTACAGTTGCAACAGTAGATGAACATGGTGTTGTTACTGCTTTAAAAGGTGGTACATGTGTTATTGAGGTAACAACAGAAGAATGTCAGCTTACGGCTGCATGTACGATTGAAGTAAAAGAGTATGTTTCTTCTATTACTTTGAGTGAACATAATAAGTTCCTTAATATAGGTGCGAGCGGAACGCTTACCGCATCAGTTGAGACTTCTACAGCAACTAATAAGAATATAGTGTGGTCATCATCAAATAATGATATTTGTTCTGTTGACCAGAAAGGTAACATAATAGGTTATAATCCGGGTACAGCAGTAATAACAGCAACAGCAGCGGATGGCAGCGGTGTGTCTGATTCATGTATTGTACGAGTTGTTAATCCGGTAACATCTATAAGCGTTGAACCATCAACAGTACATCTGCTTGTGGGTGACTCAACAATTGTTACAGCAAATATTTATCCGGAAGATGCATCAGTAAAGGATGTGGATTGGACTTCATCTAATGAAGCAATTGCAGTAGTTGATGAAGCCGGTGAGATATTTGCATTAAGTACAGGTAAATGTAAAGTTACAGCAACATCTAAAGATGGCAATGATATCAAAGGTGTTTGCTGGGTATATGTAACACCTGTTGTAAATATTTCATCTATAAAGATTAATTCTAGTGAGATTTATATGCTCACAGGTAAATCAAGACAGCTTACTGTAAGAGTAAGACCAGCTACGAATACAGATTCATATGGATGGTATTCAACAGATACTGGAATTGTTACTGTTAATGATGATGGTGTTATAACAACAGTAGGTCCAGGTACAGCTGATGTTGTATGTGAAAGTACAGCAAATGGTGTATCATCGACATGTACTGTTCATGCTTTGGGACTTAGCAGGTCATATATAACACTTGAACAATATGATTCATACTGGCTTGATGTTCTTGGGACAGATACTGATGATAGAATAATATGGCGAAGCAGTAATCCTAGAGTTTGTACGATAAGTTCAAGTGGACAGGTTATTGCAAGAAAAGCAGGTACAACTACAGTTACTGCAGTTACTCATAATAAGACTATGACATGTACTGTAAGAGTTACCAATATACCTAAGTAATAAAATATAAAAAAATAACAGAAATGCCGGATGGCTAAGAATTAATCTTAGCTGTCCGGCATTTTGGCGTAATTATATAAAAAGAAACAGATGACAAAATGTGGAAGCATAGTGTCATCTGTTTCAATGTATAAATATAAAATATGAGGGGGAGATAGAATTATTAACTCTATCTGATAATTATTATATGCAAAAAATGTGAGCAAAGTGTGTACGTTTAATTAAAGAAATATTAAAAATCAAAAGAAAAAATAAAGCACACTATATATTGAAAATATTAAGAGTATATATAATTTTATATGACTTGTTTTTTTAATGAATACGTAGTATATTATTATTACTTTGCAGTATACAATGCTAAGAATTTTAAACAGGAGTCACCGATATGAGCGATAAAGATAATTTTGATATTGATGATGAACTTGCACGTTCACTGGAACGTCTTGTAGAAGAAGAAACTAATGTTGCGAAAGCGGCATAAGATATAAAGAAAGAGCCTGAAAATATTAATCTTGGAGCAACGCAGATGGTTGACAAAGACAAGGTGAAAAGCTTGACATCTGCCATAAAACTTAATGATGAACAGGATATAAAAACTGTTGATGATACATCTGATTTTACGATAGATGTACCATATGTTGGAAATGCATCAAAAAATACAACATCAATCAAGCCTGTAAAGATTGAAGATGATGAAAATGATTGGGATGAAGATGAAAATCTGGATGAAAGTAAAACAGTGCAGAAAATTAATAAGATGAATTCAGATAATCCGGTTACTATGTCAAATCAGACAAGTCCAGAAGACGGAAAAAATAAAAAAGAACTCGATAAAAAGAGCAAGCTTATAATTGCAGGAGCCTGTGGAATAGCGGCACTTGTAGTTATTATAATAATTGTTATTGCAGTTAATATGAATTCAAAAAATAAGAAGTCATATAAATATAATCTTGAAAAGGGTACACAGTATTACAATACACAGGATTATGATAATGCTGTTACATATCTTACAAAAGCATATAATACAAACGACGGAAAAAAGAATGCTGATATGATGTATGAACTTGCTGATGCACTTGTACATGTTAATCAGAATGACAAAGCGATAGAAGTGTTAAAGTCAGCACTTTCGTATGATAAGATGAATGAAAAGGCACTTCCGCTTCTTGCTAAATTGTATCAGGATGAGAAAAAGGGAACAGAGCTTTCTGAGCTTATAAAAAAATATAAGGGAACAAAGAATGAAGCCTTACTTTCAGATTATAAGGTAGATGAGCCAACATCATCTGAAAATCCTGGAAGCTTTGAAGATTCTGTAGAGATAAATCTTATGGCATCTGATGGATGTACAATTTATTACACAACAGATGGAAGTGAGCCGACAACAAAGAGCAGCAAGTATTCATCAGCTATAAAAATTGAAAAAGATGATGTTACAGTTAAGGCGATAGCAGTTAATTCGATTGGCGTTGCATCAGATGTTGCAGAATTTAAGTATTCTATATCATTGAAAGCACCGGATGCACCTGTGCTTAATCCGTCAGAATCTGATGTAAAAGTTGGAACAAAAATTGTTATTGAAGGTCTTGCAGATGACGAAAAGGCGTATTATACTTTAAACGGAAGCACTCCGTCAGCTAACTCATCACAGTATTCAGGTGGAATTACTCTTGATAAAGCAGGTAATTATGTTGTATCAGTAATTATCATAAATAAACATAATTTATCGAGTCCTGTTACAAGAGTAAGCTATAATGTTTCGGAAGAGAAGACCTATACAAAGGACGAGGCAGAAAGTATTCTTATGAAACGTCTCGTATCAAATAATAAAGTAAGTCAGTCAGGAACAATGGTTGGCGGTGGTGGAACTGCCAAGCTGGTATATCAGAATACAACAACTATCAGTGGCACTAAGATGTACTATATAAGGTTAGATGTTAATTCTGGAAACAGCACAAAAACAGAAGGATATTACGGCGTTGGAGTAAATAACGGACAGTGTTATGTTATAACTGATAACAATGGATCACTCTCTGCCGTTCAATATTAAATTTTTACTATTACTTTGAAAGGGGTACATAAATGTATAAGATTTTAAAGGCTGAAAAGCTGGCTGAAAAAATTTATCTGATGGATGTATTAGCACCTAGAGTTGCTAAACATTGTCAGCCTGGTCAGTTTGTTATTGTAAAAATGGATGAAAAGGGCGAGAGAATTCCTCTTACAATCTGTGATTACAACAGAGAAGCCGGTACAATTACAATTGTTTTCCAGAGTATCGGTGCATCAACAACAAAGATGGCAGAATTGAAAGAAGGAGACTGTTTTGAAGACTTTGTAGGACCGCTTGGATGTGCATCAGAGCTTGTTCATGAAGATATTGAAGAGTTAAAGAAGAAAAAGATAGTATTCATAGCAGGTGGTGTAGGTACAGCTCCTGTATATCCACAGGTTAAATGGCTTCATGAGCATGGTGTGGATGCAGATGTTATTGTAGGTGCAAAGAATAAAGATATGCTTATTCTTGAAGAGCCAATGCGTGAAGTTGCGGGTAATCTGTATGTTACAACAGATGATGGTAGTTATGTAAGAAAAGGTATGGGTACAGATGTACTTAAAGACCTTGTAAATAATGAAGGAAAGAAATACGATCTTTGTGTTGCTATAGGACCACTTATCATGATGAAGTTTGTCTGTCTTCTTACAAAGGAACTTGGTATTCCAACTGTTGTAAGTATGAATCCTATTATGGTAGATGGTACAGGTATGTGTGGTGCATGCCGTCTTCAGGTTGGAGATGAAATTAAATTTGCATGTGTTGACGGACCTGAATTTGATGGACATAAGGTAGATTTTGATCAGGCTATGAAACGTCAGCAGATGTATAAGACTGAAGAAGGAAGAGCTATGCTTGCACTTACTGAAGGGGATACACATCACGGCGGATGCGGTCACTGCAACTAAATAAAGTGAAGGAATGAGGTTAATACAGAATGGATGTTTTAAAGAAAGTTCCAGTCAGAGAGCAGGCTCCTGACGTAAGAAATAAGAATTTTGATGAAGTTTGTCTGGGTTACAACGAAGAAGAAGCTGTATTAGAAGCCAGCAGATGTATTAATTGTAAGAATGCACAGTGTATTAAGGGATGCCCTGTATCCATTAATATCCCGGCATTTGTTCATGAAGTTAAAGAAAAGAATTTTGAAGCTGCTTATAAGATTATCGGTCAGTCATCAGCACTTCCGGCTGTCTGCGGACGTGTATGTCCACAGGAAAGCCAGTGTGAAGGAAAATGTATCCGCGGTATCAAGGGCGAAGCAATTTCTATTGGTAAGCTGGAACGTTTCGTTGCTGACTGGGCAAGGCAAAATCAGATTAAGCCGGAAAAATCTACGGAAAAGAAGAATAAGAAAGTTGCCGTTATTGGTTCAGGTCCTTCAGGTCTTACCTGTGCAGGAGATCTTGCAAAGATGGGTTATGACGTAACAATCTTTGAAGCCCTTCATGAGCCGGGCGGTGTACTTGTTTACGGTATTCCTGAATTCCGTCTGCCAAAGTCAACCGTTGTTGCAAGTGAAATTGAAAATGTAAAGAGCTTAGGCGTTAAGATTGAAACAAACGTTGTTATCGGCAAGTCTATGACAATCGACCAGTTAATTGAAGAAGAAGGTTTTGAAGCTGTATTTATCGGTTCCGGTGCAGGTCTGCCTAGATTTATGGGTATCCCGGGTGAAAATGCAAATGGCGTATTTTCTGCAAATGAATACCTTACAAGAAGCAACCTGATGAAAGCTTTCAACGATGATTACGATACACCGATTGCAAGATTCAATAAGGTAGCTATCGTAGGTGGCGGTAATGTTGCCATGGATGCTGCAAGAACAGCGTTAAGACTTGGTGCAGAAGTACATATCGTATACAGAAGAAGTGAAGCGGAACTTCCTGCAAGAGCAGAAGAAGTACATCACGCAAAAGAAGAAGGTATCATCTTTGATCTTCTGACAAACCCGACTGAAATTATCGCTGATGAAAACGGCTGGGTAAAGGGTATGAAGTGCGTTAAAATGGAACTGGGCGAACCGGATGCTTCAGGAAGAAGAAGACCGGTTGAAGTTCCGGGTTCTGAATATGTAATGGATTTAGACGCAGTAATCATGTCACTGGGTACATCTCCAAATCCATTGATTTCTTCTACAACAAAGGGACTGGATATCAATAACAGAAAGTGCATTATTGCAGAGGAAGAAACAGGTAAGACAACAAAGACAGGCGTTTATGCCGGTGGTGATGCCGTAACAGGTGCAGCAACTGTTATTCTTGCCATGGGTGCAGGTAAAGCCGGTGCTAAGGGTATTGATGAATATCTTTCAAACAAATAATTATACGGTCACAAGATCATTCACCCACCTATGAGCAAGCTCATGTGGGTTCAGATTTTT
>OOIF01002786.1_pt1 | contig 11340 bp, 8 predicted proteins | sample 1691961 | NCBI WGS metagenome assembly OOIF01 (sample SAMN06348146, study PRJEB24527) | human gut metagenome | biome: human gut; feature: ankylosing spondylitis patient; material: feces | host: Homo sapiens | place: China | collected 2015-10 | reverse complement strand
GCACTTACCAGACAACCAATATCGAAGATAACGGAATTGCCAATGCTTTGAAGCATTTCCGTCTCATTTAACCCAATATAAAAATAACGTATCCTAATCTTATTTACGCCTGCGTTATTTTTGTATGCTCAGGAGAATAATTATGGGTATGATCAACCATAAATTTGACGCAGAAACCACACCTTTGTATTTTTATTTCGCATTGAAACGCTCCTACGAAATCTATGCTGTATATTTTTTATTACTCATCATCTGCATCACAGGTTTCGGATATCCGCTTCATGCACTTCCTGCTGTAGGCTGGCTTATTGTATGTCTTCTCGCAAGGTACTATATAAACCATACATTCATACGATGGAACCTTTTGTTTTATGTTACGATCTCCGCAGGATGGATTTGCTATTTTATCTACTATTATGGATGGGAAACCGGTGCGACAAGCTTTATTTTACCATTAATGCTGGTTTCCATGTTTTCGCTGTACGATACATTATTTAATAAAATTGCTTTTACAGTCTTTTTATTTGTTATGCGAATGGCTCTGTTTTTCCACTGCCAGACTCATCCTCCTGTATATGTTCTTACCGGAATTCATATACTGATCATACAGATTTTAAATACAGTTGTATTCTTCGTTGTCGCGAGCGTGATCTGTATATCTTTCAGTTCCAATCTTCAGAAAGCCGAACAGCATCTGATGTTGTATAATATTGAGCTTCAGCAGCAGGCCGGAACTGATCCGCTGACTACACTTTATAACAGGCGCCGCATGGAAGAAGTTCTCAAAAACCATATCAGGGCAAATCCAAACGAGAATTTCAGTATCGCAATCGGTGATATTGATTTTTTCAAAAAAATTAACGATACTTATGGACATAACTGTGGTGATCAGGTATTAAAATCCCTCTCGGATTTATTCAGAGAAAAAACTCTCGGAGCAGGACACGTGTGCAGATGGGGAGGGGAAGAATTTCTTTTCTTTTTTCCCGAAATGAATCTTGATAATGCCGCTGTCCTTATGAATGAAATCAACATCGCAGTAAGCAAATGTATTATAAGCTATAAAGATATTACCATCCATGTAACCATGACTTTCGGCGTAGAGGAGAACGATTTTCAGTCCAGTATCTCTGATATTGTAAAACGGGCAGATGACAAACTCTATTACGGAAAAACACATGGACGTGACACTGTTATTTCCTGAATTTTTATGTTACAGCAATTTCCGCAACCCAAAAACAGCTATGTGAAAACACTCAGGTTTTCATCATAGCTGTTTTAATTTACAATACTCAATTCCTATCAGCAGGCTACTGACAGTTCGGATTTTCTTATTTAGCTGCTTCTGTCGGTGTTGCTTCCGGTGTTTCAGTAGTTTCTGCTGCTTCTTCCTCTGCCGCCGGAGTCTCTGTTGTCTCTGTATCTTCTGCTGCAGGTGTTTCTGTAACTTCCTCTGTTTCCGGTGTTGGAGTTGCCTCTTCTGTCACCTCAGGTGTCGGTGTTTCCGGAACCGGAGTAGGAGTCGGCGCCATGAAGGTATGTTTGTCAGTGATCTTAAGTGTCTTAAGGACTTTCTTAACCGCCTTTACATCTGCCTCATCCAGCCATTTGGCAGTTGTATCTGTAAAATAGGTACTTTCTTTGGAATTCTGAAGAGATTCTCGCTTGGAAGCTGTGGCATCTTCATCATTGATCTTGTCAAGTCTTACTACATAGTATCCTGTGTCAGTCTCAATAATATTGTCTGCAATTTCTCCGTCCTTCAGTCCTCTCAGAACCTTCAGAACCTCATCCGGATATGCCTCGCTGCCGGAATCTTCATCCTCATCTTTGCTCTCTTTGGTTGTAAAGTTACCCTGTACTGCAGAATAACTGTCATCTACACCCTTGGCAATCTCACTCATGTCTGCTGTAGGATCCTCTTTCATCTTATCCAGAATCTCCTGAGCCTGTTCTTTCTTAGTCTTTTTCTCCTCATCAGTTATATCATCACCGCTTGTAGAGATACTTACATAAGTGAAGGTTGTCTGATTCGCTTCATCATCAGAAACTGTGATCTTTCCTTCTGCTACAACCGGATCATACATCTTCTTCTGAATTGTCTGAAGCTCCAGAAGTGTTTTTACCTGATCTTCCGTTACCGCAAGTTCCTTAATTGTCTCTTCACTGTTTGCAGCCATAAACTGTGATGCTGCATCTGCGATCGCTGCTTCATCATCATCTGTAAGCTCTATGTTATAATCCGCAGCCTTCTCTTTGAGAATATACATCTTCTCAACAGACTTCAGACTGCTTGTCACTGCCTGATCACCATAAGTCTCATCTGAATCATCACCTGCTGTCTGATCCCAGATATGATCTGCACTTCCCATATAATTTAAATACATGGTTGTTGTCTGCTGTTGTTGTTCGCGGGCATAAAGACTTACAACTCCAAGCGGAATATCTGTTCCGTCAACAGTAGCCACTGTCTTTGTTCCATCTAATGTTTTACTTCCACAGCCGGAAAGCATACCAACTGACATCACACCTGCCAGTGTCACAACGGCTGTTCTCTTTACCATTTTTTTCATTTCTTCCTCCATATTATCAATCTGGTCTTTCTTCCATACCACTTTCCCAGAATGTACTGTTATTAGAGTATAAACTTTTTTCCTGCGAAGGGCAAGGCAAATCGAAAAATATGTAGTATATTTCACATATTTTCCGCCATGCTCTTAAGTTCCTCTGCAAATTCCGTCAATGCCAGGATCAGATTCCCCTGTGGTTCCAGGATAAATTTCGGTTCCTGCTCATTCTTAAACTGCAGACCTCTTCTGTATTTCTGCATAAGAGCCGGAAAGCCTTCTGTATTCAGCCTTGCTTTCTCATAAAGGGTAAACCGGACTGTTTTTCCAGTCTGCTTTATTTCCGTTACGTACCCCTGATGAGCAATCGCCTTTAACTTCGCAATCGCCAGAAGATTCAGCACTGCCTTTCCGGGTTCTCCGAAACGGTCCAGAAGTTCTTCAAGCATATCATCATAATCCTGTTGTGTCTCAATCCCCGCAATTCTTTTATAAATATCCAGCTTCTGAAATTCATTACTGATGTAGGAATCAGGAATATACGCATCAACATTCAGATCAACCGATGTCTCGAAATCCTCCATTGTATGAATACCCTTCGCCTCTTTCACTGCTTCATTGAGCATCTTACAATAAAGATCATATCCAACCGCATTCATATGTCCATGTTGCTGCGCACCCAGCAGATTTCCGGCACCTCGAAGTTCCAGATCTCTCATTGCAATCTTAAATCCGCTTCCCAGATCCGTATACTCGCGGATCGCAGCCAGACGCTTCTCAGCCGTCTCCTTCAGCATCACATTCTTTCTGTACATCAGAAACGCATAGGCAGTTCTGTTGGAACGCCCGATCCTTCCCCGAAGCTGATAAAGCTGAGAAAGCCCGTATCTGTCTGAATCATGGATAATCATAGTATTTACATTGGAAATATCCAGCCCTGTCTCAATGATCGTGGTGGAAACCAGCACATCAATATCCCCGTTTACAAAGGAATACATCACATTCTCCAGTTCCCTCTCACTCATCTGGCCATGAGCAAAATCCACCCTTGCGTCCGGCACCAGCTTCGCAATACGCAGGGCAACATCTGCAATATCCGTCACTCGATTATAAACATAATAAACCTGTCCGCCTCTGCGCAATTCCCTGTTGATAGCCTCTCGGACTGTCTCTTCATCATATTCCATAACATATGTCTGGATCGGCATTCTGTCCATAGGAGGTTCCTCCAGGACACTCATATCCCGGATTCCGATCAGGCTCATATGAAGAGTACGGGGAATGGGCGTTGCAGTCAGTGTAAGGACATCCACATCCTTCTTTAACTGCTTGATTTTTTCCTTATGCGTAACTCCAAACCGCTGTTCCTCATCAACGATCAACAGGCCAAGATTTTTGAACTGTACGTCTTTGGAAAGGATTCTGTGCGTTCCAATGATCACATCCACCTGACCTTTTTTCAGATCTTCGATTGCCTTCTTCTGTTGTGCCGGGGTCCGGAATCTGCACAACAGTTCCACATGTACCGGAAATTCCTTCATCCTCTGCACAAAGGTATTATAAATCTGCTGCGCAAGGATCGTTGTAGGTGCAAGATAAGCTACCTGTCTGCTCTCCTGTACTTCCTTAAATGCGGCACGCAGCGCCACTTCTGTTTTGCCGTATCCCACATCCCCGCAGATAAGCCGGTCCATAATCCTGGTACTCTCCATATCACGTTTGGCATCCTCAATAGCACTGAGCTGATCCTCTGTCTCTTCATATGGAAACATTTCTTCAAATTCTCTCTGCCATACAGTATCAGGACCACAGACATATCCTTCCTTTTCCTGACGCACTGCATAAAGCTCTACCAGTTCTTTTGCAATATTTTTAACTGCCCCACGAACCTTGCTCTTTGTTTTATTCCACTCCTGAGTACCAAGTTTGTTCAGCTTCGGAGCCTTTGAAGCATCTGCCCCTGAATATTTCTGCAGACAGTCAAGCTGAGTAGCAGGAATATAGAGATTGCTTCCGCCTCTGTATTCAATTTTAATATAATCTTTAACGATCCTGTCTACTTCAACTTTTTCAATTCCTCGGTAAATACCAAGACCATGCTTTTCATGGACAACAAAATCGCCGATAGAAAGCTCCGCAAAATCCTGAATACGGCTTCCACTGTAATTTTTTTTCTTCTTTTTTTTCTGTTCCTGTCCAAAAATGTCAGATTCTGTCATTACCGCAAACTTGATCAACGGGTATTCAAAGCCCTTCTTTGCATGGCCATAAACCACCATGATCTCGCCCGGACAGATCTCCCTGTCATAATCTTGTCCATAAAAGGCTGCCAGTCCCTCTTCCTGAAGATCCTTTGCCAGCCTCTCGGCCCTTGTGCGGGAACCGGAAAGCAACGCGATCCTGTATCCCTGTTTCTTATAATGATGAAGATCTTTTACCAGAAGTTCAAAACTGTTGTTATAAGCGCTGATTGATTTTACCTCCAGGTAAAATTTCTCCCGCACTTTCCAGCCTGCCTGTTTCGGTTCCAGCGCACATACAGAAATACAGTTGCGTTTATTCAGTTCTTTTTGAAGCTGTTCAAAAGAACAAAGCCAGTTTTCCGGCAGATTCCGGCTGCCTTTTTCCTCTCTGTGCATACGGCTCTGTCTGTACTCTTCTTCTACAGCCCCGCCTTTCTCAGTCAGTCGGTTTGGTTCATCCAGAAAGATTATGGTTCTTTCCTCCGGAAAATAATCCAGGAAGGAAACCATATCCTTGTCCCCTATATGCTCCACCGCCGGATAGATCGTAAGTTCTTCCAGATTTTCCAGAGAACGCTGACTCTCCGGATCAAAACTCCGGATAGAATCAATCTCATCTCCCCAAAGCTCGATTCTCCATGGATTTTCCTCAGTGAGACAGTAAATATCCACAATACCGCCACGCACAGAGAACTGCCCCGGCATTTCCACCTGTCCTACCCGCTCGTAACCTAAAGCCACCAGCTGGTTCTTCAGCTGTTCTGTGTCTACGGTGCTGTCACTTTCGTAATGAATCAGCTGTTCTTTTATCTTTTCCAGAGATTCCAGAAAATCCATACATCCGTCAATACTTGTAACAACTGTCAGTTCTTTCTCTTCCAGTAACGCCTTAATGACCTTCATTCTCTGACGTATCAGCAGATTTCCATGGATATCTGCCTGAAAGAACAGAAGATCTTTCGCAGGATAAGAATATACTTTTCTGTCATAAAATCTGTAATCTTCATAAATTTCTCTGGCGCGGCGTTCATCCTCCGCCAAGATCAGACGATAAGGCGCAATCCCGGAAAGTCCGTACATCAGATGAGATTTCTGCGATTCCATACACCCCGAAACCTGCAGGATTCCCTTATTCGTTTTGCTTTTTTCTTTAATCTGTTCAAACTCTGCAAGCCCCTGCAGAGGTGTTAAAAATGCTTTCATCTTCACCCCTCATGATCCTTCGACGTAATAAAAGCGGCTTCTGTTTCCAGTTACCGCTTTCTATACCTTTTGCTGAACAATCATCTGTTTCCTGTCTGCTTATTTCTGTACAGGTACTTTTCTGTTATATTCGTTCATGGCTGCATCTGTACCCTGTGAGATTATGATATCCACAGCCTTTGCCGCCTTTGCTATTGCTTCATCCACAAGTTTCCTGTCTTCTGTGGAAAATCTGCCAAGTACATGATCTGCCAGATCCCATCCCTTCGGCTTTGCACCAACTCCTACTTTGATACGGAGAAATTTCTCTGTGCCAAGCTGGCGGATAATATCTTTGATCCCGTTATGTCCACCCGCACTTCCCTGCTTGCGGATGCGAAGCTGCCCGGGTTCCAGATCAATATCATCATAAATAACAATAAGCTCTGATTCCAGATCAATTTTAAAATAATTCGCCATCTCACGAACAGGACCGCCACTCAGGTTCATAAAAGAAAGCGGCTTCATAAGAATCACTTTCTCTCCGCCGATCATGGTTTTACCGTACATGGCATTAAATTTCACACCACCCTGAGGGACATTGTAATCCTCTACCAGACGGTCAACGGTATCAAATCCCATATTGTGGCGTGTTGCTTCATACTGTTTCCCGGGATTTCCCAGGCCAACTACTAAATACATATATGTGTCTCCTGCTTAATTTAACACCATTTTCCGGAATTACCATACCTGTCCTGATGTCAAATTTATTTTTTACATACTCTAAAGTGTATTTAAAAAAATCAATCTTACAAATTGTGACGCACATCTTGCAGGAATGATTTTTCAGACACGCTCTAAGATAATTAATTAAAGTATACCATCTCTTCCTTAAGCGGCTCACATTCTTTCACATCACTTGCATAAAGAACAATACCCTCGCCCTGATATTCTGTACGGTTTTCAAATGCGACCTTCGCTGTTACTTCCACCCAGCTGCCTTCTTTGATATGCGGCGCATAATCGCTTCTGCATACGTATCCAAGGAAAGTGGTATCATCCGCACAGCAGGTCATTGCCACACGTCCCGGAACAAAGAATTTGCTTCCCATTCCACGTGGTTTCATGACACGTCCTTTAAAGCGGACAATTTTGTCTACATATTTATCCGGATTATCCATGGCATCCACAAACCAGATACCATAATCTTCCGGTGGAATCTCAATGATCGGTGCATTGATATCAAACGGCATCTCATCCTGGAAAATGTCATCCATCTCGCCCTCTTCATTTTCAAAGATAACCTCTGCACTCTGATTTGCGACCTTGATCCCTCGTCTGTATGCAGGAAGCGGATCTCCCTCTTTACAGCGGTTAAATACAACCATATCTGTATTTCTGATCATATCCATGAACAGAGATTTCATGTTTGCCATATAAACCTGATAAGTAGTTGCATCCACACAGGTAATCTCCTGCTCAATGCCCCAGCCTTCAGGAAGCTCCATCTGCTCAAACTTACTTACAAGCCACATTCCGTTGTACTCGATCACAACACGCTCCGGCTGATGGATGATATCCATGGCAGCCAGACGCTGTGGTGTCAGATCTTCTTCATCCTCGATCACTTCCACAACTGTGTTTGTAAGTTTCAGTTTATCCATATCATATTCTTCTTCGCCTTCTTCGCAAAGGATCAACAGAGTTTTGCCGTCAATGGCAAAATACTCCTGCTGCAATGTAAAATCCAGGAAAGTAGTCTTTCCGCTTTCCAGGAATCCCGTAACCAAATAAATGGGAACTCTGATATCATCCATCATATAATTTATTCCTTTATCTTTATTCTGATTCTGTTATTATCTGCCGAAATCATTCAGTCGCGCATCTATGACGAGAGGATTTCACACTCTGATGAGCTGAATCCAGATGCAGTATTTTAGAGGATTGCCATAAATCGCTGTTTCCTCATGATCATTATGCAAGCCCGAATAATTCTGCAAGCTTATCTTCTTTCAGTTTGGAGCCGATCACGCAGAGACGGCCTGTGTATTCCGGTGCACCTTCACGGATTTCTGTTTCCTCCGGAACCATGTCAAAATAAATCCATGTTCCGTCTTCTGCAGGAAGCATTCCCTTTGCACGAAGAATAATACCGTAATCTTCAGAAGCGGAAAGAGCCTCAAGCATCTTCTCAAGACCTTCTCTTGTGTATTTCTTAATCGTCTCACGTCCCCAGCTTGTAAATACCTCATCTGCGTGATGATGGTGATGATCATGATGATCATGTCCGCAACCGCATTCATGGTCGTGATCGTGGTGATGATGCTCATGTTCCTCATGATCATGTCCACAGCCGCATTCATGGTCGTGGTCATGGTGATGATGTTCATGTTCTTCGTGATCATGTCCACAGCCACATTCATGGTCGTGGTGATGATGTTCATGTTCTTCGTGATCATGTCCACAGCCACATTCATGATCATGGTCGTGATCGTGATGATGATGCTCTCCATGTTCATGTACATGTCCGCACTCCGGGCATACCTCTTCCTCAGACATCAGTTCTTCCTCAAGAGATACCGGTTTCTCCATAACCTCAAGGATTTTCTTTCCGTCCAGTTTCTCAATCGGAGTGGTGATGATAGCAGCTTTCGCATTAATTCCACGAAGAAGTTCCATTGCCTGCTGTGCTTTCTTCTCATCAATGATATCTGTACGGCTCATGATGATCGCACCTGCATATTCAACCTGATTATCAAAGAACTCACCAAAGTTTCTCATATACATTTTGCACTTCTTTGCATCAACTACAGTTGTATAGCTGTTCAGAACGATATCCACATCTCCCTGAACACCCTGTACTGCCTTAATAACATCTGAGAGTTTACCAACACCTGATGGCTCGATCAGGATTCTGTCCGGATGATATTTGTCCACAACCTCTTTCAGAGAAGTGCCGAAATCTCCCACTAATGAACAGCAGATACATCCGGAATTCATTTCTCGGATCTGGATTCCCGCTTCCTTCAGGAAACCACCGTCAATACCAATCTCACCAAATTCGTTCTCGATCAGTACAACCTGCTCATCTGCATAAACCTCTTTCAGAAGTTTCTTAATCAATGTAGTTTTACCGGCTCCAAGGAAACCGGAAATAATATCAATCTTAGTTGCCATTATCTTATTTCTCCTCTTCGTTAAAATTTATATTTCTGAATAACTGCCATATAGCCGTCATTTTTTATATTCTGCCATTTTTATGAACAAACAGAATAGCTTTTAGAACTGCCATCATTATCTGTCTGTTTATATATTTGCCTGTAACGTACTCATTATACATAAGATGTCCAATGTATTCAAGTCTGCCATCAACGCATTTTGACCAGGAAACACTTGTGCCCCCTGGTTTACAGATATCCTGCAGTTGTTCAATACTTTCAGAACAACCTGCCTGTTCACATCAAAGAAAGGGGCATGATTCACCATCATGCCCCCGCCTGTATACACTAATGATCAACCGTTGATCATAAAGCTCATTAATTTATCAATATCGTCTTTCTCATAAGCAACGATCTCAAGTTCCGGAATCTCTCCGCCTGAGAAAATGTTTGCCAGAGATACATACTGGGATAATTTAGATTTAAGGTTCAGTCTGTCACCTTCGCCTGTTACTAATTCTACTCTGCCTTCGCAGCTGTCAACTACAGAAAAAAATTTATCGATGTCTTTAATGTTAGATACTTTCATGTTCATTCTCCTTTCAACATGGAAACCATTATTCTCTCTATTCCTTATGTTCGCGATAATTATAACGCAGATAAATTTCAAAAGCAATTATTTATATTTCACGAATTTTTCATATATTATCGGGCTTACCCTGCAATATTGTCAAATAAATAACATGCCCCTGACAATAATTCTCTCAGATATTCACATATACCCTGAAATCATCCCTCAAAATTAATATGTAAAAATCGCAACCCCATAAGCCGGCAACGGATATGCGAAGGAAAACTCTCTGTTATCACATTCCTGTTTCACTGCCTTAAATGTCTTTGGCTGCTCCAGAAGTCCATTCTCATCCATGATCAGCTTGTACTGTTTTTTCTTCGGAACACCAACTCTGTAATCCGAACGGTCAACAGGTGTAAAGTTAACTATATAAAGAATATTGTTTCTCTTTGTAGGAGACTTTCTCACAAAGCTGAAAATACTTCTGTCCCCGTCATCCGCATTGATCCACTCAAATCCTTCCGGATTATTATCACCGGCATAAAGTGCCGGATATTTCTTATAAATAGTCAGGAGATCATGCACATAATTCTGAAGTTCCTTGTGTGGCTCTTCATTCAGAAGGAACCAGTCAAGTTCTCTCTCCTCACTCCATTCACGAAGCTGTCCGAATTCCTGTCCCATGAACAGAAGCTTCTTACCCGGATGGCAGTTCATAAATGAATAGGCAGCCTTTAAATTCCTGAATTTGTCCGGTAACTCTCCCGGCATCTTCTCAAGCATGGAGCATTTCAGATGAACCACCTCATCATGAGAAAGAACTAATACATATCTCTCACTATATGCATATGACATGGAGAAAGTCATCTTATTATGATTAAATTTACGGAAATACGGATCCAGCTTCATATATTCCAGGAAGTCATTCATCCATCCCATATTCCACTTCAGACTAAAACCAAGTCCGTCCTTCTCTGCATCCCCTGTAACCATCGGCCATGCAGTAGATTCCTCAGCGATCATCACAGTTCCATGATTCCTTCCAAGAACTACTGTATTCAGATGCTTAAAGAATTCAATAGCCTCCAGATTCTGATTTCCGCCATATTTATTTGCGATCCATTCTCCATCCTTCTTACCATAATCAAGATAAAGCATGGAAGCAACAGCATCCACACGAAGTCCGTCTACGTGGCACTCCTCCACCCAGTAAAGGGCATTTGCGATCAGGAAGTTCTTAACCTCCGGGCGTCCGTAATTATAAATCTTGGTACCCCAGTCCGGATGTTCTCCCTGTCTCGGATCTGCGTGCTCATACACTGCGGTTCCGTCAAAGTTCGCAAGACCATGAGCATCTTTCGGAAAATGTGCAGGTACCCAGTCAAGGATAACTCCAATCTTATTCTGATGTAAATAATCCACCATATACTTGAAATCCTGCGGCGTTCCATATCTGGAAGTCGGTGCATAATATCCGGTCACCTGATATCCCCAGGAACCGTCAAAAGGATGCTCTGCGATTCCCATAAGCTCTACATGGGTATATCCCATTTCCTTCACATAAGCTGCCAGGGCATGTGCGAATTCTCTATAGTTATAAAATCCTTTTTCATTTT
>OOIF01002780.1_pt1 | contig 11357 bp, 7 predicted proteins | sample 1691961 | NCBI WGS metagenome assembly OOIF01 (sample SAMN06348146, study PRJEB24527) | human gut metagenome | biome: human gut; feature: ankylosing spondylitis patient; material: feces | host: Homo sapiens | place: China | collected 2015-10 | reverse complement strand
TGAAGAGGAACGACGACGGTACCTTTGAATTGTCCTATTCCGTCAACGGCGTGGTTTTCGTTCCGGTTCGTCTGTTCCGCCTGCCGTTTGCCGACGATGTGTTTTCTGCCGGCGTTTTCGCCTGCAGTCCGTCGGACAAGCCCTATACCGCCCTGCTGACTTCGATTGATTTTTCATAAGGTACATGTGGAATTTTTATTCCGGAATCTGAATATGAAATATTGCAAAATCGACAACCGTTCCCTCAGACCGATTCTTTTTTTTACCGGCTGGGGCAGTGATAAAACCGGTTTGTCAGTCTGCACGATACCGATGACGTTTTGATTTCCTGGGGTTATCGGGATTTGGAACTGGATTTTGATTTTCCGCTTATGAAAGGATCGATCCTGCCGCCTGTTCGGCCGGCAGGGCGGGAATATGCCCGCTTCTTGTTGTTCATGCGGCGTTTGAAACATAAAAACAGGAAGAAAACGGTTGTCTTCTTCCTGTTAAAAAAAAGATGTTTACATTTTTATGCTTATTCGTAGAACCAGGCAATGCCGCATTTGTAAAAAGAGTGACAATCGCAGAACTTTGCAGCATTTGCCGGTGTCAAAGGAGTGTCTTCGACCTTAAACTCGCCAAAGTCAAGATTGGAAGGAAAACCGCGAGGGGGTATCACCCCTGTAGGGCTGACAACCAGATATCGCAGCCCGCTGCCGGCACCCCCCCAGTCGAAAGAGGCAAGCGTGATGCAGGTTTTTTGGGACAGGCCATTGTAAACAAAAACGAAGCCTTTGTTTTGAGAGATAGATCTGACAAATACTTCACCGTCGAAACGATTCAGCAGTCGCTTATTCATGCCGGTAATCCTGTGAACCCCTTCAACAAGACTTGATTCCAACGCCAGTTTGTTTAACCCCTCATAGCTTTTCTGATTGGCATATAATTTTTTGATTTTTTGGGTTGTTGTACTGATGTCGACTATTGTTTTGTCGATATTTATTTTTTCCATTGCTTTTGAATATGCTGCTATCCCTCCGATTGACAAAACGCCGATCACCGCCAACACGCCTAATATCTCGACCATTGAACGTCCGCTTTGATTATAGTGATAGCCTTGCATAGGTGCAGTCTCCAAAAAGAACAAGTTATACAAAAACATCTTATTGTAAACAAAAGAAAAACACAAGATATTTGTATATTTTTTTGTTTAGACAACCTATTGTTTTATCTGTTTTTTTTTTTTTTTTTTGATCACGGAAAAATGTCATAAAAATGTAAAAAATTTTCCCGCTTTTACGGTTGGTATAGTTTGAAATTTTTGATGCCGATCGCCAAATAGTCTGATTTTTCCGTTTTGGCGTTTCGTTGAAATCTGATCAGCAAATTCTTGTCTTTGCCGATTATGCTTTGAGAAAAACAGAGTTTTTGGCGGAAAGGCGCTTGTTTGTCGGCGGAAATTATCCATTTGTCCTTGTTCTTTTCATTAACCGATACGTCAATTACGGCCGGTTTGTCATATTTTTCAAACATGACAATAAATTCAATGTCCATACATATGTTTTCAGCCTTTGAGAGGTCGGCCTTAAGGTGCAGGCCGTCTGTCCATATGATTTGGGCTTTCCTGTAATGTGCGAGGGCATACCGGCTAATCTCGGCAGGATCAGACACCTGTTTTCCGAGAGTGTAGGGAGAAGCCTTGTTAAGTTCCGGTTCTGCGGTTTGTTGCAAGCTTTTATAAAAATCGGAAGATTTGCTGAATTCAGAATCAAGGGACAGTCCGTATTTTTCTTCCAAAGTGGGGGACTGTTTCCATAAGTTTCGCCCCAATGCCAGCCCGTTGTTGCTAAAACCGATAGCTTCCAGCAGCGTCGGTGCAATATCAAGAGTTGTCCAGCGGTGGTTTTGCGGCTTCAAACCTTGTTCGGGATTGATGATAGTAAAAAATATTTGTCGATTTTTGCGATCCGGATAAACGGAGTTTTTTCCGTGTACAATATGGTCGCCAAGAATGGCAATGGTTGTATTATGGGAAAAACTTTGTTTTTGCACCCATTCGACGAAGTCTGCAGCCATTTTGTCGGCGCAAAGAATCACATCGCGCTTATCGCCGAATTTTTGACGGCATTCAGGGTCAAGAAAGGTTGTCGGTTCATGCGTGTCAACCGTTGTAATTACCGAAATAAAAGGCTTTTTTGCCTCAGCCAGATGCAAAATTTCTTTTCTGGCAATGGCGTATAAAATGCTGTCTTTGATCCCCCAGTCGTTTCCTTTTGCATCGTGAGCAACAGTTGGATATTTCCTTAGCAGCTCGTCTTTCCCTGCAACCGTGTCGAAACCGTGTTGACGGACAAATTTATCCGTGTCGGCGAAGGCAATGTCGGCGCTCTGAATAAAATGAGTGTTGTAACCGCTGGTTTTCAAAATATCCGACAAGCAAGTCGCGTTCGGCAGATTGCTGTTGATAATCGAAAAAAGATTTTTGAGCTTTGTTTCTGTTTTGTTGGGCAGACCGCAGATTCCGGCGGTTAAGGCAGAAATCGTTGCATCGGCATACATAAGTTGCCTGAAACCTGGAAATTTGCTGTTTTGCTCCCGCAGCGCGGACAGCCGCGGTAGCAGGTTTTGTCCTTTGACGTTTCTGTAACCGTCTTCCATAGATTCCAGATAAAGGATAATCAGGTTTCGTTTGTCGTTGCTGCGGATAAGGCTTTTTTCGTTTGGCGCAATATACTCTTTGTCATAAATATCCGTTGTGGAAACGATGCCGAAGGCATATTGAAAAAGCTGGAATGTGTAAACAAACAAAGCAACGGCAACGAAGGCAATCGCTAGCTTAATTTTGGATGGCAGATAATGAGCCGTTACTGCGGACAACAAGGCCAATATCCCGCAAGTGACGATGAAATAATATCTGACATAGCTTCCGGCAGCGTTAACGTTCTCCGCATAAAAAAGCAGATAATCAAACCTTGTGGAGCCCCAAAAATGCAAGGTTACAATAGAAATGCCCGTTAAAATGCCAAGGATAAAAAACAGGGTGGTAATAAAGGCGAAGTTGCAAAATTTCATTATATATTCCAACGTTGCTTGTAAGAAAATTTCTGTGTTAGTTATAGCAGCGCTAAAGTTTTGATTCAAGCCGGATCAGTCAGATATCAAATCAGAAAAATGCAAACTCAATGTCGGATAAACTTTCCCCATTTGTTGAACGATCGTTGCCGCAAATGGGTACCGATTGTTTTGAATTTTAATTGCTCGCTTCCGAAACTCTGTAGGTCTCAGTATTAGATTGGAGTGTCTGCGTTTGCTTGCCTATATCGATGCTTATTATACCGGAGAATTTTGGCTAAAACAGCAACAAAAGTTGTGGTCTGGGTATGCGCGCAATTGTGATAATGTTGCTATCAGACTGTTTTTTCGTCCAGTTTCGAGTAAATTAGCAGTTTCTGCAAGAGAATGTAAAAAAATGCCGCGGCACAGTCCTGATTCTTTATGTGTGCCCCAAAAAGGCGCAAATTACAAGCTGATATCAAGTGATGCATAACGCAGACAGTGACTGCTTAGTTCACCGCAAACGGGGCTGTGTCTATTCCATAAAATTAGCTTGCGCTCCTGAAATAATCAATCAGTGAGCTTGTGAAATATTCAGCGATGTTGATGCAGCTATGGTCAGAATGCGCTTCGGTGTTCCGTAATTCAAAGCTTTTTCATCAACATAATTTGCCAAATAATGCTCTGATTTCCGATTGATGATCTCCGTGAAACACTTTTCTATGATATTTCAGAACGAAGATAATATGATTTTTGTGGTGCCGTCGTATGTGACCTGTTCTCTAAGCGCCTCTGACTTTTTATTAAAACTTATATCTGAACCACAGCTCCCCCAAACAGCAGCGGAGTTTTTATATGCCAGGAATATGGTTTGAAAAAGTATAAGAAAAAAAGAAAATAAAAACCACGAAATGGAAGAAAGAAAAAAGCACAAAAGAAAGCGGATAAAAATAAGGAAAAAATATAAAAACAAAGCCTTTCGAAGCTGAGTGCCGGACGCGTTTATCTTAAACACCAAACCCCACGGCAGTCGAACCGTGCGCCGTACGCGTTTGCCTTAAATACTAACCCACCACGGCAGTCGAACCGTGCGCCGGACGTGTTTATCTTAAACACAAAAAACAGCGTAGCTGTGGTTCTTCACAAACGTCTAAAAAGGCTCTTCTTACCAGCGACGTTTAAATGGCACATCAGATTCCGTCCGAGCGTATGCTGCTTGGCTAACCATGAATAGAGCCAAGCGCATCGCCAACAGACTTTGTTCTGTGTCATCATTTAATTGGGGCCATATATATCTGCTATCTTTTGAAGCTTTTTCCGGTGGTATCAACATAGTCTTCCTCCCCAGACATCAAAATGCCTGCTCTATATTTATATCTTGCATTCTCACACCACTCATGTGTCGGCAAACTGCTCTTGCCTATGAGATACCCCATAATGCTGCTTACTGAATACTTCGACGTCATCTCCGGCAGCATAAGAATATACGCCGGATATATCTTGATCTCTGTTATGCCTATTCCTTTCCGGCGGCGTAATTCTCTTAAAATATGCCCTATCTCTAAGCGTCTTCCCTTGTAAAATGCTTTCCTGCAATATTTCGCGGTAGAACCCATGTGTTATTGGTGCTTCCGACTTGTGTGTGATATTATATCGATGTTCATTTAATAAAACTCATTTGTTTTTTATTGTGTGCCTTATAGAAAACTCCGAGTTTATTCTCGGGAGTGCTAAGATACCGTTAGTTACTGCCACAACCTTTGATTGTGACAAAACTATTTGGTTCGTAGCTGCTATAGATTGCACAGTTTGATGTTGATATCTTTTTGTAATTGTAAGAATTAAATTCTTACAAAGGAGAGTTGTTCCTGTATAACTATAAGTTTGCCGAACCAACGTGCCTGCAGTGCCAGTATACAAAAAAGGAGGAATGATAATTCCTCCTTTTTGAAAAGACTTTTTGTCGCCGGATTAGTAGTAAACCCAGGTAACTTTGTTGGTATCACCTTCTGAGTTGCAGCCGCCGGCAGCGGTAGCCAGATTCAAAGGCAACGTACCTGCTGCGGTTGTACCGGCTGTTGCGGCACCAGCCTGAACGCTGACCAGACCCGAACCGGAACCTGAACCCCAGTCGGAAGAGGCCATCTGAACGCAGGCTTCTTTAGAAAGACCGCTGAATACCAGCTCAAAACCGGCGTTTTTACGACCGCTGACTGTGGTTGCAGAAATGGTAACAGAGCCGTTAAAAGCGTTGTAAGCAGTTGATGCAGAAGTCGGGGACTGACCACTCAGCATTTCGGCGCCGATAGCGCCCATCTGGATAGCGATTGCAGTTGTCAGACCACTATAGTTAGGCTGACCGGAGTACAACGTACGAACGTTGGCAACGGTTGTAGAAACCTGATCCAGAGCCTTGGATGTTTTGAATTTTGCCATGGCTTTTGAATAACCGGCGATACCACCGACCGACAAAACGCCGATAATGGCCAGAACGCCGAGCATTTCAACCATGGAACGTCCGCTCTGTTCACTCTTGTATAAAGTCTTCATTTTTTTCTCCCAAAAAAATCATATTCCAAGTAATTATAATAGCCAATTTTTAGCTATAATACAAGTTGTTTTTAGCCTAATACGATAAAATCCGCCACAAAATTATTCCATTGTCCACAAGACTTTAGAACCGTTACGGCAGATTTTTTTCGCTTCCGGCCGGCTAACCGGCAGCTTGAAGGTCTCTTCTCCCCAACTGAAGCTCTGACGGTTGTCTTTGCCGACGATGGTTACCTGTAAGAGGCCTAATTCTTCCGGTCGTTCAAAACGGTAGGCCGCAAGGGCAATGCATTCCCCCGTGTTCAATCCGCTGTAAACGACATCAAAACTGCGCTCTCCGGGCATCACGGTATCACCGTTTTCCCCGCTTCCGATTTTTACCGGTTTTCCGAGAGCATTAATCAATTTGCCGTCATCATAGGACAAATTGGTTAACATATTGTTATCAATTGCCGACTGGGTGCTCAATCCCCAGTAATCAACCCGGCTGGCATAGTTTTTGCGGACCAGCCGGGCGATTTCCTCCACCTGCAGCGCCGCTTCTTCCACTTTTTTGTTTGGCGAAACATATTGCCGGACGATAAGTATGACCGCCGCCGTCATTATCGCAAGCAGGACATACAGTTGGCGCGTTTGCAGATGCCTGTTCATGTTACATGCCCATCGAACTGGTGATTTGGTCTTGCATTTCGAACGTGCCCATAACCGCCCAGGCGATAACGCCGGAAACCATCAGCAGGGCGACCATGTTCAAAACGCTGGCCTTTTGTTCAATAACGTAGGCGGATTCGTCCAGCCAGTTGTTGGCCAGATTTTCCAACGCTTCTTCAAAGTTGTCCATTTCCGAATAAATCTTCAGGTCGCCGATAATTTCCGCGTCCGGAAAATCCAGCTTCGTTTTGGACAGCGCCTGACCTAGGTTGTCACCGTTGTTGACGAACACCAGAGCCTTGTCTATCCGCTCCTTTAAATATCGGGTCGAATCTTTACGCAAAGCGCGCATGGCGTTCGATACCGGCGTTCCGCCCTTGACCAGCGCCGACATGGCCAAAAGCCAGGTAATGCCGACGAAGGTCTTGTACAGCGACCATGGCGGCAGGTGGTCGGCAATTGCCCGCGTCGGTCCGGTCCAAATGCCGATCGTCAGATAAATTACGAGCATGATGGCCGGCAAAATCGAAAAGGCGACGACCCAGTATTCCTGAATCCAGCTGGACAGTCCGACCAGGGTTTTGGCCGTTCCCTGCCAGCGCGTGTTCGGCGCCGCGTCGATCATCGGCGGCACCATGAAGGCGCCGATACCGTAAATGATCAAAACAACCATCATCATCAGGAACGCCGGGTAGGAAATGGCGCCGATAATCGGACGGATCATCTTGGTGGTGCCTTCGGTTACGCGGATCAGGTTGTAAAGCGCGCCTTCCAGGTCGGAAACGTCGCCCACCGAAAGCATCAGCCGTTCGCGGTCCGGCGCCCAGCCTTTGAGCGCATCGGAGAACGACATACCGTTTTGCAGTCCGTAGCCCCATTGGGCAATGGCGATCGCCAGCGGCTCGCTCGGGTTTTTGCCGTCGTTGGTAATGGTGGCGTGCAGCATGTCGAGCGCGTTCATCAACGAAAAGCGGTTGCTCATCAGCGACGCAATTTTACGATAGATTTTCAGCCTGGTGGAGCCGGAAGTCATACAAATGATTTTGGCGTAGTAAATTTCGATGGCGTTAACTTTTTTTAATGCCTGACTGAGGTTTGAGGCCGAATCTCTTTTCTTTTCATCCATCTCTTATTGTCTCCCTGTCTTCTGATAATTCCGGGTCTTGATGTTAATATACCGGGCGCTGGTCCAGAAGGCCGCACCAGCGTTCCACTTCGTCAAGGTCGATCAGTCCCTTCAGCATTCGTTCCAAAGCGGCGTCCTTCAGCGTTCTTCCGTTTAAATCGCCGGTCCAGTAGTCGATGGCCTTGCGGGTTTCTCCCGCGATCATCAGTTCCAGGAACGTTCCGTCCGGCAGAATCATTTCCTGTACGCCCAAACGTCCTTTGATGCCGCGTCCTTCGCAGAATTTGCAGCCGGGGCCTTTCAAATAGGTGTTTTCGACGCCGAAATCGCCGAGTGCCGTCCGCAGACGCTTGACCGCCGGATTGTCCAGCCTTTCTTTGACCGGTACCCGGCAATAGGGGCACAGTTTGCGGAACAGACGCTGGGAAATCAGCCCTTTCAGCAGTTCCGGGTCGCTCAGCATGTAAGACTGTACGCCCATGTCGCGCAGACGGGTTACGATGGCCGGCGCCGAGTTGGCGTGCAGGGTGGCCCATACCAAGTGGCCGGAAAGCGCACCTTTGAACGTCAGGCTGGCAGTGGCCAGCGAACGGATTTCGCCCACCATCAGCACGTCCGGGTCGGAACGCAGTGCCGCCGACAGCGCCAGCGTAAACTGAACCGTCTTTTCTTCTTCCGTGTTGGCGTTGGTCACCGGCATCTGCCGGGCGCCCGGGATCGGATATTCCGGCGGGTCTTCCACCGTCAGCAGATTGATTTCGCCGTTTTTCTCTTTGATCAGTTTGATCATGTTACGTTGCAGCAGCGTCGATTTTCCCGAACCGGTCGGACCGGCCACGATGTTCAGTCCTACCGGCGCCGCGCGCAGGCGGAAAAACAGGTCTTGTTCGTATTCGCCGCAGCCCAGAGCCGCCAGGTCGTCGTTGCCGTCCGGATTGTCGTCGGCGTAAAGAATACGCATAACCAGGTATTGCGAACCGAACGCGATCGGGTTGAATTGCAGACGGATGGCCAAAACGTTATGCGGCAGCATCAGTTTGCCTTTGGAACCGCGCAGCGGAGTAGACCCCAGTTTTTGCGCGCCCTGAAATTCGTTCTGGGCATAGTTGGCGTCGGAAATGTCGGCGGAAGCAAAAGCGGCACGCACAAATTGGTCGCCCCATTCCTTGCTGTATTCCATTTCTTTGATCATAACGCCGTTGGCGCGGAAAAAGATTTCCGTGCAATTGTCGGAAACGACGACATGCACGTCGGAAACTTTCATTGACGAAGCGCGTTTGATGATGTTGACGAAGTCCCTCTGCATTTGCAGCCGGGCCAAGTCTTCGTCGTCTTCGGAAAAGACTTGGTTACGTTCGGCCATCGCGTAGATGGTCGCCAGCTCGTTTTGCGAAATGTAAACCGGGGATTTCATCTTGATCCCCTTCTTTTCCGCAATGCTCAGAAAGCTTAAAACCGGGCCGTCAAAACGGTGGTCTTTGGAAATAAGCAGTGTGCCGTCGGCAAAAAGAGACAGCCGCCGCCTGGTTTCGTCGTTGATATTAAGCGCCGAGCCGTCGGGCAGCTTGGCTTTGGGCATCGTACAAAGATAATTGTCGTTGGCAAAAAGACCTTCAATGAAGTCTTTTGCGCTCTGCTTCTTCAGCTGCTCGTTCTGAGCAGCCGAAGAAGTGTTGTTCTCTTTGTTGTTTGCGCTTTCTTCTACCATTTACTTCGCTTATCTGATAAACATACCCTGACCTAAGCTCGGAATTCCCTGCGTAGCGTTGATCTGGCGTCCGCGGGACGGATTGCCGCCGTTATTGCCGCCGGCGTTCGGGTTGTCCGGATCATAAGGCTGTTTAATGGTAATGTCGGACGGAACCGGTTCCCGGTCCAGAATGCCGCCGGCCGAGAAATACAGCACGTCTTTGGCGTTGTCTTTGACCGCGCTCAGATAAGTCTGGGTAATTTCGTCAATGGTAAAGCCGTTTCTCAAAGTGGTGCCGACTTTGGCCATGAAGACGTCGCCTTCCGTGTTGATCAGTTTGGCCGCCAGTTCTTCGCCCTGTCCGGTAATTTCCATAATTGCATATTCGTTGCTGAGTTTTACTTTTTCCGGCGACAGAGGCGTCGTCAGGTCAATGCCGCTTGCTGTGGCAAACGGGTTTTTGCGTCCGCTCTTGCTTTCGGCTTTGGCCGCGGCGATTTTTTTCTTGGAAGATTCGATTTCCGCTTCCAGCCGGGTTTTTAAGATCGAAATCTGGCTTTCGAGGTTGGCCACCTTCTTGTCGTGGGCAATTCTCGCCGCTTCCGCTTTGCTCTTAAGATCGTCGGCCTTTTGTTTCAGAATGTTCATCTTTTTCGTGTTATCGTCCAGAATTTGTCTGATTTCGGCGTTTTTCTTGGCCATTTGGGCATAAACGGCCGCATTCGTCTTAATCCATTTCTGGGTTGTGCCGAGCATCGTCGCCTTGTAGGCTTTGACAATTTTTTCCTGCCGCAAAGCTTCCAATGCGGCGGCGGCTTCTTTCAGTTTCGTCTGTTCGGCCACCATCAAGCGTTCCTGCTCGTTTTCCCATTCAATCCTTTTTCTTTCCTCTTCCTCTTTGCGGGCCTCTTCTTCCTGCTGGGCTTTCAGTCTTTGTGCCTTGACCGCGGCAATTTCGTTCTGAACCCTTTCTTTTTTCAGTTCCAGATTGAGCAGGGTGGTCTGTTTTTCTAAATCGGACATTTTGGTAAACAGGTCGTTGCTGATCGACGGCGAAATGTTTTCGTCAAAACCGCCGGTGGCTTCCGCTCCGAGGAGCTTTCCGGTTACCGTCGGCACCGCTGTCGGCGGCGTATCCGAAACGGTTTTTACTGCCGACGCTTCGCCTTCGATCGTCATGTTGAGGCCGTCGCTGCCCGCCGGTGCGTTTTGGGCGGGCGCCGTTTCGTTTTCAACAGCGATGGAAACTTGTTCGGAGGAATTGTCGTCCGTGCTTCCTTCCATCGGAATGACGTCGGTGGCAACGCTGTCGGTCGGCTGGGACGGGGAAAGGAGACCGTCGCCGCCGGGCAGCGATACGTCGCCCATCTGTTCGTCGAACAGGGAAATTTCTTCCGGTGCGGATGACCCTTCGTCTGCCGGCGACAAAGAAATGGTATCGTCGTCTTCCAGTAAAGTGACGGTTTGCGCGGCAGCCTGATCGGCCAGCAGTCCCGCGGCGATTACAACGGCCAGACCGCATAACGTATTTCTAAAACTATAATGCATAGATAGCTCCTTCATATTCCCAAACACCGGTATCGGGGTTGTATTTTATCATATTAATCTTAAGTCCTGAAAATTTTGTTAACAAAGTGCTCCAGACTTTGGGATTATAGTTTGAACTGAATTGAAACTTGACGGAACGGTAGACGTTCTGCTGAGGAGAGGTGTAAACCTCGTCCGACAGCGAAACTTCCTGATCGATCGACTGGAAAAATTCGTTCAGATTGATTTTCAGATCAAGCATCGATTTCGTCGGTTCCGAAAGTTCTGTCTTTATCTCGTCCAGGCTCAAAGCCGCCATAACGCTGGTTCCCGTATCGGAAATGGAACGGGCGGAAAATTGGAGACCGGAAGCGTTAAGCGCTTTGTCGGCAATCGATATCCGGCCGAACATTCTGGACCAGCTGGTGCTGGCGCCGCCGCTTGTACAAGTTATTTCGCCGATCTTCCAGCCGGGAGGCATGATTTGCAGCAGATCCATAATCTTGTTGTTGCAACTGTTGAGGATGGCCGTCGGATCGGGCAGGTTTTCCCACGGCTTGGGTTCTGGCGGAATTTCTTCCGTCTGAACCACCTTGGGCTGTACCGGAACAATCACCGGAACCGTCGGCGTGGTATCGAAAAGGCTCATGAAGAGCTGATACGCAACATAAAGAACGACAAAGGCACCGGTACCGGCAATGACGTAAAACATCTTGCCTTTGGTGTTGATCTTTTGCAGCTTGACTTTGCTGCCCCGCGCCAGCAGATCTTCAAGCT
>OOIF01002775.1_pt1 | contig 11374 bp, 9 predicted proteins | sample 1691961 | NCBI WGS metagenome assembly OOIF01 (sample SAMN06348146, study PRJEB24527) | human gut metagenome | biome: human gut; feature: ankylosing spondylitis patient; material: feces | host: Homo sapiens | place: China | collected 2015-10 | reverse complement strand
TCTCTGCTGCTGTCACATTGTAATTCTCCACAAATACCACCTGCAGCCATCTGGACACCTCCGGATCTGCAGCGATGACCTTGGATACGGTCAGTAATGCATGGATAATGTCCTTGGCAATGATATAGGCCGGCGCTGCTTTTGCTCCGAAAATGCTTACCATCGGCGCAGCCGGCAGATGTCCTGCCTTGATCTCATAGTACTGATGGATCAGATAAAGCAGGTTCAGCTGCTGACGCTTATACTCATGCAACCGTTTGGACTGGATATCATACAGCGCATCTGTGGAAATCTTTACCTTCTGGGTCTCCCAGAGCCAGTCTGCCAGCGCCTGCTTATTCTCCTTTTTTATCCTTGTTAACTCTTCTAACACCTTCTCGTCATTTTCGTATGCCAGAAGCTTTTCTAACTCGTTGGAATCTTTCTTAAAACCGGTTCCGATCCACTTTTCCAGAGCCTCTGTCAGCAACGGGTCACACTCCATCAGCCAGCGGCGGAAGGTGATTCCATTGGTCTTGTTGTTGAATTTTTCCGGGTACAGCTCGTAAAAACCGTGCAGCTCGGAGTTTTTCAAAATCTCGGTGTGCAGGGCGGCCACACCGTTGGTGGAGTGGGTGAAGTGGATATCCATGTGTGCCATGTGCACCCGGTCGTCCTTGTCGATGATGGCAAGACCTTCGTCCTCGGTGCGGGTGCGGGCCAGTGTGTCCAGCTTCTCAATGATGGGCATCAGCTGCGGCACCACGGCATCCAGATAGGAACGGGGCCACTTTTCCAGTGCTTCGGCCAGAATGGTGTGATTGGTGTAGGCGCAGGTCTTGGTAACGATCTCCACGGCTTCGTCAAAATCAATGCCTTTTTCACCCAGCAGACGGATCAGCTCCGGGATGACCATGCTGGGGTGAGTGTCGTTGATCTGGATGGCGGCATAGTCGGACAGATCGTGGTAGTTGCAGCCCCGGGCGGCGCACTCGGCCAGAATGAGCTGCGCACCGGCAGAGACCATCAGATACTGCTGGTAGACCCGCAGGCGGCGGCCGGCCTCATCGGAATCGTCCGGGTAGAGGAACAGGGTCAGGTTCTTGTCGATGGCAGTTTTGTCGAAGGCAATGCCGTCGTGGACGATGCTCTCATCGATGGTGTCGAGGTCGAACAGGTTCAGGGTATTGGTGCGGCCCTCGTAACCGGTGACGGCCAGCTTGTACAGGCGGGCGGTGTATTCCTTGCCGGCCAGCTGGACCGGATAGGTGATATCGGTCTTTTCGGCCCAGCTGTGGGCGGTGAGCCACGGGTCGGGCTTTTCGTTCTGCACGCCGTCCTCAAAGGACTGGTGGAACAGGCCGAAGTGATACCGCAGGCCCACGCCGTCGCCGGGCAGGTTCAGCGTTGCCAGAGAGTCGAGGAAGCAGGCAGCCAGACGGCCCAGACCGCCGTTGCCCAGAGAGGGTTCCGGCTCCACCTCTTCGATATCGGAAAGGCTCTTGCCGACGGCAGCCAGTGCATCGCGGGCTTCATCGTACAGTCCCAGATTGATGAGGTTGTTGGACAGCAGCTTGCCGATGAGAAATTCGGCGCTGATATAGTACAGCTTGCGGCCGGTGACCGGCTGCACACGGTCGGCGCTCTTCTGCCGGACGAGTTCCAGCAGCGCGAGATACAGCTCCTGATTCGTGCAGTCTGCCAGCGGCTTGCCCGTGAGATCCTGTAACGTTTCGGTAAAGCTCATAAATGCATCCTCCTTTGCTACGGAAAACAGGTTTGACATCTTTGCTTCCAGATATACCACATAAAACAATCAAAATCTTGCCTAAAAAGTGCAGACTGTGGTACAATCCTATCATCAGGAGGTGAGACGATGCAAAATCAGGCATCTTTGCAGGAGACCAAGCAGCACGGTGCCGTGCGTTTCCCCTTTAATCTGTATCCCTGCGCCATTCCGGGGGATTTTCCACAGGTAGCGCTCCACTGGCAGGAGAGCATGGAGCTGGTCTTTGTCAAGCGGGGCATAGGACTGGTGCAGGTGGGCGCTGTGACCTGCCCGGCCCGCATGGGGGACATCTTCATTTTTACGCCCGGCACCCTCCACGCCCTGCGGCAGGCCGAGGGGCAGTGCATGGAATACGAAAATATCATCTTCGCGCTGGAGCTTCTGGGCGGCGCGGAAGACCTTTGCGCCGAGAAGTATCTGCTGCCGCTCCAAAGCGGGCGCTTGTCGCTGCAGGCACGTCTGACCCCGAACGACTTGTGCTACTTTCCGGCTGCTGCCTGCCTGCGGGAGGTGGAGGAAGCCAACCGCGCCAAGCTCCCCGGCTACGAGCTGCTGGTCAAGGGGGCGCTGCTGCGCTTCCTTTCCCTGCTCATTGCGCAGGGAAAGCAGCAGCTCCCCGCGGAAACAGCCGACACCCAGCGGCTGAAAGCCGTTCTGCAATGGCTCTCGGCCCATTATGCCGAGGTGCTCCGGGTCGCCGATGCCGCCGGGGTCTGCTCTTTCAGCGCCAGCCATTTCATGCGCTGGTTCCGGCAGATGACCGGGCAGAGCTTCGTTGCCTTTCTGAACGAATACCGCCTGAATGCCGCCGCCGAGGCGCTGCAGACCACGGACGAGACCGTCCTGACCATCGCCTCCCGGTGCGGATTCGAAAACCTCTCCTATTTCAACCGGGCGTTCAAGGCGCACTTCGGCATGACCCCGCGGGAATACCGCAGCAAATAAAGCAGCAAAAACCAAACTCCGCCGCCCGGAATGTGCACAGCATCCGGGCGGGTGATAACCCCCTTGGAGCAGGAGGAGGAAGATGACAGCACGAGGTCGTACTCGGAGAGGTCCAGTTCCTCAAAGGCACGGGGCATCAGGGGCAAGAGCCCTTTGTACAGCTTGGTAGCAAACGGGATCTTCTGCTCCCAGGTGGTGCGGATGTCGTAGTCTTTAAACCACGCAGGCATGTTATCTTTATCATACACCAGCGTGTAGATGACGGCGTTGGGGAACGCATGGTGCATGCAGTCGACCACGCGGTCCGCCCCTGCATAGGTCACCAGCCAGTCATGTACGATGGCTACTTTGGGTTCCTTTTTCCTCATTTTCCGTCTCCCATCAAGCCTGCCGGGGCAGGCTTACTGCAATTTTTCGTCGTTGACCATCTTACCGCCGAATACCGTGCGGAAGATGATTTTGATGTCCAGCGCCACGGTCCAGTTTTCGATGTACCAGATGTCATAGCGGATGCGCTCGGCAATGTCTGTATCGCCGCGCAAGCCGTGGATCTGTGCCCAGCCGGTACAGCCGGGGCGCACCTGCTGGCGGACCAGATAGCGGGGAATTTCCTCTTTAAAATGCTCTACATGGAAAGGCACCTCAGGCCGGGGGCCTACAAGGGACATATCCCCTTTAAGCACGTTGAAGAACTGGGGCAGCTCGTCCAGGCTGAACTTGCGGATAAAGCTGCCGAAGTGGGTCTTGCGGGGGTCGTAGTCCTTAGACCAGCCGGTCTCCTGCTGTACATTGACCCGCATGGAGCGGAACTTGTACATCATGAAGGGCTTTTTGTTGAGGCCGATGCGCTCCTGCTTGAAGATGATCGGCCCGGGGCTGGACAGTTTCACACCAATGGCCGTGACCAGCATGACCGGGCTGGTGAGCACGATCAGCACCAGGCTGCCGATAATATCCAGCCCGCGCTTGATGGCGGCGTTGAGGATGTTGTCAAAGGGCGTCTGACGCACATTGATGAGCTTGCACTCGTCCAGCACATCGATGGTAGGCCGGGCAGGCAGGTAGTCGCTGTAAAACGGCACCATCGTGATGCGGGTGCCGTGCTTATCGCAGATGGCAAAGGTGTGGGGCAGCTGATCGATCTCGTTGGCTTCCAGCGCGACCACGACCTCATCCAGGGCGGTGCTTTCCAGGGCTTCGTCCAGCTTATCGTAGCCGCCCAGATAGGGCACGCCCAGACCCGGCTCCTCGGTGGCAGCCAGGTAGCCGTCCACCACAAAACCGTAGTAGGGGTTATGCTCCAGCGCGCGCAGGTAGAGGGCCGCCGATTTGCCGCCGCCCACCAGCAGGATGTGCCGCAGGCCCAGGCCTTTGCGGCGGCGGGCACGGTCCACCCAGCGGCGGATCATCCGCTTGGCGACCATGGCCACGGTGGCAAAGCCGTAGAACAGGCCCAGCACTACGCGGGAATAGTCGTCCAGGTGCATCAGGTAGAGGAAGAATACGAACACCATAATGCCCGCGGCGTTGATCATGGCCATGATGGTGCAGCGCCGGGCCAGCCCCCGCAAACGCGAGGAGCTGTACACACCGGCTACCCAGTAGGCCAGCACCAGCAAGACAGAGGTGCCTGCCCCGGCAATAAAGTTGCGCGGGTCACCGGCCACCTGCAGCGCAGGGCCGGCGCCGCCGGGCTCAAAAAAGACTACATAATTAAAACGCACATAGTTGGCCAGCAGAAAGCTGACGAACAGCAGCACCACATCCAGCAGACCGCTGAGCATACTTTTGGTACGTTGATTTTTTTCCAGCAACGAGGGTGTCCTCCCTTGGACAGAAATTCATATCTAGTTAGCATAGCACATTTTCGTGCTTTTTGCAATCAGCGGTAAAGATCCTGCAGGCGGTCCAGCGTCTTTTTCATCTCGGCGCGCACCTCGGGCGGGCCTGCCACCACCACGCCGGTGCCAAAGCCAGCCACCCAGCCAAAGAACTGGGGGCTGACCTGCACCTCGGCCGTCATGGTAAAATGCTCACCGTCATCGCAGGGGACTAAAGTCGGCCCGGTGCCGAAACGGTCGATCATGGCCCCGGCAAAGCGGTTCTCACACTGGAGCGTCACCTTTTTCAGCGGGCCGTTGAACATGCCGAACATCTGCTGCATGTAGGCGTTCACGTCAAAGTTGGCGTACTCGCCGGCGCCTTCGCGGGTGGTACCGGGCAGCTGGTGCACAGCCTGCATCTTATCCACACGGTAGTGCTTCAGGCGGCCCTCGGTGTAGGCGATAAGGTAATAGTTCGCATTCTCCCACACCAGCACCCAGGGGCTGACGCGGTACAGCTGGCCATCGTGACGGGGGGTCATCTTTTTTTGCAGGTTCCAGTCGCAGTATTTGAACTGCACCTGCTCCCCTGACGTGATAGCGGCATGCAGGGCATCGACGGTATACAAAATCTTCTCGTCAGTGCTTTTCAGGCGGCCGCTGACCAAGACTTTACGGTTCAGCTCCTCCTGCCGGTAGCAGGAAGTGAACTGGCCCAGCTTATCGATCAGCACCTTGGATTTGCGGGCGGTAATGAACTTGCTGGCGTACACAGCGTCCACCAGCAGTTTCAGCTCAGCCAGCTCAAAGGGGGCGTCGGTCATGTAATAGCCGCCGCCCCGGCCCCGTTTTTGCATGATTTCATAGGGGAAGTCCGGCATCTCGTTCAGGGTGTTCAGGTCGTCATAGACGCTCTTGCGTTCAGCTTCGATGCCCTTTTCTTTCAATTTTTCCACGATCTGCGGTACACTTAACGGGTGACGTTCGTCGGTCTCCCGCGCCAAAATCTGCAGCAGTACCAGCAGTTTCCGTTTCTGGCCTTCTTTACGCGGCATAGCACTTGCTCCTTTTACAGAAAGGGACCCGCACGATGCCCGGCCTTATCGGCGCAGGCTGCTCAAATCATGCGGTATAGCCCCAGAATATCCAGAATATACAGTCCCATTATACACCCTATAGGCCGTGCAGGCAATAGGAAAGGGCGAAAAAGAGTCGTTTTGCAGTAGTTTATCGCTCCAGCTCCGCAAAGATCGCACCCAAGTCTGCAAAAATATCATGGGGCAGCATGGCGGCCATGCCTAAGCGTTTGGCGCAGCGGTCCCCTGCCGCGCCGTGCAGCCAGACGGCAGCGATGGCAGCGTCCTCCGCGGTGCGGCCCTGTTTCAGCCCGGCGGCCAGCAGACCCGACAGCAAGCCTGCGAGGATGTCCCCGCTGCCGCCCTTGGCCAGGCCCGCACTGCCGGTGGGATTGTGGTAGACTTCGCCGCCGGGGGTGGCGATGAGGGTGCCTCTGCCTTTCAGCACCGCGATGCAGTGATACATCCCGGCCAGGCGGCGGGCGGCGGCTTCGCGGTCAGCCTGCACTTCCCCCACTGTACAATCCAGCAGGCGGGCGGCTTCGCCGGGGTGGGGCGTGATGACCGTCTGGTCCGGCAAAGGGCCTTTGATTTTGCCCGCAGCCAGCGCGTTGAGGGCATCGGCGTCCAGCACAGCGGCGGACCAGGGGGCTTTTTTGCCCAGCAGAGCGTCGCAGACCGGGGCGGCGCTTTCGCCCAGGCCGGGCCCTGCCAGCAGAACGGTGTTTTTGCCGTCGAACCAGCTGCGCAGCGCCCCGGCGTCCTGAGGGTGGATGCCGCCGTTAGCCGCCGTGCAGCACGCCGCCGGTTACTTTCAGCCAGCTCAGGCGGGTGCCGGCATCCTCGCTGACTTTGAACACCCGTGCGCCGAATTCGCCCCAGGCGGGGGGCATCCGGGTCAGGGATTGCAGACCATGCAGCAGGCCATCCAGGCCGTCCAGCCGCAGGGCTGCGCCAAAAAAGCAGGGGAACACCTGCCGCCGCGCAATAGCCATCAGCAGAGTCTCGCGGCTGGGAATACCGCTGGCCAGCACTTCCTCCATCAGTGGTTCGCTGCACAGGGCCAGGGCCTCGGGGTCCGGCGCGGTGGTGAAATCCACACAGCCATCCCCGAACCGCCCACGCAGCTCCCGTAGGCGCACGGCGGCATCCGCCCCGGGCAGGTCCATCTTGTTGACGAAGATAAAGGTAGGTACGCGGTAACGTGCCAGCAGCTTCCACAGCGTTTCGGTGTGGGCCTGCACGCCGTCGGTGCCGCTGATGACCAGCACCGCGTAATCCAGCACTTGCAAAGCGCGCTCGGCCTCGGCGGAAAAATCCACGTGGCCGGGGGTGTCCAGCAGGGTCAGGGTGGTCTCCTCGGCGTCCGGCAGGGCAGGCAGCGTCAGCATGGCCTGCTTGGAGAAAATGGTAATGCCCCGGGCGCGCTCCTGGGCGTCGGTGTCCAGAAAGGCATCCTTATGGTCCACCCGGCCCAGCTTGCGCAGCACACCGGCACGGTAGAGCAGGCCCTCGGCCAGGGTGGTTTTGCCGCTGTCCACGTGGGCCAGCAGACCGATGACGAGTCGTTTCATTTATACAAACTCCTTAGAGAAAAACTTTCTGCAATCCTGAATGAGAGCTTTATCGAAGGTTCTCTCCCTCCGTCTGCGCTGTCGCGCAGCCACCGCTCCCCTTCTGACGCTTCGCGCCACCTCCCCCGTATCGGGGGAGGCTGTCTCGCAGAGGACGGCTTTTGCGTGGGACAAAAAACGCCACCGCGGCGTGCGATGGCGATAGGGTCATTGTTTCCAGGTCCACCACAGGTATTTGATGTTGGTGGTCAGGTAGCGCTTAAACAGGCGCTTGGGGTCCTGCATCAGGCGGTACAGCCATTCCAGGTTGTGGCGCTGCATCCACATGGGGGCGCGGCGGATGTTGCCGGCTTCGTAGTCGAAAGCGGCACCCACACCCACCATCACGGCCTGTACCTTGTCCTCGTGGGCGGCCATCCAGCGCTCCTGCTTGGGGGCACCCAGGCCGACCCAGACGAAATCCGGCTTTGTCTCGTTGATGCGGCGGATGACGGCGGCGTCCTCCTCAGGCGTGAGGGGACGGAATGGCGGCGAGTACATGCCGGCAATCACCGCGCCGGGGTAGTTCTTCTCAATAGTTGCCTTTAAAATATCCAGCGTTTCCTGCGTAGAGCCGTAGAAATAGTGGCGGTAGTGCTTGCCCGCGCTCTCTTTCAGCATCTCTTTCATCAGGTCGGGGCCGGTCACGCGGGCGGCGTCCACATAGCCCTGTTCGCGGCTGAATTTGGACAGCGGGCCGCCGTCCGGCAGGGCCATCACGGCGCCGTTCTGCACGGCCTGGTAGGTGGGGTCGTCGTGGGCGGTCACAGTGGTGTGGACGTTGGCCACGCAGATGTATTTGCCGCGCCAATCCTCCAGCTTTTCCTCCAGTAGACGGACGGTCTTTTCCATGTCGGTGACAACAATATTTACGCCCATGATCTCGCAGGTGTTCAGCAGGCGCAGGTCCACGAACCGCATGCCGCCCAGGGTGCTGATCTCGGTGCGGGAGCTGACGTAATCATTGTACACCGGCACTGCGGTTACCCGCAGGTGGAAGTTGTCGGCCAGCATCATAATGCGCTGGGTAGTAGCTACATCCTGCACATCCTGGGCCAGTACGATCATATCGACCTTGTGGGTCTGCAGCAGTTCGTACAGGCTGTCCACGGTACCCAGATAAGCGGGCAGACCCTCGCGGGGGGCGGCGTCCAGGTAGCCTACATACTGCATGGCGGTGCTTCCGCGGCCCTCGATCACATCGCGGAAGAAGCGGTGAGCCAGCTGCCCGCCGCCGATGAGCAGCGCCCGGGGCACGATGTCGTGCTTACGCACGTAAGCATCCGCCAGCCTGTCAAACACCAGCCGCTTGAGGTAGATCATAATGACCGACAGCAGGTAATAATATACCAGCAGCAGACGGGAAAGCTGGCTGACGCGGAACACGTAAAACGCAGTAGCCATCAGCGCCAGGCCCATCAGGCTGGTCAGCGCGATAAGAAAAAGCTGCTTGATGCTGTTGCGCAGGTGCAGTGTGCGGTAGCTGCCCAGCACGGCGTTACAGCCTACGATCACCAGTGCATACAGGGCCGAAATGGGCAGGAACGTCCAGATGTCCCACATAAAGAACTGGCTGCCCATGGGTGTGTAGCTGCGCAGCCAGCCGGCAAAGATGAAAGTAAGGATCAGCAGCAGAAACTCGAAAGCGGCGTTTGCAAACCGCAGAAATTTGGATTTGTGATAATGCATGCAGGACCTCCGTTGTCCAGGCTGTCGGTTACAGGGATACAACCATTCATTTTATAATAACATTATAAGGCTGCTTTTTCAATAGAAAAATGGCTGCTCCTGGCAAAAGGGGCAGCCATGGGGTGTGCATTATTCGTCCTCGTCGTCGTCCCGCGCCCAGTTGTAGGCGCAGCGCACGGCCTTGTGCCAGCCGCGCAGCCGCTTGCGGCGCTCTTCCTCGGAGATGTCAGGCACAAACATTTTGTCGATAGCGTGTTTTTTCGCCAGTTCCTCCGGCCCGGACCAGAAGCCGACGGCCAGACCTGCCAGGTACGCCGCACCCAGGGCGGTGGTCTCCACCGAGGAAGGCCGCTCCACCGGCGCGTTGCTGATGTCGGCCTGGGTCTGCAGCAGGTAGTTGTTGGCCGCCGCGCCGCCGTCCACTTTCAGCGTGGACAGGCGGATGCCGGAGTCGGCACTCATGGCGTCCAGCACGTCGTTGACCTGATAGCACAGGCTGTCCAGCGTGGCGCGGATGATATGGTTTTTGTTGCAGCCGCGGGTCAGGCCTACAATGGTGCCGCGGGCGTACTGGTCCCAGTGGGGGGCGCCCAGACCGGTGAAGGCGGGCACCACGTAGCAGCCGTTGGTGTCCGGCACTTTGCGGGCCATGTACTCGGAGTCGCGGCTGTCCTCCAAAATCTTCAGCTCGTCCCGAAGCCATTGAATGGCTGCACCGGCGACGAAAATGGAACCTTCCAGCGCATAGTTCACCTGGCCATTCAGCCCCCAGGCGATGGTAGTCAGCAGGCCGTTTTTGCTGCGCACGGGGTGGTCGCCGGTGTTCATCAGCAAAAAGCCGCCGGTGCCGTAGGTGTTTTTGGCCTCGCCCTTGTTAAAGCAGGTCTGGCCGAACAGCGCGGCCTGCTGGTCGCCTGCTGCACCGGCGATTTTGATGGCGCCGCAGAAGTGCATCGGGTCAGCATACTCGTAAAATTCGCTGTTGGAAACGGGCTTGGGCAGCACGCTGCGGGGGATGTCCAGCAGCTTCAGGATGTCGTCGTCCCAATCCAGCGTGTGGATGTTGAACAGCATCGTCCGGCTGGCGTTGGAGTAGTCGGTCACATGCACCTTGCCGCAGGTCAGCTTCCAGATCAGCCAGGTCTCCACGGTGCCGAACATCAGCTGCCCGGCCTCGGCCTTTTCCCGCGCACCCTCTACGTTGTCCAGGATCCACTTTAATTTGGTGGCGGAGAAGTAAGCATCAATGATCAGACCAGTCTTTTCCCGGATCATCTCGGTGTAGCCTTCGGCTTTCAGCGTATCGCAGTATTCGCTGGTGCGGCGGCACTGCCACACAATAGCGTGGTAGATCGGCTCGCCGGTGTCGCGGTCCCACACGATGGTGGTCTCGCGCTGGTTGGCAATGCCGATGGCGGCGATATCCTCGGCAGTGGCACCAATCTTGTTCATGGCAGAGAGGGCCACGCCCAGTTGGGTGGTCCAGATCTCGTTGGCATCATGCTCGACCCAGCCCGGTTTGGGGAAATACTGGGTGAATTCTTTCTGGGCCACGCTGCAAATTTTGCCGTCGTGGTCAAACAGGATGCAGCGGTTCGAGGTCGTTCCGGCGTCAAGCGCCATAATGTACTTTTTCATAAGGCACTTCCTTTGGCGGGTATTTGCGATGATTAAAATTATTGTAGCATAACCACCAAAAACTGCAAGCAAAAAGCAGGGTATAGTAGCTGAATCTGCAAAACGCCCAAAACCGATTCCGCAGTTTTGGGCGTTTTGCTAAATTCTGTTTGCTTATTGGTTGGCGGCAAAGATCCACCATTCGCCGTCGATCTGCACCTCCAGTGTGCCGTTCTCACTGCCGTAGCGGTAGGCGTAGCCGGTACCGAAGTTGGATTGCCCATCTTCGGTGGGAAAGGAGTCACTGTCCACGGTGGAGGTAATGGTGCCGTCGGGGGCGGCCTTGGCGTCGGTGCCGCTGACCGTGCAGGTGTCGTAGTAGATAACACCTTCCAGCATCACGGCGTGCGCCGGGGCGATGGCAATGCTGGATTCGGCACTGTCCTCGGCTTTGTAGGTGCCGTCGGTGTTGTCCTCCACGGGGGAACTGCCCTCGTCCGCGTAAGGGCTGGCGGCGCTCATCAGCGGTTCATCAGGGGCGGCTGCTGCTGCGGGGGCGGTTTCGGCGGCAGCAGCGGCGCTTTCCATAAAGTCGTTCTTGCTGCTTCCGGCGCGCCAACCGGCCACGCCGACCATCAGCAGCCCGGCGCAGGCGGCCACCGAGAGCGCGGGCATCCAGTATACAGGTTTCTTGCGGCGGCGCACGGCGGGGCGGTCGGCCGCCAGGATCAGGTCATCGTCCACCCGGCCGATGGCCTCAAATAACTGGCGTTCGTTCATACGGCCACCCCTTTCTTTTGTAAGTATGCGGCCAGCTTGCTGCGGGTGCGGTGCAGCGTCACG